>CESI01001828.1_pt1 | contig 10554 bp, 15 predicted proteins | sample 356301 | NCBI WGS metagenome assembly CESI01 (sample SAMEA2621423, study PRJEB7988) | marine metagenome | biome: marine biome (ENVO:00000447); feature: deep chlorophyll maximum layer (ENVO:xxxxxxxx); material: "saline water (ENVO:00002010), including plankton (ENVO:xxxxxxxx)" | depth 40 m | reverse complement strand
GACTTGTAGTCACACATCTTAGATTTAGCCTCAAGAACCTTGATTAGATACTCTTTCCGCTTATCATAATATTCACGACGAAGGGTTATGAAGTCTTTCAGAATCATCTCAGGGGTTTCATACTTGTGGATACCTCGGGTAGGGTGGAACAGGTGCATGTTTGAGGTTCGGAAAGTCTTTTGAAGCTTGAGATCCTTAATAGCATCTTTACCATTATAATCCTGTATGAGGAAATCAACATTCTCAGTTGTACTGTTATTTGTGAAACCACTGATGATTTTCTTTTCAACGAGGGTATCCAGATGTTCTTTGTAATCTTGGGTCCAGCGTCCCGGTGGTAGCTCAGTCACTTTAACTGTTCTTCCAATGGCGGTCCATACACCTTGGGTCATCCATGAATCATCATCTTGCTCAAACACTTTTCCCTTGAAACCTCTGAACCAAGGCTTCATCCTTTTGATAGGATTACCATCAAGGAAGTTGAGGATATTGTTCCGAATATCTTTGGGGTTAAACGGGGGTACATAGCAGCTGAAACCAGTGCCAATACCCTCGCTTCCATTTACCAATATCATGGGTACGGTAGGCATGTAGAACTCGGGTTCAATAGAGCGACCATCGTCGTCTAGATAGGTGAGAATCGCATCATCACGAGGATCAAATACATTCCTCGCTTCAGGTGTCAACCGTGTGAAAATGTATCTTGTCTGGGATGCGTCTTTCCCACCCATAAGACGGGTACCAAATTGACCACAGGGTTCTAGGAGATTCAAATTGTTAGAGCCCGTATAGTCATTGGCTAACTTCACAATTGTATCAGCGAGGGATACTTCACCATGGTGGTAAGCACTCTTTTCTGCTACATATGCGGCCAATTGAGCTACTTTCATCTCCGCTGTCAAATTCCTTTGAAAACAAGAATACATTACCTTACGCTGTGAAGGTTTGAGTCCATCACAAACGTGCGCAATAGAACGCTTCAAATCAGCGAGTGAGAAATTCACTAGATCTTTGTGAACAAAGTCTGTGATAGTCAGTTGTTTTACTTTCCCATAAGGTACTTCAAGTTCATTGGCTTCTTTGGCCGTACTCTCTAGAAGCCACGTCTTACGGTCATCAGCCTTCTTCTTGTCAAATGCCAAGGTAATAGATTTATCAGACATTACATCTGTATTAAACTTGACGGTAAGGTCTTCAATCTTCTTGAAGTACTCCCTAGCTTCCGCAGAAGTTGAGGTACCCAAACCCTTATAGTACTTGATACGCCAACCAGATTGACCGGTACCGTACCACGCACGAAACGCCGAGTCTGTATAGAAGGATTTACTTTGATTACCCCTAGAAGCCTTGATAATCGGTGTAACCATTGAAACAACAAACCCTAACTTGAGAAGACTGGGCCAGAAGTAGTCAATCATATTGAGAATTAGACCCTTGATATGCGAACCGTCATTATCTGCGTCTGTCATGATCATTAGTCTTCCATATCTAAGCTCGGATACATCTTTGTAGTCCTTTCCCTGTTGGAGACCCAGGATCTTCTTGAGGTCATTGAACTCTTGATTCCCCGTCAACTGTGCAACTGATGCATCTCGGACATTCTTACACTTACCCCGAAGTGGGAAGACACCGTAGTGGTCTCTACCAACAACTGAGAGGCCAGCGACGGCAAGTGTCTTTGCTGAGTCACCTTCTGTGACGATGAGTGTACACCTAGAAGATTGTGCTGTCCCAGCTTTGTTTGCGTCATCAAGCTTGGGAATACCAGTGATTTTTGACTTCCGAGCTCCACCATCAGTTTTGGCCAACTCCTTCATTTCCTTGAATTTTGAGAGAGCCGTGAGTTCATCGGAAATACCCGTCTTGAGAGCATTCTTGACGAATGTTTTGGGCATATCAAATTTAGAGCCAAAGTCTTGTGCTTTTAGGGTACACTCAGACTTAACCTGACTCGAGAAAGTTGGGTTCTCAAGGATTGCCTTCACAAAGATTGTGAACGTGTTCTTAACCTGTTGAGGCCTGAGTTTGATCTTCTTTGCCATGTCATCAATAATTCCCGCAGCCACTAGGGAAGCTGCGTGATCAACATGGGTTCCACCTTTAGTTGTACAGATACCGTTCACGAATGATACCTGTTGCATACCATCCTCGGATGGACCAATACATACTGACCATCGGTCGGTTGTAACACAATGTACATTATCTACACCAGTGTGCATTTTTGCGTAAGCCTCAAAGTTCTGTTTTGGGAGAACCTCGTCATTGAACTTTACTTTACAGTTTGGGGTTGTACAGATGTTGGCATCCCAGACTCTCTTTTGGAAAATTTTGTAGATTGTGTTATCCATCTTAGACATCTTAAAACGCCTCCAATCTGGTGTGAACGTTACGGCCACGGATGATGTGGCACCCGAATGTTTTTTGATTTTTGGTGGTTCACAGACGGTCATATTGTTAGACCATTTTTGGGTATAGGTCTGCTTTGTTTCGTGGTCTTTGATGATCACTGAAAAATCACTGGAGTATATATTCGTCAACTTGGCTCCATAACCATTACGACCCCCAACAATTCTCTTTTGAGAGTCGTCGTAGTTTGTACTTGTTAGGAGATGCCCAAAGACCAATTCAGGATTCCAGATACCTTCCTTCTCATGCATACGAACACTGATACCACCGAGGGGTCCATTGTTTTCTATAGTCACAGCACCAGTCTCCTTGTCTATAGAGACGGCGATGGATGAAACATTCTTGGGGTGTGTAGAGTTGCGATCGATTGCGTTGACGAGGATCTCATCAAAGATTTTCAAGAGAGCTGGGGAATACTTGACATTTTTCTTCTCAAATTGGGATTTGTTACCATTGAGAATCCAATACGCCTCAGTACTCAAGTCTACTGGACCGACATACGAGTCAGGTCTCTTGAGAATGTGTTCAATGTGGGTGAGCTTTTGGACACTCTCCATATTTTCTTGATATTATTACAAGTCTAAACTCTAACTTAGGTACGCCGTTTAGAAGTTGGGCGAGAAATTTTAGGAGCCTGACGCCTTATACGACTTTCCTTGCGTTCATTCTTTTTTTCAAGAGCTTCTAATTTATTTTTGTATTGTATACTCTCCTCCTCCGCAGCTTCCATTTTCAGTTCCGCCTCTTCTATTTTGAACATTAGTTCTTGATATGGTTTTATACAGGATTTATCGAATTTTAACCAATTATCATATCGTTGTTTAATTTGTTCATTGGTGAAGGGTGGCCATGGTACGTCTCGTAAACCACCAGAAAAAATGGGGAACATTGATTTTACATGTTCTGGGCAAGCGTAAAAATATTCTTTACCCGGACATTCATCAGAAGTCTCTATAAGTCTACGATTAGCATTTGAAAATAAATATTGTAGACCATTTTCTACTTTTGAAGCATATTGTTTATTATAAAACCCTTCAGAGTAATATATTTTCCACCGACCCGCTTGACTCGCAGATAATGATTTCATTCGTTTGTAGACATTTTCACCTCTACCTATTTTTATACACGGTGGGTTGATAGTAGAATTTGTACATATGTATACGTAATGTGGGGATGATTCTGTATACATTAACTTAAAAGTCGGGTAATTCTTTAAATGTGAGGTAAAAAATCTCAGCTTATATCAGATGACGAATACTAACAATCGTGCTCAACTAAAAAAAGCTGAACAAGAGCTGAAAAATATGAAAAGAAAGTATCTAAACATGTTGAATAATAACGGTAAAAATAACAATAATAAAACCAAAAATAGTCCGAAAAACAAGAATGTTGCCACGTGGTTAAATCGTGAAATGTCCCCGGGTAACAAGACCAATATAAAGCCATCCAAGAGAGCTTATCTCAAAACGAACGTGGCTAAGAATGGTAAGATTCTTCATGTTTATGATAGGGATGGTTTGAAGAATTACTTGGCGTTTTCGGATAAGACAGGTCTAAATGCTGAAAGACCCAGTCCTTTGACACGCAAGGTATTCAAACTAAAAAACATCAAGAAGTATCCACCCAAACTTGTCTTAAAAGTTCGGCGCGGTAAAAAAAATACTAAACCGTGACCTTCCCTTTTATAGATTCTATAACTTTCACCACAGACACAGTAACTGTGAAAATATAGAGTATCTTCTTGGTGATTGGTATCCGTATTTCATCTAGATGTGGTAAAGAAGGTCTTTTTAGTTTTTTATGAATTCGTTTTAATGAATCACATGTTTTGAGATATTTCCCCTCTGACATGTGATCCCTAGTCTCATCAATTGTATTCATCACTATGAGTAGATCTTCATCTACTGCCATAAATTATAATGATAATTTTTCTTTAGTTACCTTAAGAAGACATGTACACGTTCTTCATAATCGCCATATTTGTTCTCGTACTGGTGATGCAAAATAAGTCAAGGGGGCTGACCCATTCTATCAAAAAATTGGTAAGACAATCAGCTCGCTATGCTACAGCTGCGCAACAGGACAAGTCTCCAGCTATAGCTATACTTCACGCAAATTACGCGGTGGCTTATCTCTACGCACTTAAGGATATTGCATCTGATTCTCAAATACATAATGCCACTGGTATAGATGTTAAGAAGTTTGTAGAACATGTTACAAATGTACAAGATATGGTGACTAAACAGACGACTGAAAAATTCCCAGACTTTGCTGGTCGTGTAGATATGTATCTTTCAGAAATTGGTGGTGAATCCCAATGAGTACCTAAGTGAGTTCCGATGATTGTAAAAATCAACTTAATCTACAAATATGGAGATTGTACGAAATGACCTCTGGAATCAATGTCTCAAGGATGCGATGAAAATGTATCGCATTGATGAGGCAAATGAAATGTGTGAAAGTTTGGCAGATGCTACTTGGAAAATGAAAATGTCCTACAAGAATCATGAGAAGAAGAAGGATAGTAGGCAAATCATCATTTTGGATAAGGCTCCGACAGTTGTAAACGAACAACGCAACCAGGTTAAACTTTGTCAAGCTACGACAATGGCGGGAAAACCTTGTTCTTTCAAGGCTGTGTGTGGGTGTTTCTGTAAAAAACATAGAATTGATAAGAGTGGTGGTATTGGTAGCAAAATTAAAATAGGTAGTTAATATAAAGATCATGTTGGATCAGGAAAGTCTCAGACCTGTAATAATATCAATGTCTCTCTATCTCATCATAAGCGTTCTCGTGCCTCGTCTAATGACAAAGCCAACTGGTATAGGTTTTATTGATGATCTTGTTATGTATTTGATTGCACAAAAAGACTCAATCATGAATGGTACTATCCTCACTGGTCTTATTGTTCTCGCCACCAATTACGTTGATAACAAACTCCTCCAAGACATTCTTCCGTCCAACTAAATTTCGTGTATGAGTGTGATCCATCTCTCTAACACGATTATCATACGCGTGCCTCATGAACTCCAAGAGTTGGTCAAAGTTTGGTTCACCCCAAACCATACCTTTTTTGAAGAGAAAATCGTCCCTCTCCAATTCTTGAAGTCCACAGTCAATTGTATAAGGTGTTTTGATATATTCTGATGCTCCACCGTAATTTGTTATAATCACTGGTTTATCTCGCATTGCAGCCTCAACCGCACCCATACCAACGCCCTCTGAGTGTGAAAAGTTTACATAACAATCGCAACGATTATGGAGATTATCCATATCTTCCTCGGATAACATATCATTGATGACTTCAACTCGTGGAAACTGAATTTGTACAGCTTGATTACTCGTGGCTTTGACTACGAGACGTGTATTTGGTTCATTCAGTCGCACAAAAGCCTGAAGAATGTCTTTGAACTTCTTTCTAGGATCCATTATATTCCCGATATGGTAGAAGGTGTAAGGCTTTTCCTTTGGTTCAGGAATATGTGCGTGTATAACGTAAAATTCGTTATCAGGAAACTGCCGAGAGAGAACCCGTTTACAGAATTCACTCGGTACAGCTACACGCCTAAATTCCTTCATAATTAGACCATAGTCTTCGTGTACAGTCTCAGTTTCACATACTGTCATACAAGCTAGATTTTTTACTCGTGTTTTCGCATACTTGATGTACTCAATCTGATCGTGAGTAGGAATTACAAATATCAGGCCATTCTCTGTCTCAGGGAGTTTTTGACCCAATTGGTAATACATTCCATCAGGTAAGAACAATTTCACATACTTCATGGCATGTTGACCAATACCTGTTTTTGCATGTGGACCCACTACAATCATCTAGGTTTAAAGATAATCTTTCTTTTATATATAGTAAAATGTCTTCACTTCGCCAAGAAATTGAACAGGAAATGCAAAGTGTCCGTATTGATAAGACCCGTCTTTTCAATCTACTCCTAAAGATGGTTGATGGTGGCGGTGGTGGTGGTGGTGCCGGTGGAGTTGGTCCCCAAGGCCCCCCAGGCCCCACTGGCCCCCACGGTCCCCCGGGTCCTAAGGGTGCTGCTGGTCCCACTGGCCCCACTGGCCCCACTGGTGCTGCGGCCCCAGTCGCGAAGGCCCCAGTCGCGAAGGCCCCAGTCGCTAAGACTCCCGCCAAGAAGCCTTCTGCTAAGCCCGCCGCGAAGAAGACTGATGCCTAAGTACATAAGTTAATTAAAGTTAATACCCCTATTATAAATACATGTTCGCTCTCGCCCGTGCACCCACACACATTTATAATACGATTAAGAAGACAGGTGAAAGTAAACCGACTAGAGGTGGAAAACATTGGCGTCAACATTCAGGTCGCACGGTTCATCGCCAGAATTACGCAATGAGTCCTAAAGAACCCGCGGATGACGCTTTGAAAATTGAAAAGTTGGAAAAGGAGGTTGATAAGTATAAAAAGGCGAATAAGAAATTGAGAATGATTGCGAGTTGGAATCTTCGTGCAGCTCAGTCAGCTTTCAAGGATTCTGAAAATATACTTCAGATTTTGGATGATCTATATGGAGATGACGCGTACGAAAACCTGTCAAATTAAAGTGGGAATTTTCTAAAAATGGGTAAAGGAGACGAAAAGAATCTTGGTCTACACATGTGTTTACTAGGTAATGCGTTTGGTATTGAAACGATCCCACTTTTGTACACGGAACCCAAAAATAAACCAGCTGATAGTGCTCTGGTTGGTAAAACTCCGATACGTGTTGGAATGGTATAGATTCCATTTTGAATGTCATCTTCTACATCTTCAATATCCGCCATATTTGATACACTCGACGCGAGAAGACCCATCGCAACCATTTCATTTTCAATAACATCTGTGTGAGCTATGAGATGCGGTATAACACTGATAGCTCCCGCCCAAAATGTTCCAACGTAGAATGGTTTAAGAAGGGGTAAATTATGTTTAAATGAAGGATACAGTAGAATACATAGAATTTCTGGTGCGATATACTTAGACTGATCTGTGTACCATAGTATCATATTTGCTGTTAAGAGAGCCGCAGCAATAGATTCTGGAGTATCCTCAGTCTTTCCATCTAGGTATCTATCTGCACCATATGCCCACCTCGCCGACGCCATAATATACAAAAGGGGTAAAGGTTCGAGAGGTGTCCCCGAACATAATGCTAATATAGACATGATTGTACCAACTCCTAGCCCAGTTGTCATCTGTATATTAATATTACTTGTCACCATAAATTTCGAGAATATCCCGCACGATGGGACTTCTTTCAATGTCCGCGAAGTCAAATGTTATACATTCAATGCGTTTGTTCTGTTTTCCTTCTAATCGAGAGCGAATATCTTTGAGACCATTGTCTTCATATTTCCTATCATGTTGTTTGGGGTCACCCGTTATCACCATCTTACTACCTTCACCTATACGAGTGAGGAGCATTTTCATTTGATTTGGTGTACTATTCTGCATTTCATCAGCGATCACAAATGCGTTCTTAAATGTTCTCCCACGCATGTAGGCCAAAGGACATATCTCTATGATTTTCTCTTTGATCATATATTGGATATCATTTTGATTGTAAAATTCACTAAATACATCCATTATGGGTCTTGTCCAAGGATCCATCTTTTCTTCTAACGTTCCTGGTAGGTATCCTATGTCTTCTTCTACTGATACAGCGGGTCGGGTTAATACGATTTTCTTGTATGTTTTATCATTATACCCAGCAATCGCAGCGTAGCACGCTAACATCGTTTTACCTGTTCCAGCCGGACCGATTGCGAATACCATGGGTTTACTAATACTGTATAACACCCTATTATAGTGTTTTTGATTTTCATTTTTTGGTGTTACAGTTGGATGTTCGATTCCGTCCATCTCTCCTTCGAAGTAATAGTCGTTTTCGTCGTATGATGATGAGAGTGAAAATTTTAAATTGTTTCGACCCTTTTTACCCCCCATACTTTTTACGCAGAACTTTTATTGACCCACCATAAAAAACCCCCGAACAACGCTACTAGGATTGCTACTAGTAAACCAAAGGAATACTTTTTAGGGTTTTCGTCTGGGGGTTTATCGGGTAACTTTTGAACATTTTGATTAAGTGTCTCAAGTTTTTGTAATAATTTACCCAACATTTCAAGTATTTGGAGTTCTTTATTTACAGGCTTTTCTTTCACATTTACTGTAGTAATCTCGAGTGTCATTGACCATTGTGCATTAGATTTAAGAAGTAAGTAATCACCGTCATCTTGTTGTTCAAATATCTTGAAATCTAACTTTTTTATAGATATTGGATTAAAGTACCTCGTCGGCGGATTAAAGGTTTTCCATTGTTTATCTCGCATTAATATCCCATCACTACCCACGAAATGTCTCTCTAGGGGTACACGAGCTAGAATCTGTCCATTCCTTTCGTCTAACATTTGTGCAACCTTGGGTACATCTGGGCATATGACATCAATATATTTAGCCACATTGGTATTAAGGTTGGCGTCATTTGCACCAATTTGTGTGATGTAGAAGTCAACCATTTTGACGCCAATGACCCTAGACATATCTTCGACATGAGTGTTTGACTTTAGGGTTAGATCAAGTGAAAATACATTATTGGTTCCGTTTACAAAACGAGAATCCAATACGACATACTGAACCTTCTTGGGTATATCTTCTAATCCCATATCTAATGTTATACTACAAAAAAAAAGTATCATTTTTTTTCAGAGGAACAAGTATGGCTGTATCACTCGGTGTAAAAGCTGTGATATTTACAGGTACCCTTACTGGGGTCACAATTATTGATACGATTAGAGTTTTTAAAGGATATAAAAAAATGGCTACTAAAGTTAATAAAGAATGATCTCATCCAACTGGATTCACGCTATCTGCAGGACTGTGATTTCCATGGGTCCAGAGTACACTACTAATCTTCTTAAATGGGTCAAGAGCGCAGTTTGGGATGCACCTTATCGCGTATGGCTTGACATTGAACTTCAGAAGATAGCCTATGATCGCGATGATTGGAAGAATAATTGTCTCTACCCAAGTGACGACGAATGTGATGAAACACCTAAGTCAGAATAAAAACATTTAAAAAAATAACAATGAGTGAATACACAATTCCTATCAACGATCTATTTGTTCGTTCCAGTGTACCACTCGGTATCCCCGGTTTGGCTACAGACGAACTTAGAATCGCCTTTATCCAATCTACCGCCCCCCTGTGCCCGGACGTTCAACGGAAGATTTGGGAAGAAGTTCTCTATTGTACCATACCAATTGAACCTCCACCTACTCCCAAGAAATGCCGTTCGGTTTCATACACTCGATCGTCAATCTCATTACCCCGAAACCTATTTCACATCAAGAAAGTTTGACTGAGAGATTACTCAAAGGAGATGTCATAGAGGCTACGAATGACTGTGGAGAAAAACGTTATATACAGATACGTTCGGAAACACATGCAGAAAGAAGAAGAAGTTTGGAAATTCTTCTTACAAAGTGTAAAAAGTTAATATCCTATGTAACCTTGGAAGATCATATACATAGAAGATATACGAGAATTATGAAATTGACAGAAAAAGTGAGAGAAGCTATGTATAGGGCTGATGATATTACAGATCTCGTTGTTGAGTACGAAGAATTGGAAAGAGATGTAAAGAAGGCTTCTTCGTCTTTTAGAAACCTAAGTGAGGCGACTCTCTAGATTTGTAATACAATGGATCTCTTTCATAAAATAATGGAGCTTGTTGACAAGAACTCGGATAAGATTCCCGAGGGGGACTATCTGGAGTTGTGTGACACTATACATGAACTGCGACGACAAGTGAAACCACCTTCATTTCTTCTCGACCAAAACCAACCTCTTTGGATGGGTCGCGAAGCTCCTGTTTATCGACCCACTGTACCAATTACTGACGGACAACCACCTGAATGGTTTGAAGATGAGGACGAAGAAATCGCCTACCCAGGTCTCAACGCATTTCTGGATAACTTACACGCCGGGTGGGCAGCTACTGATAATATCGGACCAGTAGAACCAGGTGCGTATTATCCTCCACCGAGAGATGGTACTACAGTTGTTGAAGTTACAATGATGGAAATAGACACCTAAGTAGTTTTTGTTATATGTATTTTTATGTTTAAATGA
>CESI01002391.1_pt1 | contig 10619 bp, 9 predicted proteins | sample 356301 | NCBI WGS metagenome assembly CESI01 (sample SAMEA2621423, study PRJEB7988) | marine metagenome | biome: marine biome (ENVO:00000447); feature: deep chlorophyll maximum layer (ENVO:xxxxxxxx); material: "saline water (ENVO:00002010), including plankton (ENVO:xxxxxxxx)" | depth 40 m | reverse complement strand
TTCACTCCAGAAATCATCTATGCTTCTCCTTGTTCAGCAAAAGGGCTATTATTAGGCAGCAGCACTCAAGCGTTTTGTCAGGCAATCACCAGCATGCGCTCGCTCGGCTCTGCGCTATCACGCATAGCAAGGCGCCATTATTGAGCGGAAGTCTTCCACATATTTTCACCGCCTTACATTCAGAGCCGATGTCCAAGGCCCATGGCCTGCGATCCAGAACTCCAAGCCGTATGACCCGCAATTTTTCCAAATACCGCACCCGAGGTTAGGCCTGAGCCACCCGGATAACCACCCAAAAATATGCCTCCAACTATTTCACCACAAGCGAATAGACCCACTATCACTTGCCCGTCTCTGTCTAAAACTTCCGCATGTTCGGAAACTTTCACTCCCCCATAAGTGAAGGTGATACCACCGGTAACTGGAAACGCGCGAAATGGCCCCATATCTAATTTTTGGGCCCAATTAGATTTAGCAAGATCACCAGAAATAGCAGATTTACCGTCTTTAATCGTGGGGTCAAAGACAACAGTACTTTCAACACTGTCATTGAAGTCTGACAATGTCTTGAGGCTTGCAGAAGCGTCTAGCCCATCACATTTTGCAACCAGCTCCTCCAAAGTATCAGCCTGTTCGAAACTCGCATCAAAGAAGCTATATTCAGCATAGAGCAGGTCGAACACTTTTGAATCAAAAATCTGCCATGCTTTCTGCCCCGGTTGCTGTAAAACCGCACGGCCAAATTGTGCATAAGTATAATTCCGGAAATCCATACCCTCATCCACAAATCGCTGACCGTCATTGTTAATCATAACACCTAAGAAATAGCTTATTTTCCGATAATTTTTGCGCTCACTCGGAATTATTTCAAGATTTCCATAATCTTTCATGTGAAAATCCATAGGTGTTGCATGACATCCATCGAAACGTCCGTATTTTTGGGCCCCAATGTCCAAAGCAGCCCGCAGACCATCACCGTTATTGTGGGGGGTTCCACGTACTTTCGCTGTCTTCCACTCTGGCCCAATGTGCTCAACGCGCATCTCATCACTACTCTCAAATCCACCACATGCCAAGATTACTGATTTTGCCAAAACCTCTTCACCAGACGCAAGAGATACACCAATAACCTTACTATTTTTAGTTAAAAGAACAGCAAATTCAGCGCCATATCGGATTGTACCACCAAGTTTCATAAAGGCTGCAAGTTCCATATCAAATAGGCCAACTCCCTCATTTTTAGCCGCTAGTGTTAGCCCACCCCAAAAAATGATTTTGCCGTCTTTCTCGAAGCTTTGGCGTGCCCAGATCGGATCGTAAGTAACACCATGACTGGCAAGCCAAACCATTGTGTCATAGCTTTGCTCAATCAATATTTCTTGCTCAGGTGTAAGTGGCGCACCGTCATTGAAACCCAACAAATCCGTCTTAAATCTTTCGTGAGTATATTGTCCAAAATCAGAGATGGCGATCCTGGGGTCATTCGGGTCTGCAAGGAGTGGCAAGAGGTCTTCACTTGCTTCATAACAAAAACGCATGGCGCCGGCTGTGTATTTTGTATTGCCACCTGCTAGCTCTGGGTCAGCCTTCTCAAGCATCAGCACACTTGCTCCCTTTTCGCTGGCCGCAATACCAGCAGTGAGACCTGCATTTCCAGATCCAATTATGACAACGTCCCAATCGCGCACCATATTACTATCCTCGCTAACTTGCATCCTGTTGTAACGAAATACTGCCAACATCCAACCCTAGCAAGATTATAACTAGGTGAGTTAAGAACCCTATAGTTACCATCCAACGAATGTCTCTCATCAACCAATTAAACAAGCTTTTACTATTAGCACTATCTTGTTGAGACCCAGCGCCCAGCCCATATCTGATAACGTCTTGTTCGGCGGTAGCATGCAAGATGTTCAGTGTGCATTGCAATCAACTAATGGCAGTGATTACCTTGATGCAAAGATTAATCAAAGGGATCCCCAATGCCACGTATGCCTAATATTTTCGCAAACCCCTCACTACAAGCCATTCCTTTATATCTCGTGGCAAGTGCCGATGCGAAGGCATGGCTGAAAGTACATGGTGCTCGAGCGCAGAATTCCGCTACCAGCCAAAGCTGGACCGGAAAGCTGGGTCAAATACTTTACATCACTGAGAATGGGCTTCCCATTTTAATGGCCATAGGCTTCGGCGATGCCAGCACCCGCAAGCGCAAGCGCTTTGGTGCGGTTGCAGATATTGCAAATCTACCAGAAGCAGTATTTGAGCTCACTGGCCAAAACCCCGAGATTGCACAAGAGTTTGCTCTGGGCTTTGCACTCAGTAAATACCGCTTCAACCGCTACGCCACAAATTTAGCTCCAAAAGCTGAACTGGTATGCCCGGCCGGATTAGATGAGCAAAATCTACAGGCAATTATTGAAGGCGAATTTCTCACACGCGATCTAATCAACACACCTGCCAACGATATGGGCCCAGACGAACTGGAGACCGCAGCACGAGATTTAGCCAATGACCATCGTGCTCAAATCACAGTAATAACAGGGCAGGATCTCATTAAGAAAAACTTCCCAATGGTTCACGCTGTAGGCCGGGCTTCAGTACGTGCACCACGATTGATCGATATGACTTGGGGTGAAAATGGTCCAAGGCTAACGTTGGTAGGCAAGGGCGTATGTTTTGACACTGGCGGGTTGAATATCAAACCCGGAGCCTCGATGGGATTAATGAAGAAAGATATGGGCGGCGCCGCCCATGTTATGGGACTGGCTAAGATGATCATGGCCAGCAAAATGTCAGTGCAACTGCGGGTATTGATCCCAGCTGTGGAAAACGCAATCAGCGGCAATGCTTTCCGCCCGCAAGATATTCTCACCAGCCGCAAGGGTCTCACTGTTGAGATCAATAATACCGATGCCGAAGGGCGGTTGGTTTTAGCGGATGCATTGGCCTTGGCCGATGAAACACCCCCTGACCTTATGATCTGCATGGCTACGCTCACCGGCGCGGCACGGGTGGCGGTGGGGCCTGATATAGCACCCTATTTCACGGAGGACGCATCCCTCAGCCACGCTATAGCCACCGCCAGCTCTACAGTTGATGATCCCGTGTGGCAATTGCCTCTGCATGCACCTTATGAGGCAATGATCGAGCCAGGTATCGCAGATCTGGATAATGCTCCATCCGGCGGCTTCGCCGGTGCGACAACCGCCGCACTATTTCTCCAACGTTTTGTCACCAACACGGCCCGGTTTGTACATTTTGATTGCTACGGCTGGCAACCCACTGCGGCCCCAGCCCGACCTAAAGGTGGCGTGGGGCAGGGTACGCGGGCTCTGTTCCAAGCTTTGCCTGAAATTTTAGGCCTATGACGGCAGACTATCAAATACGAGCCAGCCTCACCGACCTTTGCCGCTATGCGGAAGGTCCACGCGATAGGCAACTACTGCTGGGCGACGCGTTTCATCTGATTCAGAAAGATGCAGATTGGAGCTATGGCCATGCAGAAAAAGACGGTTACCAAGGCTACGTGAAGACGGCTACTTTGGAGGCCGCTATACCTAAGTCCCATTGGGTAAGCACTCTTTCCAGCCATGCCTATGCAGCACCAGATTTGAAATCTACGGATCAAATATCCCTACCATTTGGCAGCCAAGTGACAGTGACAGCCCAAAGTGGGGCATTTTATGAGACAACACAGGGCTTTATTCCATATCAACATCTTCACCCCATTGGTATATTTTTCACCAATCCCATCCAAGTCGCCATGATGTTTTTGGGTACGCCCTATCTCTGGGGGGGTAATTCTGCATCCGGGATCGATTGCTCAGGGCTAGTACAGGCCGCGTGTCTGGCCTGTGGCAATGATTGTCCGGGCGATACCGGCCCACAGCAAGAATTTTTTCCAGCTTTTGAGGGGGCTTGGACAAAAGGACAGCTGCTTTTTTGGCCAGGCCATGTTGCTTTGACCATCAGTACAGATGAGTTGATCCATGCTAATGCCCATGCAATGTCTGTAAGAGTTGAAGGAATTAAAACGACAATAGAACGTATATCTAATGCTGGAGACGGGCATATTATCCATCGCACACAGCTATAGCTGCTTCAGTCTACCGTACGGAAAAGTCTGCGCTCTAACATACCTAAAACCGACTTCAAATCATTACCACGTTTCAAAACCTGACCCTGCATTCCAATCACCGCATACATGCCCTGTTTGTTTCGTAATTTTGGGCGCTTTTCGATTCGATACAGTGGATTTTCAGCTGTGCGCTTAAAAATCGAGAAGACTGCCACCTCGTTTAGGCATGAAATTCCGTAGTCTCGCCATTCCCCAGCCGCAACCATACGGCCATAAAGCACTAGGATAGGCGCTAGTTCTAAGCGTTGGAACGCAACCTTTTCAGGCATTTTTCCTGGAGATTCGAGGCTTATATTTACAACATTCATGATAGTAGATTTGCGCCAAATCCATCTTAAATCAACCCTATTTTAATCTTGACCAGAAATGTTTCCACAAATTTCTACTTTCCCCCCTGACACCGCCTGGCTGGTCTGAAATCTAGAGCCAACTAGGCAAACCTACCTTGGCAAAACCAACCGCCTGATACTGCACCACCGTGGGCGAAATAAAGCCAAAGCCGGTCTCCAGCTTTGGTTACCACTTGCCAGTAATCTCGCGTGCCACTGCGCCAAGCACGCTCGGCCAACCACCATTCTGGAGCAATTCGTTCAGGTCCTTCGGCTTTACACACCTCATGAAGTTGCCCCCGCCATTTAAAATGTAGCGGCACCTGTGGCCCACTGGAGGTGGATAAAGGTTCAGGCTCAAAATGTATTAAGGGTCTTGCGCGTGATGACGCGGTCCAATCCATCTGTGGTATCGACCAAGCCGCCGCAAGCACTTGGGCGGCCTTTTCAGGGATATGGCTATCACCAGGATGCAGACGCGTAATTGCCTCAAGCCCAATCCGCGCACCCAGCTTGCCAATGAGATCATCAAGCGCAGTGTTTTGCGACAACCCCGCTACCACCGCGGCCCCAACTTCAATATGACCCTTATGTTGGTGGGCATAGACTGGCTCAGTTTGCGCTGCCACTATCCGCAGCACATCAATGCCAAATTCTGCTTTGATGTCTCCTAGCTTTATAGCTAAAAGTGGCCGCATTCGGGCGGCATCTGCAGAAGGACGTGCCATCCCAACCTCTACCGATTGCATCGTTTGATCGGTACGATAAGCTTCGAGCCGCAATCGCCGCACACCACGGCCCTTCGCTTTCAGACTTGCCGCCAATCGTGGCAACAAGTTGTCCAAAGCTGCCAACATATCCTCTACCAATCCAATAGGCTCCGGCAAGGTTAACCGGCAGGCAAAATGCAGCGCTTGCTTTGCAGGGCTTATAGGCTCAGGGGCGACGCCCAAGGTCTGATCCATCCGATAGACCGTACCCTTGCCAAAGCGCCGGGCAATCGTCGCACGGGGTTGGACCATCAAATCCTCAACCCGGCGGATACCTAAGCGATTTAGCGAGGTGATCACATGCTCCTCCAATCTTAAAGCCGCAACAGGCAGGGCAATCAGCGCTTCTCTTGTAAATCCCGGAGCCGCAATACGACCAGATCCCCCTCGGCTCGAACGTAAACGCGGCAATTGACCACCCCGCTCCCAATTATGGCGCTTGACGGCGCGGGAGCGGGTTGCAGGAGCCTCCTGATCAATCGCATCCCCCGTCCGGCTCAAACCCAAAGGCTGGCCTGCATAACGCGCCAAAGCCCAGGCGGCACCTTTTGTATCGGCCACACCAATATGCACCGAGAGCCTAAGATTGTGGCAATCTAGTTCCACCTGCGCGATCACTCCCTCTTCCCCACCAAACAAATGCGCACAGCCGGTGAGATCAATCACCAATGCGTTGGGCACCTCTTCGGCCACCCAAGGCGAAAATTTAATGGCCCAACGCCGCAGGCTGGTCAAGAATCGCGCTTCAAGCTGTGGGTTTTGCAAATAGGTAACCAAATCAGGGCACATCGCCATCGCATCACGCAAGGGCTGCCCAAGCGTCAAGCCTCTGCACTCAGCATTATGCGAGAGCGATGATATTACCTGCATCCGCACGTTATCTTGTACCACAGCCAAAGGCCGCTCTTCCGTCATACGGCCCTGTCGCAATAGCCGCTCCGCCCCCATCCGAGGAAACCATAATGATAAAATACGACGATGTAGCATTTACAATAAATGTTCTCTTTATGTTCTTTTTATAGAAGCTAAATCTTAGAGTCGAGCCGGATACCACCGAACAATACAAAACGGTGGAATATACTTGCAGATCAGTTAAACAGAGATAAGAAAACAAGGAGCATACCCCATGACCAAACCTGTTGTACTTTGTATTTTGGATGGATGGGGTTTGAGTGAAACGCAGGTAGGCAATGCCCCCGCATTAGCCCATACACCTAACTTTGATCGCCTCGTGGCGAGTTGCCCTCATGCCGCCCTAATCACTCATGGACCTGACGCAGGCCTACCAACTGGACAAATGGGCAATTCGGAGGTGGGCCACACTAATATTGGCGCTGGTCGTGTGGTGGCAATGGACTTGGGAAAAATTGATCTAGCTATTGAAAATAAGAGCTTTTTCAAAAATACAGCTATCTTAAATTTTGCTGCCACTTTGCGTAGCACCTCTGGCACTGCGCATCTTATAGGGATAATTTCCGACGGTGGCGTGCATGGTCATCTCAATCACCTACTGGCCACCACGACAATGTTAGTGGCATTAGATATTCCAGTAGTAATCCACGCAATCACAGATGGTAGGGATGTCAGCCCCAGTTCAGCCGAGGGATATTTCAAAACCTTGCAAGACAACCTTCCTATGAGCGCAAGCGTTGGTACAGTGATTGGTCGCTATTACGCTTTCGATCGCGATAACCGTTGGGAGCGTGTCGAAACCGCATTCGCTGCCATCGCTCAGGCCAAAGGCCCAAAAGCCAACACCCCGCAAGAAGTAATCGCGCTCGCGTATGCAGACGGCAAGACCGATGAGTTTATTCCTGCAAGCGTAATCGGGAATTACGCAGGGCTGAAACCTGAAGACGGTTTGTTTTGCCTAAACTTCCGTGCAGACCGAGCGCGCGAAATCCTTGCAGCACTATGCCAGCCAGATTTTATAGAGTTTAATAGTACCCCTCGGGTAAAATTGGCAGCACAATTGGGGATGGTGTGTTATTCCGAAGCGCATGATACCTATCTCACATCTGCTTTCCCCAAGCGCAACATTCCCAACACTCTGGGCGCGTGGGTGGCCAAGCATAACAAAACTCAATTTCGTCTGGCCGAAACTGAAAAATACCCTCACGTTACATTTTTCATGAACGGTGGCCTTGAAACGCCTGACACAGGTGAAGATCGTTTTATGCCCGCTTCTCCTAAAGTTGCTACTTATGATTTGCAGCCCGAGATGTCTGCAACAGCAGTCACAGATCAATTTGTGACAGCCATAGCTGCAGGCTACGATTTGATCATCACCAACTACGCTAACCCTGATATGGTGGGCCACACAGGAGACCTAACGGCTGCCATTGCAGCATGTGAAGCAGTAGACCAAGGACTGGGAAAGGTAATAAATGCGTTGGCTACAGCAGGTGGCGCGATGCTTGTCACCGCCGATCACGGTAATTGCGAGATGATGATTGATCCTGCGACAGGGGGCGCACACACCGCACACACAACCAACCTCGTCCCAGTGATCGGTGTAGGGCTCCCTGAAGGCTATAATTTATCTTCAGGCCGGTTAGCTGACCTTGCACCCACATTGCTAGAGCTAATGGAGCTACCCCAACCGAACGAAATGACCGGAGTCTCACTAATCAGACGCCCAAAGGTACCTCTGCGCAGTTTCTAATCAAAAGCACGATATGTTACGCTGCATGTCGAAGACGTGACTAAATTAATAGCTTCAGCATGATCTCTAGCAAACAAGGGGCTAGAAAGCCGACGCAAGAAAGGCTTTATAGAACGTAACAGATGCGATGCGGGGAACTAAGTCGAAACCCCAGCTAAATAAGGATAGTGGAATGAAAAAGTTTTTTATTGCGGCGGCCGTGGGAGGACTACTTGGAATAGTGATCGCTCCGCAATTAGCCGGACCACTTTTGGCAAAGGAAACGGACCAGGCAAAAACCTACCAACAGCTCGAATTATTTGGTGATATCTTTGATCGCATCCGCGCCAAATACGTGGAAGATGTGGATGATAAAAAACTGATTGAAGCTGCAATAAACGGGATGTTGACTTCGCTAGATCCGCATTCGAGCTACCTCTCACCCGATGATGCAGATGATATGCGCATTCAGACGCGGGGAGCCTTTGGAGGTCTGGGTATTGAAGTAACCCAAGAAGATGGCTTTGTAAAAGTCATCACACCAATCGATGATACGCCAGCTGCTAAAGCCGGTGTTGAGCCAGGGGATTTCATCACCCATGTGGACGGTGAAGGGCTACTAGGCCTCACTTTAGACGCCGCAGTGCAATTGATGCGCGGTCCTGTAGGCTCTGAAATCGTGATTACAATTGTGCGTGAGGCGGAACCTGAACCCTTTGACATCACCATCATTCGCGACACGATTAAGCTGACCGCTGTGCGTGACAAATCAATTGGCAAAACTATTGTGATGCGCGTAAGCACCTTCAACGATCAAACCTACCCAAATCTCAAAGACGGTATCGCAAAACAAATTGAAGCTGCCGGTGGGATAGATAATATCAACGGCTTTGTAATTGATCTGCGCAATAATCCAGGTGGACTTTTAGGCCAAGCCATCATGGTATCAGATGCCTTCCTCGAAAAAGGTGAAATTGTATCTACCCGTGGCCGTGACCCCGCAACGGGGGATCGCTGGAATGCCAGAGTGGGCGATTTGGCTGAGGGCAAACCGATTGTTGTGCTAATAAACGGTGGTTCAGCCTCGGCTTCCGAAATCGTCGCAGGCGCGCTGCAAGATCACCGCAGGGCGATTGTTGTGGGCACCAAAAGCTTTGGCAAAGGCTCAGTACAAACAATCATGCCCTTGCCCGGTAAAGGTGCGATGCGCCTGACTACCGCCCGCTACTACACCCCTTCCGGTCGTTCAATCCAAGCTCTCGGAGTCTCACCTGACATCATTGTAGAACAACCACGCCGTGCGCTTAAAGATGAAGAACCTGAAGAGGACCAAAAGAAAATGCGCACTGAAGCCGATTTACGTGGCTCCCTTGATAACGACAGCATCTCTGAGGCGGAACGCACCCTAATAGAGGCCGAACGCGCCGTCGCTGAGCAGGCTGCCAAATTGCGTAAAGAAGACTTCCAACTATCCTACGCCATCGATCTACTAAAAGGCCTCTCTGCCATTCAGCCGGTACAATAGAAAATGTTGCAAGCCGACATCGAAAAACTACCTCACCGCCCCAATGTGGGTGTTATGGTGATCAACAAGTCTGGTTACGTGTTCGTAGCCCAAAGGCTCGAGCATTATGCCGATGCCTGGCAAATGCCGCAAGGTGGCATTGATCCAGGTGAGGATGCCCGCGTGGCAGCTTTGCGCGAACTCGAAGAAGAAACAGGCATTCCAGCCAGTAAAGTGACGATTGTGGCCGAAACAGAGGACTGGATAACTTACGAATTACCAGGAGATTTGATTCCAAAGTTATGGAACGGCAAATTTCGTGGCCAAAAACAAAAATGGTTTTTAATGCGCTTCTTAGGCGAAGATGCAGATATCAATATCAACACCGAAGAACCAGAATTTTCAGCATGGAAATGGATTGCGCCAAGTGCGCTTCCCGATGCGATCGTTCCGTTTAAGCGCGATGTTTATGTGTCTGTTTTGGCCGCCTTCCAAAATCACCTTTAATTAACAAGATCAGAAGGCATGAACTCCCCACAAGATATTCTTAGCCGTATAGCGCTATGCCTGAAAGAAGCTCGTAAAGCCAAAATAGTATTTCTTTGATCGAATAAATGGAGAGACGCGCGCCTTTTGGGGCCTAGGATTGGGCCCTTTCTTTGGTGTGTTGTCTTGCGCCGATTGCAAAGCCAAGCAAAGTAATCACCAGCGGGTACATCAAGGTTGTGCCTTCAACGATGATCAACGCAACAACGATACCAACCGTAACGATTGAGGCCGCTCGATCAAAAACCTTGTTCGAAAGTTTCAACAAGGCCAACGCGGCCACACAATACAGCAACAAAAAGTTCTGACCCGCGATGGACAACATGTTGACGATGTCAATCAATCCCATCCATTCACACCCAAGTACGACCATCAAACATAGAACAGTTATGGCAACCGAAGAAACAGGCGCGCCACCTTCATTTACGTTGAGTATAACAGGCTGAAACCGTCCATCACTGCGCCACGCATAAATCCGATTGTCCGGTACACTGTGACGCTGGGCCACCATCGGAACACTGACACCATCCACGCTGCTTTCCGCAATAAGTTGCCACTTGAAATCATCCGTGTATTTGGAACCGCGCCCGCGCTGCTGTGTACTCATAATCAAAATCCTCATATCACGCCAGCAATAACGCCAGCTTCGCGCAATAATCACACTTCAGATCAGGTCAAAAAAGAG
>CESI01026203.1_pt1 | contig 10622 bp, 6 predicted proteins | sample 356301 | NCBI WGS metagenome assembly CESI01 (sample SAMEA2621423, study PRJEB7988) | marine metagenome | biome: marine biome (ENVO:00000447); feature: deep chlorophyll maximum layer (ENVO:xxxxxxxx); material: "saline water (ENVO:00002010), including plankton (ENVO:xxxxxxxx)" | depth 40 m | reverse complement strand
ATTGGAAATTCCACCTTGAATTCCACCACTGTGGTTGCTCTGGGTGCTAGGGGCTTCCCCTTTGCGCTGTATCCAAGCATCGTTGTGTGTGCTTCCAAGCATCCGAGAACCCTCAATACCATTGCCTATTTCCATTGCCTTTACCGCGGGTAAACTCCACAAAGCATGGGCTAATTTGGCCTGCAATTTGTCGAACACAGGTTCACCCCAACCTGCGGGCACGCCCTTCACCACCGCAATCACGCTGCCTCCCACAGTATCTCCTTTTGACTTGACTGTCCGAATGAGATCTGACATTTGTTCGGCAGCCTTCTGCTCAGGACAACGGATATCAGAGGCATCGATGAGAGATCGATCATAAAAACGAGGTTCTGTTTCGAGTGCAATGTTCTGTACACGGTCAACATAGGCGCAGGCTTCAACTCCCAGTGTCATGAGGATTTGACGCGCAAGACCTCCAGCGACAACTCGGCAAGCGGTTTCCCGTGCAGAAGATCGGCCGCCACCCCGGTGGTCCCGGAAACCATACTTTGCATCATATGTAAAGTCGCCATGGGAGGGACGATAGGTGGATTTGAGGTGGTCGTAGTCCTTTGATTCTGGATCTGAATTTCGAATGACAAAACCAATGGGCGTTCCGGTGGTTTTCCCTTCGAATATCCCACTAAGCCACTCTACCTGATCGGATTCTCTGCGACTAGTTGTCAATGGTGACTGACCTGGCTTTCGGCGATTCAAGTCGGATTGAATGGCATCGAAATCGACGACAAGCCCGGATGGACAACCATCAATGACTCCGCCAATGGCAGGGCCATGGGACTCGCCAAAAGTTGTCAGACGAAAAATTGATCCTATTGTATTGCCAGCCATTGCACAAAGTTACGGAACCCGCGTTCGGATTGCTACCTTGCGTCCATGCGCATGCTATGGAAGAACATCAAGGGACTCGTTGGGGCATACGAGTCACCACCCGCTTATTTACGGGGCACAGAAATGCGTCAGTTGGCGCTGATTGAGGATGCTTGGTTGGCCATTGAGGATGGGCGAATTGCCGATTTTGGATCCATGGTCGATTTCCCTGGAATCGTCGACTGGTCGGGATTGGAGGTGGTGGACTGCACGGGACGTTTTGTATTGCCTGCTTGGTGCGATAGCCATACGCATTTGGTTTTTGCCGCAAATCGCGGCGGAGAATTTCTGGCTCGTTTGGAGGGAAAGAGTTACCAAGAAATTGCCGCAGGAGGCGGTGGGATTTTGAATTCAGCAAAAACATTGCAGTCCCTTTCCGAAGAAGCTTTGCTAGAAGATGCGCGAGAGCGCTTAAAGAAGGTCATGCAGACCGGGACAGGTGCGATAGAAATCAAGAGCGGCTATGGTCTTACCGCTGCTTCTGAATTGAAGATGCTTCGCGTTATTGCGGCACTTAAATCAGAGTTCAGTATACCCATACGTTCAACCTTTTTGGGATGTCATGCGGTCCCTGAAGGAGATTGGACTCCAGAAACTTGGACGAATTATGTCATCAACGATGTGCTGCCTCAAGTAGCCTCGGAAAAACTTGCCGATTACGTTGATGCATTTTGTGAGGAAGGTTATTTCAGCGTGAATGATGTCTCAGCTTTTCTAGGAGCTTCAAAGGCATTCAATATCCGCGGAAAGGTTCATGTGAATCAATTTAATGCCTTGGGAGGTGTGGCAATGGGCCTTGAGCATTCAGTGCTGTCTCTTGATCACTTGGAAGAATTGACAAAAAACGATGTGGATGCACTTTGTGATCATGCAAAGGCAGGCGATGGACCTGTATTTGCTTGTGCGCTTCCAGGATGCTCTTACTTTTTGGGCATTCCTTACACTCCCGTTCGAACACTTATGGATGCTGATGTTCCTGTGGCTTTAGCGACGGATTACAACCCGGGGTCCTCGCCTTCCGGAAACATGTCCCGCATTGTTCAAATGGGAATGGTGAAAATGAAGATGCATCCACTCGAGGCGATAGCCGCTGCCACCATCAACGGGGCAGCCGCGATGGGGCTGCAGAGTGACGCGGGCAGCATTGCTCCGGGTAGACCGGCAAATTTGATCGTGACGAAGCCCTTGGAAGGATTGGAGTCTATCGGGTACTCATTTGGTGAAGAACCGGTTGAAAAGGTGTTCATCGATGGCATTCAATTGTAGCTCAAACCGATATGAAGGGCAATACTTTAGAGGCATCAATCGAATTGAAAACTAAGTTTTAAAATGCAACAGCGACTTGTAGAATGTGTGCCCAATATTTCCGAAGGGCGGCGAAAGGATGTTATTGATGCTGTGGCTTCAGTTGTCAACCATGTGGATGGCGTAAAGTTGTTGGATGTAGATCCGGGAAAATCAACCAACCGAACAGTGATCACTTTCGTGGGGCCTCCTGAGACCATAGGAGAAGCTGCTTTTCAGTTGATTAAGAAAGCCTCTGAATTGATTGACATGCGGCAGCACCGTGGCGAGCATCCGCGCATGGGAGCGACGGACGTGTGTCCGTTTGTGCCCGTAAGCGGAGTTACCATGGACGAATGTGTTGAGATTGCCCGAAAACTGGGCCAGCGAGTAGGGAATGAGCTCGGTGTGCCCGGTTATTTTTATGAATCAGCTGCTTTGATGGCTGAACGGCAAAACCTCGCCACTTGTCGCAAAGGCCAATACGAAGGGTTGGCAAAATTGGAAACGCCTGATGGAGCGCCTGATTTTGGCCCATCGATGTGGAATGATCAAACAAAGCGATCAGGAGCAACGGCGATAGGTGCGCGTGATTTTCTGATTGCCTACAACATCAACCTGAATACGACAAGTTCGCGTCGGGCAAACGCAATTGCCTTTGACATCCGAGAATCTGGACGCGTCAAACGAGAGGCTGGTGCTGGAAGTGCAGTACTGAAGGACAGCGCAGGAGAGCCTTTGAGGGAGCCGGGTACGTTGAAGGCCGTAAAGGGAATTGGATGGTACATCGAAGAATACGGCATTGCTCAACTTTCTTTAAACCTGACGAATATTCGAACAACGCCTGTGCACATAGCTTTTGACGAGGCTTGCCAGAAGGCCCAGGCACGTGGAATCCGAGTAACGGGATCGGAATTGGTTGGATTGCTGCCATTGCGGGTCATGACCGAGGCGGCAGATTACTTCCTGAAAAAGCAACAGCGCTCTCTCGGTTTATCGGATCAAGAAAAGGTGAAGATTGCTGTGAAATCTCTCGGATTGGACGATTTGGCTCCTTTCAACGCCAATAAACGTGTCATTGAGTATGTGATTGCAGAGGCAGGTTCTACGCCTTTGTTGGATATGAGGTTACGTGATTTTGCCGATGAAACGGCATCTGAATCACCAGCTCCAGGGGGAGGTTCGATCGCGGCTTATTCGAGCACCATGGGAGTTGCTCTTGCCACCATGGTAGCAAACTTGTCTGCGCACAAGCGCGGATGGGATGACCGCTGGGCGGAATTCAGCGAAGTGGCAGAACACGGAGTGAATCTGCAGAATCAATTGGCGTTGCTGGTGGATGCAGACACCGCGGCTTTTAACCGCATCATGGAAGCCTATGGTCTGCCAAAGTCGTCCGATGAACAAAAAGCCAAACGGCACCGAGCGATTCAGGATGCAACCCGGCATGCCATTGAGGTTCCTATGCAGGTGGCGCGCTTGTCGATGGATGCCATGGGTGTCGCAAAGAAAATGGCGGATATTGGAAATCCAAATTCTATCACGGATGCTGGTGTCGGTGCAATGGCCATTCGAACAGGGGTTAAAGGAGCAATTTTAAACGCCCGTGTAAACTTGGCTGATTTGGAAGACGGCACATATGCCAAAGATATCCGCAAAGAATGCAGCGACCTTTGGTTGGCGATTGAACGAGCGGAAGCGGATGTGCTTCGCCGTGTGGAGCAAGTGCTGGGATTGTAATCTGGCCCTATTGTTCCACTGCCGATAGAAAACGAGAAAGGCCCGCACATTGCGGGCCTTTCTCGTAATTCTATAAGTGCTCAGGCGTTTTTGCCTGTGTGCATTTAACTTGCTGTATTTCGACGCTCTTTGATTCGAGCTGCTTTTCCGGTCAATTCACGGAGGTAGTAAATACGAGCTCGACGAACCTTTCCTCGTTTGTTTACTTCGATGTTATCGATGAATGGGGATGACGTTGGAAAGACACGTTCCACACCAACACCAGAGGCCATTTTTCGAACCGTAAATGTTGTCGTGTGTCCTGTTCCACGGCGTTGGATAACAACACCTTGGAATTTTTGCAAACGCTCTTTGTTTCCTTCGCGGATTTTAATGGTGACCGTAACGGTGTCTCCAGCTCCGAAACTGGGCCACTCTGGCGTTTCCATTATCTTGCTTGCGATGTCCTGAATGCGGTCCATAATCTTGACGTTTTCTGCTCCCGTGAATTGGGTTGCAATATTACGAAGAATTGCGGCAGGATTTTAACTCTCAGTCAGGAATCTTTTTCAAACAAATCAGGGCGCAAAATCTTGGTGCGCTCCACGGCTTGTTCTTCCAGCCATTCGTTTATTGCTTTGTGGTCGCCAGAACGAAGAATATCGGGCACTTTCCATCCATTGTATTCTGCGGGTCGTGTGTATACAGGAGGGGCGAGAAGGTTGTCTTGAAAGCTGTCTGTCAATGCGCTCTGTTCGTCTCCAATAACGCCTGGAATGAGCCTCACGATGGCATCCGTTAGAGCAGCAGCTGCAAGTTCACCGCCCGAGAGAACGTAGTCGCCTATGGAGATCTCGCGGGTAACCAGATGCTCCCTGATTCGGTGGTCGATTCCTTTGTAATGTCCGCACAGCATAATCAAATTCCCTTTCATGGACAATTGATTTACGGCGGCTTGTTTTAATTGCTCGCCATCGGGTGTCAGAAAGATGACATCTGAATAACTACGTTCAGATTTAAGAGAGGCTATAGCGTCGGCAATGGGCTGTATCGTAAGCACCATGCCAGCGGATCCGCCGAATGGTTCATCGTCGATTTTTTTGTGTTTGTCCAAACTCCAATCACGGATGTTGTGAACGACAATTTCTACAAGGCCTTTGTCCTTTGCCCGCTTCACGATGCTATCTGAAAAAGGGCCTTCCAATAATCCCGGAACAGCAGTTAGAATATCGATGCGCATGGTAAAGTAAAAAGTCGGTTGCAATGCAAAGGTAGTTGGCACAGTGCAGAGTCGGCTTGTTTGGACCATCGGTCATGCGCCAAGTCGCGTCGGCGTCGTAAATTTGAAGTTCAGGGGCGATAACTAAAGGCACAATGAAGGATCGAAAGGATTACCGCACGGTTGTAAGTCATCCGTTTCATGTTTTTAATGGCATCTTTTTGACCTTGCCATTGGATGGCATTCGTCAAACGGGACTTCGGGTTCCACTTCTTCAAGAGGTATGTGAGGAGGGTTTGGCGAATTCAAAGGAGCCCAAAGACATTCTTAGAGATTTTTTTAAGAGCCAAGGCTTAACCACAACTGATGATCAATCAAATTTATTATTTCGCATCATTCAATACGTAGAGCGCCAAGTGGTTTTGGTGGATGCATTAGAGGATGCTCGTTATGCACAGTTGAACGATTTAGACGGCGCAGAGTCGTTGCAAAGTTTCATGCAGCGCATCCGGAGGCATGGAAAGGAATCAGAATTGAGAGAAACCCTTGGGGATTATGCTGTGCGTGTAGTTTTGACCGCTCACCCGACGCAATTTTATCCGGGAAATGCCCTGGCCATCATCACCGATTTAGCCAAGGCCATGGAAAACAATGATTTGGTCAGCATACGAAAGTTGCTGCACCAGTTGGGACTAACCCCTTTTTTCCAATCGGAGCCACCTTCTCCTTACGATGAGGCTGTTCGGCAGTCGTGGTACCTTGAGAACGTTTTCTACCACGCCGCACCCGAATTGTACGCGCGTGTCGCTCAAACCTTGGATGATGCGTCTGCAGAGTCATTGAGTGAGCAACTCATCACCATCGGATTTTGGCCTGGAGGTGATCGAGACGGAAATCCATTTGTAGACGCGATGACTACTTGGCACGTCGCCGAACGACTTCGGACCACTTTGCTGCGTTGTTACAGGCGGGAAATAAGAGACTTACGTCGCCGTATTACGTTCAAGCACGTTTCTTCACAATTGGATTTGTTGCAGGATCAAATTGAATTTGCAATGCTGCATCCGGATGACAATCGTTTGTCAATCGCAACATTGACAGAAAAGCTCGAAGAAGTAGCGGTTTGGGTGGCAGAGCACTCCAATGGTCTGTACCTCGAAAAAATAAGAGGATTCCAGTTCAAATTGAGGCTATTCGGTTTGCACTTTGCTAGCTTGGATATCCGTCAGGATAGCCGTGTAATCCAGAGCGCCTTGCGCAGTGCTTTGGCGGCAGGAGGTGTTGTTGCTTCATCTTTTGAATCCAAAAGTGAGCGAGAAAAAATCGATTTCTTAATCAATGAAGATTTGCCCGATGCTCTGGAGACCCTGGAGGAGGAGCGGCACCAGGATGTGATTGAGTCGCTGCGTGTAATGATGAGGATTCAAGTGCAAAATGGTCCCCGTGCCTGTCACCGTTTTATTATCAGCAACTGCCGTGGAATGGTTGACATCGCTGCTGTTGTTGGCTTGGCTCGTATGGCGGGAGTCTGGGAGAAGATGCATCTTGATGTTGTTCCGCTATTTGAATCCATAGATGACCTCGCTAACTCCCAGTCAGAGGTTGCACTTATGTATGCGCACACCCGGTACCGGGATCACCTCCGAACGCGCCGTGATCGACAGACCGTTATGTTGGGTTTTTCGGACGGAACGAAAGATGGAGGATACCTTCAGGCCAATTGGTCTATCTACCAAGCGAAGCGGAGATTAACCGAGCTTTCAAGGTCAGCGGGTGTCACTGTTTTATTCTTTGACGGCCGCGGCGGCCCACCTGCCCGTGGGGGAGGAAATACCCACCGATTTTATGCTTCTTTGGGCTCGGATGTGGAGAATACAGAGATTCAAACAACCATTCAAGGTCAGACCATCAGTTCCAACTTTGGCATTCCAAAATCGGCAGGATTCAACTTGGAATTGCTCTTGACAGCAGGTCTGCAGAGCCGCTTATTCGATGACCCCCATACCGAGTTGTCTGAAGATCAGTCAGACTTAATGGAAGAGCTCAGCCAGCTCAGTTACGCCTATTATTCTCAATTGAAGTCCCATCCAGAATTTATGTCTTACCTCTCAACGTGGGGTACCTTGAAATACTACGGCGAGACCAATATCGGAAGCCGGCCTACTAGTCGCGCGAAAAAAGGCGAACTCACTTTTGGTGATTTGCGTGCTATTCCTTTTGTGGGTTCTTGGACGCAATTGAAGCAAAATGTCCCTGGATTTTTTGGTCTGGGTCATGCGTTAGCACAACTTGAAGCAGAGGGCCGATTGCAGGAGGCAGCTGACTTGTACGAGGTGAATTCCTTCTTCCGAGCTTTGGTAGAAAACAGCATGCAGAGCATGGTAAAAAGTGATTTTAGGTTGACGGCTCATTTGGAGAACGATGCACAGTTTGGAGACATTTGGAGGCTGATTCGAAACGAGTATGATAGAACGAGGCAATTCTTGCTGAAAATAACGGGGCAATCTGAACTGATGGAGCGCAACCCACACATCCGAGAAAGCATCGCCTTGCGCGATGGAATCATCCGTCCCCTGTTGGTCATCCAGCATTTCGCATTGGGAGAAATTGAAAAGTCCAACGGGGAAGGTGAGTGGGATCAGGAAGTCCTAAAAAGATTGGTGGTCCGCTCGATGTTTGGAATCATCAATGCAAGCCGGAACGCTGTGTGATTGTAGAGGATGGCCGCAACTTGATACCATAAAAAAGGCGGACCGTATGGTCCGCCTTTTTCAACTGTGTAAAATTCTGAATCAACGCAAGCCTTTGACCAAGTCCATTTCATTGATCAAATTATCAGCCCCAGCAAACTTGTCCAGAATCCAGAGAACATAACGGATGTCCACTGAAATGGTGCGCTGCAGCTCATCTTCAAATGCGATATCTCCACTCATAGCTTCCCAGTTCCCGTCAAAGGCACACCCGATGAGGTCGCCGTTGGCGTCCATGACCGGTGAGCCGGAGTTTCCGCCGGTGATGTCGGTTCCATGAATGAAGCAAACTACCAATTCCCCAGATTCGTCGGCATAGGGTCCGAAGTCTCGGTTGCGGATCAGTTCGTCCAACGCATCGGGAACAACAAATTCTGGATTGGAGTTATCTTTTTTCTCAAGTACGCCGTTGGCAGTTGTGATGAAATCGTAATTCACTGCATCGGCAGCTTTGTAGGGCTGTACAGCTCCATATGTAATGCGCATCGTACTGTTTGCGTCTGGAGCAATCGCTTGGTCCGAATCCATTTCGCGCAGGCCCTTGACAAGCATGCGATAGCCGCGATTGAATTTGGCTTCTGCTGGATTTGCCATTCCCGCAAAGTAGGTTTGAATAGCACTGTTCCCGACAATAATCGCGAGGTCCTTGTTCATCACTTTTTGAGAAGGACTGGCAATGAATTCAGCGCAACGGTCAGCATCCACTAAGAAGCTCTTAGCGTACATCTTGTCCGCATATCGACTGAAATCACCTTTGTACTTGTCTGCAACAAGTTCAAAGAACGAGGGGTGGAATGCGGGATCAATATCCTCTTGAAACTTCGTCATTAGATTGACGAAAAGATCGCGATCTGTGGATTGATCATATTCGCGGAAATGTCCATTGACGTATTCTGTCATTGCGCCTTGGGTGGCGGCTACTTCCTCTGCGTCTTCGCTGAATAGGCCGGCAGCCATCCTGTAAAACCGGAACGCGAACAGTGAGATGTCACAACCGATGAGCCCAGCCTCGAGAGCGTATACTTTGCCGCGAACAGAGGCGTCCGTTTCATCATAGTAGTCACTAATGAGTTCGAGGGTGCCTTCATACTCACTTAATCGCTCGGGAGTTTCGGTCATCCACTCATTGAAGCGAGCTTCCAAGTCTTGTTTTTTTGTCTGTACGTCCAATCGTTTGAGTCCCTTGGACTGGCCAATGTAGTACTTCCAGTAATTGGCGGTTTGTGCATATTTGGCGGCATATTGAATCCGAACAGCTGGGTCGGCATCCATGTGCTTCTTCATGGTCTGTAGTTTCAGGTCACGAACTTCGACCACGGAAGGGTTGTACAAGTCCAAGGCCTGTTCAATGCCCCAACTGCTGAGGAATCTATCCGTGCTGCCTGGGTAGCCCATGACCATCGTGAAATCATCTTCGGATACACCATCCATTGAAATGCGCAAGTGCCGCTTGGGCTGATAAGGCACGTTGGTTTCGCTGTAATCTGCGGGTTCATTGTCTTCGCCTGCGTAGATTCTGAGCATTGAAAAGTCGCCGGTGTGACGGGGCCACATCCAGTTGTCTGTATCCCCTCCATACTTGCCTACGCTCTCTGGTGGTGCGGCAACAAGCCGAACGTCCCGGTATGTTTTGTATTCAAATATGTAGAATTCATTTCCGTAGTAGAAGCTCTTGAGGTCGAGCTCTTTTTCTCCGTCTGGGTTCATCTCTGCCATAATCGCCTTGCGGGCTTCACCAATGGCTGCATCGCGCTCATCTTCTGACATTGCGCTGGTGACTTCGGAAAGCATACGCTCGGATACATCATCGATTCGCACCAAGAAACTTATGACAAAGTCGTCAATATTTTTTTCTTGGTCCAATGCTTTGGCGAAAAATCCATCGGTTAGATAATCGTTCTCAGTAGAACTGAATCCTTGAATAGCATCGTATGCGCAATGGTGATTGGTCAAAACCAATCCCTGAGAGGAAATTACTTCTCCCGTGCATGATCCTCCATTGAGTCGAACGATTGCATCCTTCAGGGATGCGTTATTGATGTCATAGATTTCTTCAGCGGTGAGGTTTAATCCCATGCCTTGCATTTCTGCCATGGTGATCCGGTTCAGCATGTTGACGATCCACATGCCTTCATCGGCTTGTGTTGTCAGTCCTGGAAGCATCATTCCGATGACCAAGAGAATCGAGGTGAATTTTTTCATTTTATTCAATTTGGTTTTCAATCAATTGGAGCCCATTCAATTTGATCCAAGATCTCTTGAAAGGCACTGTACAGTTTATTTAAATTAGGCCCGCCATAACGGTTTTGAACACGTTTGCCACCAATTTCAGTAATGGTGGAGGGCAAATCGGTCACGCGCGGATTGTCGTATTCATTTGCAAGAGTCTCATATCCACAGGCAGTGGCTTCGGCATCAAGGGACTGCAAGAGCTTTCGGGCGAGTTTGGTGGAGAGTTGCCCTTGGTATTTCCCGGATTCCAGTGTTGAAAGCGGACCATCGAGAAAAGGGCGAGTAATTTTAAGATCGGTTGTATTGTCTTCATTCCAAGTGAATTGAAACGCCGTACATCGACCGAAACAGGCAGTTTTCTCGAAATGAATGGGTCCCATTCTCCCTGGGGAAGTCATTTGCGCCGTTCCGTTTACGGCCATTGATTTGTTGAGCAGCCGCTCCATGCGATGCATGGTGCAACTTGAAGTTCCAAAGGCGATTATGAACAGCAGAAATATTCTCCTGAC
>CESI01137209.1_pt1 | contig 10625 bp, 21 predicted proteins | sample 356301 | NCBI WGS metagenome assembly CESI01 (sample SAMEA2621423, study PRJEB7988) | marine metagenome | biome: marine biome (ENVO:00000447); feature: deep chlorophyll maximum layer (ENVO:xxxxxxxx); material: "saline water (ENVO:00002010), including plankton (ENVO:xxxxxxxx)" | depth 40 m | reverse complement strand
GGCAAGAAAGACTTGTCACCGATTCCACCTCAGAAGCAATCGAAGGATCGTCGCCCAGGTAACGCAAGTCGCCCAGGACAAGGCGGAGGACGTCGACGAACTCGAAACTGATAGAAGATTTAGGTCATGCTACAGCCGAAAAGAACCAAGTATAGGAAAATGCAAAAGGGACGGATACGCGGATTGGCGTATCGCGGAAGTACCCTTGCATACGGATCGTTTGGAATCAAGACGTTGGATGAAGGTTTTATCACTTCTCGACAAATTGAGGCCGCTCGTATTGCGATCAATCGATATATGAAACGTGAGGGACAAGTTTGGATTAGAATTTTTCCAGACAAGCCGATCACGTCAAAGCCTGCAGAGGTTCGTATGGGTAAGGGAAAGGGTGCTCCCAGTCATTGGGTAGCTCCAGTCCGTCCCGGACGTCTGATGTTTGAGGTAGACGGAGTATCTCCAGAAACCGCTCAAGAAGCCTTGCGTCTCGGTGCACAAAAGCTGCCCGTGAAATGCAAATTTGTTGTACGCCCAGATTATGCACAGTGATGATTGAGATGACAGAAATTCGACAGCTTTCCGATACCGATTTAACGGAACGGATTGTGGCAGAGCGTGAGGCGCTCGCTAAGCTGCGCTTTAACCATACCGTTGCGGGGTTGGAGACGACGACGGCCTTGAAGAATCAAAAGCGCAATGTTGCGCGTTTGCTTACAGAATTGAATGCACGCAATAAGAACTCATGAGCACTGAAACTACTACCACGGACCGAAAGGTGCGAAAAGAGCGTATCGGCGTTGTGACCTCCAATTCCATGACCAAGAGCATTGTTGTTGCTGTTGAGCGGAAGGAGAAGCACGTGAAATATGGGAAGTTCGTCAAGAAGACAAGTAAGTTTATGGCTCACGATGAGTCGGACACTTGCAACATTGGCGATACAGTGCGCATCATGGAAACAAGACCATTGAGCAAAAGCAAATGCTGGCGCTTGGTTGAGGTTGTTGAGCGTGCGAAGTAATCCCTTGGATTGAATAAAGAGAAAGAAATCAAAAGATGATACAGCAAGAATCCCGCATGAAAGTGGCTGACAACAGCGGCGCAAAGGAAGTCCTTTGCATCCGTGTGTTGGGTGGTACACGACGGCGATATGCAAGCATCGGCGACACCGTTGTTGTGAGCGTGAAGCATGCAGCGCCAAATGGTGGCATCAAGAAAGGTGCAGTCTCGAAAGGTGTCGTTGTACGCACAAAGAAGGCGGTTCGTCGCCCCGACGGTTCGTACATCCGCTTTGATGACAACGCCATCGTTTTGTTGAACGCAAACGGTGAGATGCGTGGAACACGGATCTTTGGTCCTGTTGCCCGTGAACTTCGAGAGAAGGATTTCATGAAAATTGTTTCATTAGCCCCTGAGGTGCTTTAATCTGAACGATGATGTTTAAGCGATTGAAAGTCAAAAAAGGCGATACTGTGAAAGTGCTAGCTGGCGGAAGCAAAGGCAAGCAAGGCACAGTTATGCAAGTGGATCGGAAGACCGACCGCGTTAAAATTGAAGGTATAAACATGGTGAAAAAGCATGTGAAGCCTGGACCTGCAAACCCGCAGGGTGGTATCGAGTCGATGGAAGCAGCTATGCACATTTCCAATGTGATGGTAGTGGACGCGGCCGGAAACGCCACACGAGTTGGTCGTCGCCGAGGCGATGATGGAAAACTCGTTCGCTATTCTAAGAAAACCAATGAGGAGCTGAAGTAATGAGCTACATTCCACGACTCCAGACTCAGTACGCTGAGGAAATTGTACCAAATCTTAAAGATCGATTTGAGTACAAAAGTGTGATGCAAGTACCTAGCATCACCAAAATTTGTCTGAACCAAGGATTGGGTAAGGCGATTGCTGACAAGAAAGTAGTAGAATATGCTATTGATGAAATGTCGCGCATTGTGGGCCAGAAGGCTGTGAAAACGATCTCAACGAAGGATGTCTCGAACTTTAAGTTGCGTAAGGGCATGCCCATTGGCGCACGTGTAACATTGCGACGCAATCGCATGTTTGACTTCCTCGATCGTTTGATTGCGGTATCGTTGCCACGGACGCGTGACTTTCAAGGAGTGAATTCCAAAGGCTTTGATGGCCGAGGTAATTTCACCTTTGGCATCAAAGAGCAAGTGATTTTTCCGGAAATCAACTTGGACGAAGTGAAGTACTTCAATGGCATGGACATAACAATTGTTACATCGGCGAATACAGACGAGGAGGCGAAGGCGCTCCTTGAAAGTTTCGGATTCCCTTTCAAAAAGAACTAAGATGGCTAAGGAATCAATGAAGGCGCGAGAGCGCAAGAGAGAACGAATGGTGGCCCGATACGCTGAAAAGCGAGCAGCATTGAAAGCTGCGGGCGATTGGGAAGGTTTGCAAAAGCTTCCACCAAACAGTGCAGCTGTGCGCATGCACAACCGCTGCCAAATCACGGGCCGTCCCCGTGGTTACATGCGACAGTTTGGAATCTCGCGTGTTTTGTTCCGAAAAATGGCACTGTCAGGAAAAATTCCTGGAGTCAAAAAAGCCAGTTGGTAACCTACGATTTGAAGCATCATGAATACTGATCCAATAGCAGATTACTTGACCCGCATTCGCAACGCGCAAATGGCGGGACACAAGGTTGTTGAGGTACCAGCCTCGAACATGAAGAAAGAGATGACCCGAATTCTTTTCGACAAAGGTTATATCTTGAATTTCAGGTTCAACGAGGAGGGCTACCAAGGCATAATCAAAATTGCTTTGCGCTACGATAGCAAGTCAAAGCGACCGGCCATCACTGAGTTGAAGCGTCTATCTTCGCCTGGTTTGCGACGGTATGCATCTTCAGGTGAATTGCCACGTGTCTTGAATGGCTTGGGCATTTGCATCGTTTCTACCTCAAAAGGTCTGATGACTGACAAGGAGGCACGACGAATGAACATCGGAGGTGAAGTAATTTGCACGGTTTATTGATTTAGAAAACGGAACATCATTATGTCACGTATAGGAAAAGCACCCATAAATGTACCAGACGGCGTCTCACTGACGCTTGAAGGGCAGTTGGTCAAAGTGAAGGGTCCCAAGGGGGAATTGGAGCAGGCCATTGACGCTGAAATCGGTATGAATCTTGAGGAGAACGTTTTGACGTTCAGCCGTCCATCGGACCACAAGAATCACAGAGCGAAGCATGGATTGTACCGCGCACTAGTCAATAATATGATTGTCGGTGTTACGGAAGGATACAGTATTAAATTGGAATTGGTAGGTGTCGGTTTCCGAGCATCTTCTCAAGGACAGGATTTAACATTGTCTTTGGGTTTCAGTCACCAAATTGTAATGCGGATTCCCGCAGAGATCAAGCTGGAAGCGGAAACTAAAAAAGGAAATAACCCTTACGTTTTGTTGTCGTCTCACGACAAGCAACTCATCGGAACGGTTGCCGCTAAAATTCGGTCATTGCGCAAGCCTGAACCTTACAAAGGAAAAGGTGTGCGTTATGCAGGAGAACAAATTCGTCGCAAAGCCGGTAAGACCGCAGCTAAATAATCGAATAAAATGGGAACGAGGAAAACATTCGCTCGCAATCGAGTCAAGCGTCGTGTTCGTGGAAAGATCCAGGGCACATCTGCACGTCCACGATTGTCAGTATTTCGAAGCAATAAGCAGATTTACGTTCAAATCATTGACGACCGGGAGGGGCGAACGCTCGCATCAGCCGGTTCATTGGGAGCAGATGCTGCCAACGGAGCAAAGGTTGAACAAGCTGCAGTTGTCGGTAAGATGATCGCGGAAAAAGCGAAGGCTGCAGGTATCGAACAAGTTGTGTTTGATAGAAACGGTTACTTGTATCACGGCCGGGTTAAGACCCTGGCGGAAGCTGCTCGTGAAGGCGGGCTAAAATTCTAAGGAAAGATGGAACAACGTCAACAACGAAAAGGACGAGACCAGCAACAGCAGTCGCGTACAGGTGATCCCGATTTGAAGGAACGCTTGGTTGGAATCAACCGTGTTGCTAAGACCACCAAAGGTGGACGTACTTTCAGCTTCAGCTCCATTATGGTGGTTGGAGATGAGAAGGGACGTGTCGGACATGGTTTGGGCAAGAGCCGTGAGGTGGCAACATCGATTCAAAAAGGAATCGAGGATGCCAAGAAGAACATGGTAGAGGTTCCTTTGGTGAAAGGGACAATCCCGCACGCACAGGAAATGAGATTTGCAGGTGCGCACGTTATGATTCGCCCCGCATCGCCTGGTACCGGTGTGATTGCAGGAGGTGCAATGCGAGCGGTGCTTGAAAGCGCAGGTATAAAAGATGTTCTCGCGAAGTCATTGGGTTCAAGCAACCCACACAATGTTGTAAAGGCAACTTTCAATGCATTGCAGGCTTTGCGCAGCGCCAAGGACATTGCTGATTTGCGTGGGATTTCTGTATCTAAAGTATTCAACGGTTAATCGCAGTCATCATGGGAAAAATCAAAGTCACCCAGGTGCGGAGTGCAATCAACCGCCCGAAGCGTCAAAAGGCCACTATTCAGGCCCTTGGCATCAAGAAATTGCATAACCCAGTCGAGCACGAAGCGACTCCTCAAATTTTGGGGATGGTACGGAAGGTGTCTCACTTGGTTCAAGTCGAAGAATTATAATTTAACCAGCATATACCATGAATCTTAGCAATTTAAAGCCAGCAGATGGTTCGCGGAAGCAGCGCAAGCGAGTTGGCCGTGGAGAAGGATCCGGACACGGAGGCACTTCTACTCGGGGACACAATGGTGCGAAGTCGCGTTCAGGTTACAGCCGTAAAATCGGTTTTGAGGGTGGTCAACAGCCGCTTCAACGTCGAGTACCGAAGTTTGGATTTACCAATCCAAACCGTGTTGAGTACAAAGGCATCAACTTGGACACGCTTCAAGAACTTATCGATCGTAAGAAGTTGAAAGCCGTTACCGTAGCAGACTTGATGGAAAACGGACTTGCTGGAAAGCGAGACCTTGTCAAGATTCTCGGACGCGGAGAGTTGAAATCAGGAGTTTCTATACAAGCGCACAAATTCTCTTCAACTGCACGAGCAGCGATTGAGTCGGCCGGCGGCGAAGCAGCGGAAGCATAACCCTTTTTAGATGAAGAATTTCTTTACTCAAATTTCGAACATCTGGAAGCACGAAGAATTGCGCCAGAAGTTGGGCATCACGTTAGGATTGATCTTGGTCTACCGAGTCGGTTCTTTCATTGTCATACCAGGCGTAAATAGTGATGTCTTAGCTGAGCAGATGGCTGCGTCAGGCTCCGGTGGATTGGGAGACTTGTTGTCACTCTTCACAGGAGGTGCCTTTACGCGTGCTTCTATTTTCGCTCTTGGTATCATGCCATACATTTCTGCATCCATCATTGTCCAATTGCTCGGTATTGCTGTTCCAGCAGTACAGAAAATGCAGGCAGAAGGAGAGAGCGGAAGAAAGAAAATTAATCAGTACACGCGATTTTTGACAATTGCGATTACGCTGGTGCAGGCCCCAGGATATCTTGCAACTTCTGTTGTAGGTGTTCCAGGTGCAGTGGCCAATCCAACAACTTTTTGGTGGTTCAGTGCCGTGTTAATCCTTGTGTGTTCCACACTCGTGATCATGTGGCTGGGTGAGCGTATCACAGACAAAGGAGTAGGCAATGGAATTTCCTTGCTCATCATGATTGGTATCATCGCAACATTCCCACAAGCCTTGATTCAGGAATTTGTTCACCCCGATACAACGTTGTTCTTCTTCTTGGTAGAGGTGGCCTTTTTGCTCATTGTCATCGGCGCGAGTGTAGCGTTGGTTCAGGCCTTGCGAAAGGTCCCTGTGCAAATGGCAAAGATGCAGACAGGAGGATCACACATGCCACAGGGAGAGGGCGCTCGAAGCTACATCCCATTGAAGGTGAATTCAGCAGGTGTTATGCCAATTATCTTTGCGCAAGCAATCATGTTTGTGCCTTTGTACATGACACAAAGCGAGACATTCCAGGAGAATGAAATTCTTCAAAGTCTATCTGATTTCAATGGTCTTTGGTACAACGCAATCTTCTTTGTGATGATTGTGGTCTTCACATACTTCTACACGGCGATAACGGTCAATCCCAATCAAATGGCGGATGACTTAAAGCGTCAGAATAGTTTTGTGCCCGGCGTGAAGCCAGGAAAACCCACTGCGGATTTCTTGGAGCGTATTCTTTCGAATATCACTTTACCAGGTTCATTGTTTTTGGCTTTCATTGCAATCCTTCCAGCGATTGTATTCAGCCTTGGATTAACAAAAGCGCAAGGCTTCTCCATTTTCTTCGGCGGTACGTCGTTGTTGATCATGGTAGGTGTCATCCTAGATACACTTCAGCAAATTGAAAGCTATTTGCTTTCACGTCATTATGACGGTTTGATGAAGTCTGGGAAGTTGCGTGGTCGACCGCAGTCACCTGTGGGAGGCATTACAGGATAAATCGAAATGAGTTTCGGCCGACGCGTGCACATAAAAACGGACGAAGAGGTTGAGCTCCTTCGAGAGAGTTCTTTGCTTGTTGGGAAAACGTTAGCTGCTGTGGCAGAATGGGTAAAACCAGGAGTCACAACACTTCAGCTCGATGCTGTGGCCGAGGAGTTCATCCGCGATCATGGTGCTGAGCCGGGATTCAAGGGATACGGAGGCTTTCCGAATTCCTTGTGCACTTCGGTCAATGAGGCTGTAGTGCACGGCATTCCAAATGACAAACCTTTGACCGATGGCGACATTGTGTCGGTGGATTGTGGAGTGCTGAAGAATGAATTTTACGGAGACAGTGCGTACACCTTTGCGGTGGGCGAGATTGATCCAGAAGTTCGGCAGTTATTAGAAGTCACTAAAGAATGCCTTCAAAAAGCCATTGAGCAAGCTGTGGTTGGAAAGCGAATCGGAGATATCGGATTTGCTTGCCAGCACCATGCGGAGCAATATGGTTATGGAGTTGTTCGGGAATTGGTGGGTCATGGTTTGGGACGGTCGTTGCACGAAGCACCGGAAGTTCCGAATTACGGAAGACGTGGTAACGGACCGCGTCTGATGGATGGAATGGTTTTGGCCATTGAACCGATGATTAACCTAGGTCGTAAAGAAGTCTTTCATGAGGAAGATGGATGGACGATTGTGACAGCAGACCGCAAGGTTTCGGCGCATTTTGAACACGATATCGTGGTGCGCAAAGACCAAGCGGACGTTCTCTCAAGTTTTGATGAAATAGAAAAGGTGTTACAACAACAAAAACGAAAAGTCTAAACGATTTAATCATATGGCGAAACAAGCGTCCATAACGCAAGACGGGACCATCCTGGAAGCATTGTCTAACGCAATGTTCCGTGTGGAATTGGAAAACGGGCACATTATCACTGCCCACATCTCTGGTAAGATGAGGATGTATTACATCAAAATTTTACCGGGCGACCGCGTTCGCGTTGATATGTCACCGTATGATTTAACCAAAGGACGGATCTCGTTCCGATACAAGAAATAATTGCACTATGAAAGTTCGTGCTTCACTCAAAAAGCGTACCGCCGACTGCAAGATTGTACGTCGCAAAGGCCGCTTGTATGTCATCAACAAGAAGAATCCTAAAATGAAGCAACGTCAGGGTTAATCCTGATTTTGTCAAACCCATCGCCCATGGCACGTATAGCAGGTATAGATATCCCCCGCAATAAGCGAGGAGTCATTGCACTCACATACATCTACGGTATCGGACGCAGTCGTGCGTCTGAATTGCTCGGAGAATGCGGAGTGTCTGAAGATAAAAAAGTCCAGGACTGGACTGACGAAGAAGTCGGTTCAATTCGTAATGCCATCTCAACTAGTTTTAAAGTTGAAGGTGAGCTTCGCTCTGAAGTGCAATCGCACATCAAGCGTCTAATGGACATTGGAAGTTACCGTGGCATCCGCCACAGAAATGGTTTGCCCCTTCGTGGACAGCGAACCAAGAACAACTCGCGCACCCGAAAAGGAAAGCGTAAGACGGTAGCCAACAAGAAGAAGTAATAACAGCATTTAATCATTGAGTTCCGAAAGGAACTGATCACCTAAATATTAAGACGATGGCGAAAAACGTCAAAAAGAAGAAGAAAGTGGTTGTCGAGGCAACAGGCCAAGTGCATATCCACTCATCCTTCAACAACATCATCATTTCGTTGACCAACAACAACGGGCAAGTGATCTCATGGTCAAGTGCCGGAAAGATGGGTTTCCGGGGCTCGAAAAAGAACACTCCTTATGCAGCTCAAGTAGCTGCTGAAGATTGTGGTCGCGAGGCACATGAACTTGGTCTCCGCAAGATTCGCGCTTACGTTAAAGGTCCCGGAGCGGGCCGAGAAAGCGCAATGCGTGCGTTGCACAATATGGGAATTGAGGTCATCGAGATTATCGATGTCACTCCTTTTCCTCACAATGGATGCCGCCCACCAAAGCGTCGTCGCGTATAATCTCATCGTCGAACCAGAATAGAATCAAACGATATGGCACGTTTTCGCGGACCCAAATCAAAAATCAGTCGCCGTTTTAAAGAGGCGATCTTCGGACCTGACAAGGCGTTGGAACGCCGTCCCTATGGACCGGGACAACACGGCAATACCCGCCGTCGTAAAAAGGAATCGGAGTACTCTGTGCAATTGGCTGAGAAGCAAAAAGCAAAGTATACGTATGGCATATTAGAGAAGCAGTTTTCTAATATGTTTAAGCAGGCCAATGCTCGACAGGGCATTACCGGTGAAATTTTGCTTCAATTCTGCGAAAGCAGATTGGACAATGTTGTATACCGACTAGGATTGTCAAATTCTCGTCGGGGTGCTCGCCAGCTGGTCTCTCACCGTCACATAATGGTCAATGGCCATTTGGTAAATATTCCATCCTACCGGTTGCGTCCAGGAGACGTTGTAGCCGTGCGGGAGAAGAGCAAATCTCTGACCTCAATAACTAGTTCTTTGAGTGCTGCACCAAAACGTTTGGAGTGGTTAGACTGGAATGTCCAGCACATGTCAGGAACGTTCATCAGTGTTCCATTGCGCGATCAGATTCCAGAGAATATCAAGGAGTCGCTCATCGTCGAATTGTACTCTAAGTAAACCAAATCCTTTCAACAAATGGCTATTCTCGATTTTCAGAAACCAGACAAGGTCATCATGTTGGACTCTTCGGAGTTCAATGGCCGATTTGAATTCCGACCGCTAGAACCCGGATTTGGGATCACCGTTGGAAACGCGTTGCGTCGAATCATGCTTTCATCTCTTGAAGGTTATGCAATTACCAGCGTAAAGATTGACGGTGTAGAGCATGAATACTCGACCATCAAGGGTGTGCAAGAAGATGTGACAGAAATGATTTTGAATCTCAAGCAGGTTCGATTCAAGCGTCAGATTGAGGGCACAGAGGGAGAGACGGTGACGGTTAAAGTTGCCGGCAATAAGATGTTCACCGCGGGTGACATTGGTAAATTCACGAGCGCCTTCCAGGTGATGAATCCCGATCAGGTGATTTGCAATATGGATGACAAAGTGAATTTGACTTTGGAACTCGTTATCAGTAAAGGACGTGGATACGTGCAAGCTGAGGACAACAAGCGTGAAGGTGCATCCATTGGAACGATAGCAATGGACGCCATATTTACACCCATCCGCAACGTCCAGTACGATGTGGAGAACTACCGTGTAGAGCAGCGCACAGACTACGAGAAACTAAATCTTCAGATCGAATGTGATGGAAGCATTACACCGAAAGACGCTTTACAAGAAGCTGCGAAGATTTTGATTCAACACTTTATGCTCTTTAGTGACGAACGCATTTCCCTGGAGTTGGAAGAGCGCGTCGAAGTTGAAGAGTTTGATGAAACTAGCTTGCACATGCGCCAGTTGCTCAAGACGAAATTGAGCGACATGGACTTGAGTGTTCGTGCCTTGAATTGCTTGAAGGCGGCGGACATTGAAACGTTGGGTGAGCTGGTAAGCTACAATAAGAACGACCTGTTGAAATTCCGAAACTTCGGTAAGAAGTCACTCACGGAATTAGAAGATTTGGTCGAAGGAAAGAGCCTCACATTCGGTATGGACGTGAGTAAGTACAAACTCGATAAAGAGTGAAGTCATGCGGCACAATAAGAATTTTAATCATCTAGGTCGAAAGACCGCTCACCGTAAGGCCATGCTTTCAAACATGGCGTGCTCACTGATTGAGCACAAGCGAATCAATACAACGGTTGCGAAAGCGAAAGCTTTGCGGCAGTTTTTTGAGCCACTTGTTACTCGATCTAAGGAGGACACAACACACAGCCGTCGTCTTGCTTTCCGTTACTTGGGAAACAAACTCGCCGTAACTGAGTTGTTTCGTTCGGTTGGACCAAAGGTGTCAAGCCGTGATGGTGGATACACTCGAATCATCCGGACCGGCAATCGTCTCGGTGACAACGCGGACATGTGTATGATGGAGCTTGTTGACTTCAACGAGATCTATGGTGCAGATGCCACGAAGAAGAAGTCACGCCGTTCACGTAGAGGAGGCGCTTCAAAAGTTGAGGCTGCTGCCGTTGAGGCTCCTGCCGCTGAGGCTGCTGCCGATGAAGCTCCTGCC
>CESI01069613.1_pt1 | contig 10650 bp, 10 predicted proteins | sample 356301 | NCBI WGS metagenome assembly CESI01 (sample SAMEA2621423, study PRJEB7988) | marine metagenome | biome: marine biome (ENVO:00000447); feature: deep chlorophyll maximum layer (ENVO:xxxxxxxx); material: "saline water (ENVO:00002010), including plankton (ENVO:xxxxxxxx)" | depth 40 m | reverse complement strand
TTAAATCACTTTGGCCAATTGCTTTGCTATGCTTTATTTCGTCTATTATGGGTGCACTTATTGCATCATATATACCAGAGCAAAGATTGTCTATTTTTATTCCTTACGTCTTAATATTCATTGCCTTATATTTTGGATTATCAAAAAGTATATCTGAAATTGGAAAAACTCCAATTTTAAGATTTTCAATATTAGCAAGTATTATACTTCCTATTATTGGCCTCTATGATGGTATATTTGGGCCAGGAGCGGGTTCTTTTTATATGTTTGCTCTCTTATCTTTGAGCGGACTAGGAATAGTTCAAGCAACCGCTCAAACAAAATTATTGAACTTTTCATCAAATTTAGGTGGATTTATATTTTTTTGTATAATTGGAGTAATAAATTGGGAAGTAGGGGTAACTATGGCGGTTGGACAGATAATTGGTAGTTCAATTGGTGCAAGATTAGCAATTAAAAAGGGGATTAAAATTATCAAACCATTGCTAATAATTATATGTATCATCACAGCAGTTAGATTATTGTAATATTCTCATAAATTATTTTTTATCCAAATAAACTAATTCTAATCCATTTGGCAGTCATTCAATGGTGCTGTTTGAAAAAGAGCTGGTGTTGTCAGACAAATCATAACACGTCTCAAAGTGCCACGATCACATGAACCTATGAAGCGCAGATTTGAAACCACTGTGTGATAACAGATGTGCATTTTGCCTATAATTCTGTCTGCTTTGAAGATGTCTTTTATTATTGAAGTGGTTGTATATTTGACTGTGATAAATGACAAACCTCTGGAGCGTGCTGCTGTTTTAAATAATTGCATTGCTCACTCTCGCCGTCGAAACGGCAAGTCTGAGTTTTCACACCTATTATTTGACCAGCCTCCATAAAGCTGTCTATCCACAACGCCAATTTCACGAAAAGTGGCACCATAGGACACTAGCTTATCTCTCGTGATAATCTTGGGTGAGCCGTGTTTATACATTGCTTTCATGAGAAATTTCTTTGCTGATGCATTATTTTGTCGCCTCGTAAAGTAATATTCTAGAACTTACCCTTCATGATCAAAAGCGCGCCGTAGGTGAAAGCGTTCACCATTGATTTCAGCTAACTCTGAAGCAGTCTTAAAACAGCTTAACTTATCATCAGCTGGTTTAACTACTTTTACATTTGATGCACACAAGCGCCGAGGGAAATATTCCACATACTTCAGTATATTTAATTAAATTTGTTATTATAATCTTGTTATCCTAAAATTTTAAAATGCTACATCGCTCGTTAACCGCTTTTTTATTTTGGACCAAGATTTGCAATCTATACTTATTATAAAACCGTAAAATTTCCTTTTTTAATCGAAATAGAAAAGGCCCTTTTGCAGGCAACATACTTTCAGTTCTGGAACTAATACGGGTTGAAATAGTTATTCCCTCTTGCTCCATTTTATTTGCTATTTCTGGCTGATGGATGAATTGCCCACAAACAGGATGGACCAATTGAAATGTTCGCAGTTTACGCTTGGGGGAAAAAATATAATCATCCACATGATCACAATATGATTGTGAGTTCTGTAATAACTTCTGACATGCAGCCTGTGTTATAAAATAAGCACCAGCATCCGCGATACTTTGAAGTATAAGCCTGACATGCAATCCTTCACACAAGATTTGTGTATTTTTAAAACATTTTGTTTGCGAAAATGTATTCAACCTAATAATGTCGAATTCCTCTATAAAATTACCCAACAAACTTAAAACTTTGCCAAAATCATTGTTAAACATAAGATCGTCTTCCAGAATCACTGCAAAAGGATGCCCAGCTTTGCACACAGATTTCCAAACCAATCTGTGACTTTCAAATACAGCTTTAGAAAAGTCATCAATTTCCCACCTATCATTTTGGTACGAATTGGGTTGAAAGTTTGGGCATGATTTAAGAGATATTTCCCGCGCATCTACAGCAGATACGCGCGTTGCAGAAAGACCGAACCGTTTAAGTTTCTTTTTAATATGAGATTTACGCTTCTCCTCATCATCAAGATTTATAAAATAAATAGGTATATCACATTTCGGCAAACCTGAGTCTAATGGCATCTAACCAATCCAATTTTTTTATACATTATATTAATCTGATAATATCAAGATTCAACTATTTTCTTTTTGAAAATTAGAAAAATGAGAACAAACATTGGTATTGATACGTTTTGGGTGATCCGTATTTTAGCTTTTTTTTGATTGGGCATTACTAAAACGACTGAAGTACCCTTAATATCTTTGACACTAGAAATGTAACTAAATTGAGTACACCTATTAGGCGAAATGCAATAATTAAAGTTATAAATATTTTTAATCATAGTAGTCGCATTGATACTAAATATTTAGTTTTAGTAAGCTATACATGTAAATTAGTGTTTATACGATATTTGCTTTTACGTAGCGTAACTGTTAACTATTTTTTATCTTGTAGATGTTTGTGGAAACCAACATGGGTCACTTGCTAATCAGCTGAAGTAATCATTAAATTTGGGATAATTCTGCCCCCCACACAGACAATGACTCTCTAAAACGGCATCAGTCAACACACCAACATCAAGCGATATTTGTTTTCGTATGATACAGGAGGCCACCAAGATCCTCCCCCTAGTTCTAATCTTTTGCTTCAAAACGACCAGTTCGCATTGAGGTTTACAGAGTTACCAATGAAACCACCTGTTGTTGAGAAGGCTTCTAGGGCACCTCCCTCATGTACCTCTTTTAGTTACTCTCGAGATACAGACGAGTGGGTCAATTACTGGGATGTGGGTTTGTTGAAGTTACACGGGGTATTGGTCTGAATTCTTGCCACTATCAGTTGGCTTTCTCAAGTAAATTGAACCGACCTCCCCAAGCAGACCGCTATCCCACAGCCTTTGCACAAATGGCCCAAACCCTGTTGTTCGCAATCACTGACCGATGCTGCTGCACTGAAATTCAAAGCGGACAACCAAAAACGCACATCGAATGAATTTGTAATTTAAAATTTTGTCACTTGCCCAATAATAATGGGAGGGTCCACTAGATTGTCTGGGCGCGCTCCGAAATTCAACAAATCTTTGCGTTCATAAATAGCAGCAATTTCATTCGCCAAATCTTTCACAGATCGACCATGGCCTGTGCAGATGTTTGCAGCACCCTTTGTTTTGCTAAGGGTCCCAGCAACAATCATTTCAGCAGCATGCCTGACGTCGATGAAATCCCGGATTTGCATGCCGCTGGATAAATCTACGATTTCTCCATTGCTTAATTTTTCATGCAGAAAGGGAACCAATCTTCGCGGATCTTCACCTTCTCCATAAAGGTAAAATAGCCGGCACCACAAAAAATTAGTATTAGTATGGGTGAAGTATTCAAGCAAGGAATGATAGGCTGCGACCTTAGCTGCGGAATAGGCTGTGGTTGGTTCTAACGGGGTTTCCAATGTTAATATGTTGTCTGAAAATTGGTATTCAAAACAAGTCCCTAAGCCGACAAAGCGTTTGACGTTTGATACGGCGGCTGCCTTAGCCAACTGTAATGTGCCGATTAGACAATCCAAGTTTTTGGGTGATGTTAGGTAAATTCCTGGCTCTGCATACCACGCGGAATGAATAATGGTATCTATGCCCTGCAAAATTTCACACCACGATTCATGCGTTTCTTGAAACAAATCTGCGGTTTCTTTTACATGCGTAAGTGTATCATCGATCTCAATCCGATTTTGCCAACCGGGACGCGCTAAAATAAGTGTTGCATGGCCTTGGCTTTCCAGAACTTTTAAGATTTGTCTTCCAACAAACCCTGTTGCACCAGTAAGCAAAATACGTTCCATTATGTTACTTTCAGTTCTGGTACTGCGGTCACAAACTTTGTTCCTTTTTCCGCTAAATGAGCGTTTTGTTTCATAACTTCCTCTGCAATATTCCATGGCAGTATTACGAGGTAATCTGGACGGTTTTCATCTAAAGCTGAAGGTGACAATATAGGTATATGGCTGGCAGGCATATACTGCCCAATCTTTGATTTTGCGGCGTCGCAGATAAACGGTATCAAATCAGGTCGGATGCCCGCATAATTGATCAATGTGTTGCCTTTGGCGGCAGCCCCATATCCCGCAACAGTTTTACCTTCTGCTTTAGCTTCTAATAGAAACCTGACCAGCCCATCTTTTACGGCATCAGCTTTTTGCTGAAACGCGCTGTATGTTTCTTTCTTTTGCAACCCTGCATCAATCTCATGCCCCAGAACATCGTGGACAGAATTATGCTCTTCGTAGTTTGCATCTTGCAGGCAGCCGTAAACTCTAAGGCTGCCACCGTGCGTGCCTAGTTCTTCAACATCAAAAATACGCAAACCCGCAGCTTTAAAAACAGACCTTACTGCGCAAAGCGACAGATAGGAAAAATGCTCATGGTAAACAGTATCAAACTGATTTTGTTGAACAAGTTGCAACAAATGTGGAAACTCAAATGTAACAACACCGTTTGATTTTAGCAGGGCTACTACACCTTTGGTGAAATCATTTATATCAGGGACATGTGCATAGACATTATTGCCCAAAACAAGGTCTGCTTGCTCTCCAGCATTTGCCATTTTAACGCCCACGTCTTTACCAAAAAATTCTTGGCGAACAGGAACACCTATCGCGGTTGCATCGTCAGCAGTGCTTTTGGTTGGTTCTATTCCCAGACACGGAATGTTTGATGCGACAAAGTTCTTCAGAAGGTAGCCATCGTTTGAGGCTATTTCGACAACAAAACTGTCTTTTGACAAGCCCAAACGTTTCGTAATCATCGTGCAATAGTCAGATGCGTGCTTAAGCCAGCCTTTTGATGTTGAAGAGAAATACGCGTAATCTTCGTTAAACAGTTCATCCGCTTCAGTATAATCTTCGGTCTGTACCAACCAGCAGTTCGTACAGGTCAAAATACGCAACGGATATGTGATCTCAGGCTTCTGCAAATCCTGCTCTTTCAGATAAGCATTCGATGGCGGAGCGTTTCCAAGGTCAAGGAATTTTAATTCTAGTTCTGTGTGGCAATGGCGGCATTTCATAATATTACTGGCTCTATTCTGTTCATCATAGGGTGGGTTTCGTCTTTTTCTGATATTACTGTAAACGGCAACGGCCAATTGATATCAAGAGCTGGATCATTTAGTTGGATGCCTGCTTCATAATTGGGTGTGTAGAACTCCGAATGCATGTAATGAAGTTCGACATCATCCGTAAGGGTTTGAAAACCGTGCGCACATCCTTGCGGGATATAGACCGCTTCAAACACATCACTGTCCAACGTTAAACTGCATGCGATGCCATAGCTGGATGAGCCTTTGCGAAGATCTACAAACACGTCAAAAACTTTACCGCGCACACATCGAACCAACTTTATTTCAGCGTGTGGTGGGCGTTGATAATGCAGTCCACGAACCGTGCCTTTTTCGCTATTTTGCGAAGTGTTCATTTGAACCCAATTCGTATTAAGTCCGTATTGGCTAAATATATCTGCACACACCAAACGTGAAAACGCACCGCGGCTATCGCTAATTTTCTTTGGTGTGATTTTAAACGCACCATCAATACAAAGGGGCTCTATCTTCATGCAACTTCAAATTCTGCAATTTGCTTAAGTGTCATATCCAAGGGCTCGGTCCCCTCATAGACATCTTTGTACCAGTGCATGGTTTTCCCGATAGCTATATCAAAATCCCATTTCGGGTGCCAATTCAAATCGATACAAGCTTTATTGATATCCAACATCAGCAAACCCGCTTCATGTGGCGTGCCGCTGTTATTATTTGAGTGGTATTGCCCAGGCCAGGTCTTCAGCGCTGTTTTAATCACGTCTTCCACAGTTCTGTTGTCACAGACCCTGGGGCCAAAATTATACGAAGTCGCATATGTGCTATCCGCGTTTAATTTTTCTGCAAGCATCATGTAACCAGACAAAGGTTCTAATACATGTTGCCAAGGGCGAACCGAATTGGGGTTTCTGGCTTCAATCGAAGTGTCTTGCATTAATGCGCGTACGATATCGGGCAAAAGCCTGTTTTCGCACCAATCGCCGCCGCCGATTACATTACCGGCTCGGGCGGATGCCAGTGCGATTGGTAGGCGTTCTTCTTCAATCAAAGACCGATAGCTGTATACGACAAGTTCCGTTCCCGCTTTGCTGGCACTATAGGGGTCAAGGCCACCCAATCGATCAGTTTCACAGTAGGCATGTTCGCATTCATTGTTCTGGTAAACTTTGTCAGTCGTAACAACGACAACAGCGCATGAATGCGCAGATTTGCGCAAAGCCTCTAACAGGTGCGCCGTCCCCATAACATTTGTATTCCAAGTGGATAAGGTATCTTTGTAGCTTCTCAAAACCAACGACTGGGCTGCTAGATGAAATACAAAATCAGCCTTGGTCTCTTTAACAAACTCAGCCAGGGCATCTGCGTCACATATATCCCCAATTTTGTGATGGATTTTATCAGCTAACCCAAGCTGCTCAAACAAAGACGGAGTGTCTTCTGGCTCCATTGAGTAGCCAAAGACCTCGGCACCCATAGTATGCAGCCATAAAGATAACCAACTGCCTTTGAAGCCAGTGTGCCCTGTCAATAAAACACGTTTGCCAGACCAGAATTTTTTCAAGACCATACTTTCCAAGGAGCGTTTCCACTTGCCCATAAATCTTCAAGATGGTTTTTATCGCGCAGTGTATCCATTGCGGCCCAAAAGCCTGTATGCTTACGCACAGCAAGTTGCCCCTCATCTGCTAATCCAATTAAAGGACCTTGCTCAAAGATTGTGGCATCATCCTCAATTCTATTAATTACCCGCGGCTCACAAACCATGAAACCACCACTTACCCACTGCCCATCCCCTTTCGGTTTTTCAAGAAACTTCGAAACCTGATTGTCCTTAATTTCCAAAGAACCAAATCGCCCTTCGGGTTGTACGGCTGATAGGGTCGCTTCACATTTCTGGGCTTTGTGGAATTCTATGAGTTCCGCAATATTAATATTGCTCACGCCATCACCATAGGTTAGGCAAAAAGTATCATCTAAATGATCGCAAACGCGTTTCACACGGCCACCCGTTTGCGTCAGTTCACCAGTATCGATTAATGTCACGTTCCACTCTTCTGCACGCTGGCGATGCACTTTCATTTCATTTTTTGCCATATTAAATGTCACGTCGGACATATGCAAAAAATAATTTGCAAAATACTCTTTAATTTGGTAGCCACGATATCCGCAACAAATAACAAAATCATTGACGCCAAAATGGCTATAGGTTTTCATTATGTGCCACAGAATTGGGTGGCCCCCAATTTCAATCATTGGTTTTGGTTTCATATGGGATTCTTCGCAAATACGCGTCCCCAAACCACCTGCAAGAATAACTGCTTTAACCATAATACTACCTTGGCTTTATTGTCCTTGTACGCGGATACCAAATTATTCGTGGAAATGATACCTCTTTTGCAAATTATACATCAAAACACCCATTATTACTGAGGTTTTGCATTGAAGATTATTTAATCAAACGCCCCTTTGTACGTTTTCTCCAAATAAATATTTCTAAGAGTATAGAGTTATGATAAAGAGATCCATGTAATCTATTAGAATATCCTACAATGACAAAAAGTTCAAAACTAACGTGTCCAATCTGCGCAAACTTCGCTGATAACATTGTGTTGTCCGCTAGGAAAAATATACCAACGTTGCAAAACGTCGCCCTTGGAAACCGTAAAGAAGCCATTGATTTCCCAACAGGAAAATTAACTATGGTTCGCTGCAAAAAGTGTAGTTTTGTTTGGAACGCAGATTTTGAGTGGGATAAAATCTCGTATGATGATGGCTACAATAATGATGTGACATTTTCTAACTATTATATTTTGCATTTGGAAAAGATGGCTGATCGAATCATCCAATCTGTGCCGGTTGGCGAAGATATTCATTATGTTGAAATTGGCTGTGGGGAAGCCGATTTTTTACGCCTGGTGATAGAGCGCGCAAACGGTAGATGTGTGTCAGCAATTGGCTTTGATCCTTCCTTCACAGGCGAAGAAAAGCTCCCTAAGGGTGCCTTTGTACACAAAACGTTTTTCGGTCCAGATCAGGTGAAATTAGTGCCCAAGGCTACAAATGTTGTATGCTCTAGGCACACAATTGAACATGTGTCTGATGCACATGGATTTGTCAGTGCATTGGCCGCTCCAATGACAACGCAAGGGCGTACGCTTTTTATTGAAACGCCAAATGCAAACTGGATATTGGAAAACACCGCGTTTCAGGATTTTTTCTATGAGCATTGCTCAATTTATACTCCAGAATCTATGTCGAAAATTCTACGCAAATATGGTTTGTTGGCAGAAACAACAGCCGTATATGGTGGCCAATATATGTGGACGGAAGCGAGCCTTTCCACAGATAAATCATCGTTGAAACCCAACAATCCTCACTTGAAAACGGCGCAAGATATTGCTGAAATATATGTTGATGAAAGTGCTCGTATGTTGACTGACTGGAATGCATATATTCAAAAGCATTCCAAAAATGGCCCCGTCGCAATATGGGGGGCAACCTCTAAGGGTGTTACATTTACTCTTTTGATGTCCCAAATACAGGACGCGCAGCTTGGAATTGCTTGCGCAATCGATTTGAATGAAGCCAAGCAGAAGTGTTTTATGCCGATAACCTGCACCCCTATTCTAAGTCCAGAAGATGCTAAAAAACTGGGCGTATCTATGGGTATAATTATGAATCCAAATTATCTTGAAGAAATCAAGAGCATAGCTGCTTCTATGGATTGGTCGCCAGAGTTTGCCATCTTAAATGAATAATGGGGATTATTGCGCCAATAAGGCAGATAATAAACAAGTAACTTGACCTAATTTACATTTGTTGAAATAGGGTCAAACAACAGAAAATGTGGGATGTTTCCAAATGACTGATTTTAAAGGCGAAGTAAAAGACCGTATTGCTGGTTATGCAAATGAAACTGAAATGCGCAAAATGGCAGCGGATTTTCTGCGTGCATCTACACAGCCGAAATATTGCTATAATTTCTCTTGGCAAGATCGACCCATTATCCAATACCCTCAAGACATTGTAGCGATGCAGGAATTGATTTGGGAAGTGAAGCCCGATCTGATTATTGAAACAGGTATCGCACATGGTGGTTCATTGATTTTTAGCGCTTCTATACTGGCGCTTTTGGATATGTGTGACGCGATTGAAGCGGGTACAACAATTGACCCGGCAAAGTCAGAACGCAAAGTACTTGGGATCGATATCGACATTCGTGAACACAACCGTACAGCCATTGAAGCACACCCAATGTATTCCCGTATTGAGATGATTCAAGGGTCAAGTATCGACGGTGACATCGTTGCTCAGGTCAAGGAGATTGCCAGCCAGTATAAAAGGGTTTTGGTTTGTCTTGATAGCAACCACACACATAATCACGTGCGTGCCGAACTTGAAGCCTATGCACCCCTGACATCTATTGGGAGCTATTGTGTGGTCTTTGATACATTGATCGAAGACATGCCAGCGGATGAATTTCCTGACCGTTCATGGGGTCCAGGCAACAATCCAAAGACTGCGGTCTGGGATTACCTGAAAACAAATTCAGAGTTTAAAATCGATAAAGCGATTGCGGATAAGTTATTGATCACTGTGGCCCATGACGGGTTTTTGAAACGGGTAAAGTAGCTTCCTATGAAGGATCAAAAAAAGCCAGAACTGACCATTGGGATGCCAGTTCACAATGGTGAAAGCCACATCTCTAAATCATTAGAGTGCTTGGCAAGGCAAACGTACGGAAACTTCAAAGTAATTGTGTTTGAGAATCAATCCACTGACAATACTCTGGAAATTATTAAGGTATTTTGCGAGAAGGATAAGCGTTTTTCAGTAATTCCAAGCAAAAGCTTTTTATCTGCTCTTGATAATTTCAAGCGTGCTTTTAAACATATTTCTAAAGATACTGATTTTTTTGCACTACGTGCTCATGATGACTATTCATCTGATAGTTATATGGAGATACTGTGTGAAACCCTTATCGAGCATCCCAATAAAGATCTTTCTGTAAGCTCAGTAAAATTTGTCAATAGTCATGGTAATAAAGATGCCCTTATAAATGCATCAATATTAGAAGATAGACTTTGGACAACTTTCAAACGGCCCTTCAGTAGAATACAATTTCCTGCCTCATGGATATACGGGGTTTACCGCTCTAATTCGATTGATAAAATCTTTGAAACGCTTGAATATTACCCTAATGCTTGGGCTGGTGATCGGCTAGTTGTTTTAAATTATTTATTCGATCGGAAACTAATATTTGCTCCTAAAGCAATATTTCGATGTACCTTAGGTTCGGATTCTTATTCGTTATACTCAGAAAAATCCCTATCAAGCAAAATAAAAGCGCGGATAAGATATTTCCAGTTCGTTTGGTCTTGCCGATCTCGATTAGATATTAACAGCTTTTACGCCTACAGTGCATTTTTTGCATTGTGTTTTAAAACGTCTGCACGTGATACTAATCATACGTTTGAAACCATTCTTAAGTCGTATTTTAGAACGAAAAAATAGGTTAAGGATCAAATGATATTGTATAAAAAAAGCCGCCCTTAGA
>CESI01056972.1_pt1 | contig 10692 bp, 8 predicted proteins | sample 356301 | NCBI WGS metagenome assembly CESI01 (sample SAMEA2621423, study PRJEB7988) | marine metagenome | biome: marine biome (ENVO:00000447); feature: deep chlorophyll maximum layer (ENVO:xxxxxxxx); material: "saline water (ENVO:00002010), including plankton (ENVO:xxxxxxxx)" | depth 40 m | reverse complement strand
GGAATTATTATGGGAAGCGACAGCGATATGCCTGTCATGAAAGAAGCTATTTCAATCCTTGAAGGCTTTGACATTCAATTAGAAGTTGATATTGTCTCCGCACACCGAACTCCTGAAAAGTTGTTTGAATATGGATCTAAAGCACATGAGCGTGGACTGAAAGTAATCATAGCTGGCGCAGGCGGCGCAGCTCATTTGCCTGGGATGATTGCCTCATTAAGCCCATTGCCCATTATAGGGGTTCCCGTAAAATCAAGCAACTCAATTGATGGATGGGATTCTATACTTTCCATATTACAAATGCCAGGCGGAGTACCTGTGGCGACAGTGGCTTTAAATGGCGCCAAAAATGCTGGAATACTAGCTGCTCAAATTATTGGAGTATATGACAAATGCGTAATGGATAAAGTTTTGATTTACAAAGAAGGATTAAAGAACAAAGTTATAGAGGCTTCTAAAAAAATAAAATCATAATACACTTCCTACCCTAAATAATTTACATGAGTTTACTAGATAAGCGTTTTGAAACGCCTTACAATACGGCACCATTTTCAAAAATTAAAACTGAAGATTTTTTACCCGCATTTGTTAGAGCGATTAAAAATGCTAAAATTGAAATTGATCTAATAGTAGACTCAAAAGACACTCCCTCATTTAAAAACACTATTGAAGCCCTGGACTATGCTGGAGAACAACTGGACAGAATATCCAGTATTTTCTTTAATTTAAATGCCGCCGAAACAAACGAAAGCGTTCAAGAAATAGCTCAAGAAGTTTCTCCCCTATTGACAGAGTTTTCTAACGATGTCGCTTTGAATGCAACCCTTTTTGAACGTGTTAAATTAGTTTATAATTCCAGAGAAACGCTTTCGTTATCTAAAGAGCAATCAACCCTTTTGGATAAAAAATATAAAGGATTTTCTAGAAATGGAGCCAACCTAAACAAAGAACAGAAAGAGATGCTTAGGGCGATCGACAAAGAACAAAGTAAACTCAAACTTAGCTTTGGGGAAAATATTTTGGCTGAAACCAATCGCTATGAGCTTGTTATAACGAATTTATCCGACCTTGATGGCTTACCAGAAGGCGCTATTGAAGCTGCTAAACAAACTGCCGAGGAAAAAGATAAAAAAGGATGGTTAATAACACTCGACTACCCAAGCTATGTTCCTTTTATGACACATGCTAAAAACAGGGTATTAAGAAAAGAGCTTGCATTAGCGTTTGGCAAAAAAGGCTTTCAAAATGATGGACTAGACAATCAAGAAATTGTATTAAAAATAGCAAAGCTACGCTTCAAAAGAGCCCAGCTATTAGGCTATGAAACCCATGCACATTTTGTATTGGAAGAACGCATGGCCAAAACCCCTACAAATGTTCGTAATTTCTTAGAAGATCTTTTAGAAAAAGCACTCCCTGCAGCTAAGAAAGAGTTTAAAGAACTAGAGGCGTTTGCACAAGAAAAGGATGGCATAGGTAGCTTAGAAAAATGGGACAGTGCCTATTACTCAGAAAAACTAAAACAAGAACGTTTCAACTTTGATGACGAACAGCTAAAACCTTATTTTAAATTAGAAAACGTTATTAAAGGGGCTTTTAAAGTGGCTCACAAATTATTTGGCTTGAGTTTTATAAAAACACAAGACATTGACACCTATCACAAGGAAGTAATGACTTATAAGGTCGTAGATTTGAAGCAAAATATTGTATCTGTTTTTTATGCTGATTTCTTTCCTAGACAAGGCAAGCGTAACGGCGCTTGGATGACCTCTTTCAAACCCCAATATATCAAAAACGGAACACAGGAAAGACCACACGTATCCATAGTGTGTAATTTTACAAAACCAACATCCACAAAACCCTCATTGCTGAGCTTTAACGAAGTAACTACATTATTTCATGAATTTGGACATGCGCTTCACGGCATGTTAGCAAATACAATATACCCTAGTTTATCTGGCACCAATGTGTGCTGGGATTTTGTCGAATTGCCAAGTCAAATCATGGAAAATTGGTGTTATGAAAAGGAGGCCCTTGCACTTTTCGCAACGCATTATGAAACTGGAGACAATATTCCGATGGAGCTTATCGATAAGATTAAAGCTGCCTCCACATTTCAACAAGGCATGCAAACCCTTCGACAGCTAAGTTTTGGACTGTTAGACATGTACTGGCATGGAACTGACCCAAGCACAATAACTAATGTCAAACAATATGAAAAAGCAGCTTTCAAGCAAACACAGCTTTTTCCAGATGTTGAACAAAACTGTATGTCAACAGCCTTCTCCCATATTTTCCAAGGCGGTTACTCATCGGGGTATTACAGTTATAAATGGGCCGAAGTTTTAGACGCCGATGCCTTTGAATACTTTAAAGAAAATAATCTTTTTGACCCAAAAATTGCGAATGACTTTAAAGATTATATATTAAGCAAAGGAGGCACAGAAGACCCCTTAGAGTTATATATTAAGTTCCGCGGACAAAAACCAAAAGCAGGCGCCTTACTGAGACGCTCTGGTCTGATCAATTAATTTAAGATAAGTGTTAAAATCAACGCTATTACGGGAACAGACTCTACCAAAAAAGAAGTGTAATAACGACTTCTAAGGTTCGTACTCTTAATTAATAAAATGGCTAAAATAGTTATAGTAAAAACCAACACTAGGGTAGATTCCATGTTTGTTTGTTGTTTGAAAAACTCTAAGATAAGACTGTCTGAAAGCAATGCACAGCCAATTAATTTAGTGTTTGTGATTCCTATTTTTTGCGGGATGGTAGATAGGTAAGCTTCATCCAATTCTAAGTCACGAATTTCAAAGGGTAACATCAAAACAATAAGCACAAAGATACGCTGTATTGCAATCAATAAATGATCTAAAACCAATACACTCTGAGACTCTAGAATCGGTAAAACAACGGAGGCTCCTGTCCAAACAATTGCAATGACATAAATCTTAACCCCACCAAGAGACCTTAAGTTTTTAGGGGGTTTAATCTCTAAAGGAATAGCATACAAAAAAGTTATTAACCCCAAAAAAAACAAAAGCATCTGACTTAGGGTTTGCAACATTAAAAACGTATACAAAAAACTAATGGCACTTAGTAAAGATACTAGCTGAATGTATTTTAACTTTGTGGTAAGAGAGTGGTAATAAAACTTAGTTAAGCCAAAATATTTAACAAAGTTATATCCTAATATAGAAGCGCAAAATACAGATACGTAAAAAATTGGAGACAGCTTCAAGTTTAACTCAAACACCGTCAGAAAACAAAATGAAAGTACAGCAAAAGCCACATGGATACTGCTATTGATATAAAAATCCAGAACGCGTTTCAAAAAAGTCACACTGCAAAAATAGTGAAACTGTTAATAACCCCAATATTTGTTTAATAACTTTAAATTACTATGAATTAAATCATTATTAAATTCCTTAATTTTGTTTAATAAACTTGATCATCCTACAATGAAAACAGATGTATTTGCCCTAAGACATATTGGACCTAGAGAAGAACAACGCAAACAAATGCTAGAAGCCGTTGGTGTCAATTCGATCGATGAATTAATTGATCAAACGGTCCCTAAGAATATTAGATTGCAATCTCCTTTAAAACTTGAAGCCCCTTTAAGTGAACAAGAATACCTTGAACATATTTACGGTTTAGCCTCTAAAAATAAAGTCTTCAAGTCATTTATTGGAATGGGATACCACCCCTCTAATCTTCCTGCTGTTATTCAACGCAATATTTTAGAAAATCCAGGGTGGTACACTGCATACACGCCATACCAAGCGGAGATTGCACAAGGCCGACTAGAGGCATTGCTCAATTACCAAACAATGATTACAGACCTAACAGGAATGGAACTTGCAAATGCCTCCCTTTTAGATGAAAGTACTGCTGCTGCTGAAGCCATGGCTTTGCTATATGCCGTACGGCCCAAGTTACAAATAAAATCAGGAATCGTAAAATTCTTTGTTTCTGATGAAGTCTTGCCTCAAACCATATCGGTTTTAAAAACACGAGCAATCCCTATTGGAATTGAATTAGTCATTGGATCTACTAAAGAATTTGACTTTTCTTCTGACTTTTTTGGCACACTGGTACAGTATCCTGGCAAGTCAGGGTTTATTATGGACCTTGAAAAATTTATTTCAAAGGCGAATCAAAATGACATAAAGGTCGCAGTAGCAGCCGACATCCTTAGCTTAGTAACGCTAGAAGCCCCAGGCAAATTTGGTGCTGATGTTGTTGTGGGAACAACTCAACGCTTTGGAATTCCAATGGGTTATGGCGGACCTCACGCAGCCTACTTTGCAACCAAAGTAAGCTATAAAAGATATATTCCTGGAAGGATTATTGGAGTTACAAAAGACATGGATGGAAATCGTGCCTTGCGAATGGCGCTTCAAACTCGTGAACAACACATTAAAAGAGACCGTGCTACATCTAATATTTGTACTGCGCAAGTATTACTCGCTGTAATGGCTGGAATGTACGCTGTTTACCATGGTCCTGAAGGTCTTAAATATATTGCCAACAAAGTGCACAGCACAACTGTTTTACTAGCAAACTCCTTAGAGCTCTTAGGATTTGACCTAGTACATAAAAGCTTTTTCGACACTCTTCAAGTATCTGTTTCAGATACTGAAAAACTAAAAACTATAGCAGAACAGAAAGAGGTTAACTTTCATTACCAAAGTGCAACTATCGTTTCCATTTCAATAAATGAAACAACTTCACTTTCTGACCTCAACCTTATAACTTCTATTTTTTCTGAAGCGTTTAATAAAACAACAATTAAAGTTAATTCACTAAGTCAAGATAACAGAATTCCAGAGTCTATGAAACGGGGGTCTAAATTTTTGACTAATCTGATTTTCAACTCTCATCACTCCGAAACAGAACTGATGCGCTATATAAAGCGATTAGAACGCAAAGACCTAGCCTTAAACTTTTCTATGATTTCATTGGGGTCTTGCACTATGAAGCTAAATGCGGCTGCAGAAATGCTACCACTTAGTTGGCCAAACTGGGGAAACATACATCCGTTCGCCCCAACAAACCAAGTAGAAGGCTATCGAACTGTACTAACAAAACTAGAGGCTCAGCTGACAGAAATTACTGGTTTTGCAGGAACCTCTTTACAACCAAACTCTGGGGCTCAAGGGGAATTTGCCGGACTTATGGTCATCAGGGCTTATCATGAGTCTAGAGGAGATAAACACAGAAAAATTTGTATAATACCCTCATCCGCACACGGAACCAATCCTGCGAGTGCGGTCATGGCGGGGATGAAAGTAGTCGTAACAAAATCATCTGAAAATGGAAATATAGATGTTGATGATTTAAGAGAAAAGGCCCACTTGCACAAAGATAATTTAGCGGCATTAATGGTGACCTACCCGTCTACCCATGGTGTTTATGAATCTGCTATAAAAGAAATTACTCAAATTATTCATGATAACGGTGGACAGGTTTACATGGACGGAGCAAACATGAATGCACAAGTGGGGTTAACAAATCCTGGAAATATTGGTGCAGACGTATGTCACTTGAATCTCCACAAAACATTTGCAATTCCTCATGGTGGTGGTGGACCTGGAGTTGGTCCTATATGTGTTGCCAAACAACTAATGCCTTTTTTACCAGGCAATCCACTTATTGAAACTGGTGGAGCAAATGCAATTCATTCCATTTCCGGTGCTCCGTTTGGTTCGGCTCTAGCTTGTTTAATTTCTTATGGCTATATTAAAATGTTGGGCGACAGAGGATTGACAGAATCTACAGAAATTGCCATCCTAAATGCGAACTACATTAAAGAACGTCTTGAAGGACATTATGACACTTTATATTCTGGAGAACAAGGTCGAGCAGCACATGAAATGATTATTGATTGTCGTGACTTTAAATCTAATGGAATTGAAGTAGTTGATATTGCCAAACGTCTCATGGACTTTGGATTTCACGCACCAACCGTTTCATTCCCGGTGGCTGGCACAATGATGATTGAGCCCACAGAGAGTGAAGGGAAGGCTGAGATGGACCGCTTTTGTGATGCGATGATTGCAATTCGAAAAGAAATAGATGCTGCTTTTAAGGAAGTCCCTAACAATCCATTAAAAAATGCACCACATACACAAGAAATGCTCACTAATGACAACTGGGATTTACCATACAGCAGAGCGACAGCAGCATTTCCATTAGACTATGTGAAAAATGATAAGTTTTGGCCGTCAGTTCGCCGAGTAGATGATGCCTATGGAGATCGAAACTTAATATGCACATGTGCTCCAATTGAAGCCTATGCAGACGCTTAAAAACAATAAACTATGAATATTAAAATTACAGGAACGGGTAGTTACATTCCAAAAATAGTTCAGAAAAACGAAGCTTTTCAACAGCACTCTTTTTTAAACATTGATGGATCTGACATCCCTACCCCAAATAAGATAATCGTAGATAAATTTAAAGCGATCACCGGTATTTCAGAACGTCGCTATGCGGAGAAACACTTAACAGCATCAGACCTCGGTGCACTTGCAGCAGAAAAAGCCATTAAAGACGCTGGCATAGACCCAGAAACGCTAGACTACATCATCCTTGCTCACAACTTTGGAGATGTAAAATCAGAATCTATTCAAAGTGATATATTACCTTGTTTAGCAGCCAGAGTGAAAAACATTTTAAAAATAAAAAACCCTAAGTGTGTTGCGTATGACATACTATTTGGATGTCCTGGATGGGTTGAAGGAGTGATCCAAGCACAAGCCTACTTGAAAGCTGGAATGGCCAAAAAATGTTTAGTGATAGGAGCTGAGACTTTATCTAGAGTTATTGATCCACACGATAGAGATTCAATGATTTATTCCGATGGTGCAGGAGCAACTGTTATCGAACTTTTAGACAATGAAGATGGAGGGATTTTATCTCATGAATCTGCCTCATATACACATGATGAAGTTTATCATTTATTCTTTGGATGCTCCAATAACAAATCTTTGGAAGACGATACACGATTCATAAAAATGTATGGCCGTAAAATTTATGAATTTGCGTTATCCAATGTTCCAAGCGCTATGAAAACATGCCTGGACAACAGTGGCTATGATATAAAAGATGTAAAAAAAATATTAATACACCAAGCCAATGAAAAAATGGATGAAGCTATTGTAAATCGCTTTTACAGACTTTATAAAACGTCTGTACCAGAAGGGGTAATGCCTATGAGTATTCATAAACTAGGAAACAGTTCTGTAGCTACTGTGCCTACTCTATTAGACCTCATAAAAAACAATCGGATGGAGGGTCATGAAATTAATGAAGGAGATATTATTATATTTGCTAGTGTAGGCGCAGGAATGCACATCAATGCTATCACTTACAAATATTAATATGTACGCTACTAATTTTCCAAAGAAACGCTACAATCACACTTTAAAGTTTCTTAAAACCCATATAAATAACGACGAATCAATTTTAGATTTAGGAGTTGAAAATCCTTTTTCTAGAATTCTAAAAAAAGAAGGGTTTAAGGTCACAAATACTTCAGGAGAAGACTTAGATGTAACCACGACATTTTTAGAGTCGAACAGTTCTGATGTGACTACAGCTTTTGAAATATTCGAACACTTAGTGTCTCCTTTTACAGTCCTAAAAAGTATTAAGTCAAAAAAACTAGTCGCTAGTATTCCATTACGTTTATGGTTTGCAACAGCCTATCGCAGCAAAACGGATCCAAGAGATTGTCATTTTCATGAATTTGAAGACTGGCAATTTAACTGGTTGTTAGAAAAAGCAAGCTGGAAAATCATTGCAACTGAAAAATGGACAAACCCAAGCAAAAAAATTGGACTTAGACCTATCCTTCGCTGGTTCATACCAAGGTATTATATTGTTTATGCTGAAAGAATTTGAAGTTTTATATCGTCATACCTGCACACAATGAAGAAAGCTATATTTGCCAAACCCTTCAGTCGCTCATAGACCAATCTTTACAACCTACAAAAGTGGTCGTTGTTGATGACAATTCGACAGACACCACAGCAGCTATTGTAAAAAGCATATCACAAAAACACCCTTGGATCTCATTAGTTACAAATTACTCAACTGAAGAGCACTTGCCAGGCAGGAAAATTATAAATGCCTTTTATAAAGGCTATGACACTCTAGATTCTGATTTTGATGTGATTTGCAAATACGATGCAGATTTGATTTTTCCAAAAAATTATCTTAAAAGCCTTACAGAGCATTACCACAAAAACTCAGAGCTTGGCATGGTGGCAGGTCATTGTTATATTGAGAAAAAAGGCAGATGGTACCTCGAAAATCTAACTTCAAAAAAACACATTCGAGGCCCCTTAAAAGCCTACAGAAAAGCCTGTTTCCTAGACATCGGAGGCCTGAAAAAATCTATGGGATGGGATACAATAGACGAACTACTGGCACTTTACAACAATTGGCAGTTTGAAACGGATGAATCACTTAAAGTAAAGCATCTTAAACCAACGGGGGCTAACTACAATCACAACGCTAAACACCTACAAGGAACGGCACTTTACAAAATGCGCTATGGATTTACTTTGGCTTTTTTGTCGGCTTTAAAGCTTGCCTACAAAAAAGGACGCATTCGTCTTTTTTGGGACTATATTTCAGGCTACTTGAAAGCGCAAAAAAACAAAGAAGCCTTTATTATTACTTCCAAACAAGGCGCTTTTGTTAGAGCGTATCGATGGAAAAATATTAAACATAAATTTAAGATTCTACCTTAACCATCCAGTTCAATTCATCGGCAATTTTACCAATTCTAACACCATTAATTGTATCCAAAACTAACTGTCCAACTGGGCTGTTATCAGAGACATGGATAACAGCCTCTTTATATCCAATCTCTTGGATCATCGCAATCCCAACAGCCGTACCCGTGCCAAACGCTTCTTCTAACTGACCGTTTTTTGACGCTTCTTCAACTTCATCTATAGTAATGGGTCGCTCCACAACTTCATAGCCTTTATGGCGCAGAAAATCAATCACACTCATACGTGTTATACCTGCTAAAATAGACCCGTCTAATGAAGGGGTTATAAATTGACCATTAATTTTAAAAAAGATATTCATCGTACCTACTTCCTGAATGTACTTAAACTCTTTAGCATCTAACCAAAGTACCTGATCAAATCCTTTAGATTTAGCAATTTCTGTTGGAAGAACAGCTGCTGCATAGTTTCCTGCAGCTTTGGCCTCTCCTGTCCCTCCGTGTGCTGCTCTAATAAAAGAAGTCTCAGCATACAATCGAACCCGATCAGTGTATATTGGTTTTGAAGGAGATGCCATTACAATAAACTTATATGAATTGGCAGCTCGCATCCCAATAAAGGCTTCATCAGCAAACATAAAAGGACGTAAATACAACGCACTCCCTTCCTGTGGTGGAATCCATTGCTGGTCCAAACTTACTAATTGTTTCAACGCGTCAACAAATAAAGTTTCAGAAAACTCTGGCATCCCCAGTCGTCTGGCGCTAAAATTAAGACGTTCCGCGTTTTTTTCAGGACGAAAAAGTAAAGGGGCTCCATTGGTGTCAATTGTTGCTTTCATCCCTTCAAACAAAGCTTGACCATAATGCAGTGCCATACAAGCAGGATGCATTGGAATCAATTCCATAGGGGTGATTCTAGGGTTAGACCATTGACCATATTCATAATCACATACAAACATATGATCTGTAAACGTACGCCCTAAGGCAATGTTATCAAAATCAAGAGTCTTTACTTTTGATTTCTTAATTTTTGTAATTGAAATTGAATTTGACATAGACTTGGAGGCTTTAATTTTAAGTAAACTAAAATTATTAATAGTTCTTTAATTGTTGTTTTGTGAAATCGCTCAATACTAGGCGACCACTTATAGCTGCACGCTTTTTTAATAACTCGTCCCAATCGCTAGTACCTTCCCAAATTGTCTCTTTTAGCTTTGTAAGTGATTCTGGATTATAGCTACATAATTGTTGAGCTAAGAGCTTCACTTCTCTATCTAAGTCTTCGATAGAAGAATACACATTGGCAAACAATCCTTTTTGTTGTGCCCATTCAGCAGAGAAAAAATTTGTAGCTTTTAAACTTAGCTGAGACATAGCGCTTAAACCCATTTTTCGAGCCACTGCGGGCTCAATTACAAAGGGACCGATTCCAATAGTAAGCTCGCTTAGTTTAATTTCTGAATAATGAGTCCCCATACAGTAATCTGTGGCAGCGGCTAAACCAACACCGCCTCCCACTGCTTTTCCTTGAACACGACCAATCGTAATTTTAGGACAGCGACGTAGTGCATTAATGACATTAGCAAACCCCTCGAAAAAGGCAGCTCCTTGTTCAATATTTGAAATTGCCATTAGCTCCTCAAAGCTGGCACCAGCACAAAAAGCACGATCACCTCCACTTTGTAAAACTACCACAGAAATGCAAGGATCTGAGCCGGCTTTAGTTATTAAATCAGAAAGAGATGCAAGCATAGTAGCAGGCAATCCATTATGAGGGGGATTATAAAATTCAATATAACCGACCTTATCTTTTACATCTAAGCGTACGTATGAATTTGACATATTGCAATTGTTTTATAGAGCTAATATACTAGATTTTTAGCGTCTTGGATGTCTATATTTAAAACTTCATGAAGGGATACCTGTCTACTAAAGCA
>CESI01143799.1_pt1 | contig 10745 bp, 10 predicted proteins | sample 356301 | NCBI WGS metagenome assembly CESI01 (sample SAMEA2621423, study PRJEB7988) | marine metagenome | biome: marine biome (ENVO:00000447); feature: deep chlorophyll maximum layer (ENVO:xxxxxxxx); material: "saline water (ENVO:00002010), including plankton (ENVO:xxxxxxxx)" | depth 40 m | reverse complement strand
TTATTTCTTTTCTTTTCTTTTTTGAGCCTACAATAGGTCTTTTAATAAAAGCTTTTGTAATTGGCTCTTTTTTTGAATTATGCCTTTTATTATTGTTTCAACCAATTAAATTTGTTTTAAAAGATGTAAAGTTAAACGATCCGGATTCTATAATTTTATATAAACAGTTTATTCCAAAGTTACTAGCTGGTCTAATTATAGGTTTTAATCCTATTGTAGATCAAGTTTTTACTAGTGAAATTGCTGAGGGTGCTATAAGTACACTAAACTACGGAAATAAATTGCCGGCTTTCGCAATTACGATTTTAACATTAGGAGTCGGAAATGTTATCTTACCTTATTTTGCAAGACTTAAAGGAATTTCGAATGGTCAGGTTATAAAAAAATTAAACAAAATACTTATTTCCCTATTTATTCTAGGGTCGTTCTCTACTTTGTTTTTTTTAGCTTTTGGTAAAGATTTAATTATTGTGTTTTTTCAAAAGGGTAATTTTACTAGTCAGCATAGTGAGAATGTATTTTTAGTTTTAATTATGTTTAGTTTACAAATCCCTTTTTATCTGCTAAATATTACCCTTGTGAGATTTTTAACATCTTTTAATTTAAATCTATTCTCGATTATTTCTTCTTCAATGAGTGTTCTTATTAATGTTATTTGTAATTATATCTTTATAGATGAATATGGAGTAGCTGGAATTGCTTTGAGTACCTCAATAGTAATTTTATTCAGTTTTTTAATTAAGTATGTATATATTATAAATAAATTTAAAGTTAAAAGTCAAATACTCGAATAATGGTTAAAAAAATAGTTTCGTTCGTTGTAGTTTTTCTTATATTATTGAATATTCCCTCTATACTTTTAGAAACTCAGTCTATTGCCGTAAGCTCTCCTGTTTCTTATTTTATGTTTTTTTTATTAGGTGTGTTAATTATTACCAATAAAACTAAATTCCCCAAACAAATATTATTTATGGCAGGCATATCAAGTTTATATTTCTTTATAGGTGCATTTCAATATGAGGGCCGTCATATTGAACTTTTTATTGTTTTTATTAAGTTTTTAATATCCTTATTTGGATTATTTATTTCTTTACATTATGTCAATCAAAAAACTATAATATTAATCCTTTTAGCTGGAGCTACTACTATTGTATTAGATTCTCTTTATTTTAGATTTAATGATTTTCAAGGAATTGGTTATGTGAGTGAATATGGAAGATACTCAGGGTTTTATTTAAATCCCAATAACGCATCTTTTGTATGTGCTTTTGGATATATATTAACTATTACCAAAAAAAATAATTTAAAATTATTAGCTATTTTGTTTACGTTTTTTGGATTTTTAACATTGTCCAGAACATTTATGGGCACATGGATAATAATCAATTCTATATATTTATTTTTTAATAGAAAGTATTTGGTTAAATCAATTTTTATTTTAATTATTTCTGTAATTATTTTAGTTCAATATTCAGAACAATTGAAATTAGATTCTATTAGATTTGATCTTTTAACTAATCTTTTTCTAGGGAATATTGATCAAGAAGTTTTAAATAATGACAGTCGTTCTAGTCAGTGGGCTAAATTTTATGAAGGAATCGCTAATTCACCAATAATTGGAAATGGTTATTCTTCATTTGGTAATAGTTTAGACGGCCAAGGAGATGTAGGTGTGCATAATTCATTTTTATTAATCATAGGTGAATCTGGTTTTTTACCTTTTACGTTAATAATAGCTCTATTTATTTCGTTATTGCATCGCTCATTGACAATATTACGTCAAAATATTACTCACTTTCTTCTAATAATATCTTTAATCATCACGTTAATGGTGAGTCATGTCTTATTTAGTTCGGGAATTCAAATATTTATTTTAGTCTTTATTATATATAATTTAACTAAAAAAACAGCTAATAAACTAGTTTAAACTTATGTGCGGAATATACGCTACCAATTTCCCTTTTACTGTAAAAGAAATAAGAGTAAAACTAAAAACTATTGAGTTTCGCGGCCCTGATTATACGGGAGTCCTCCAAAAAGATAAGTTGAGTTTTGGTCATCTACGATTATCTATTATAGATTTAGATGTAAGGTCAAACCAACCAATGCAGATGGAAGACTATACTATAGTCTTTAATGGAGAAATTTATAATTTCCAAGACATAAAGGATGAACTAACTTCTTTGGGACACACTTTTAATACCACAGGAGACACAGAAGTATTGTTAAAAGCATATCAAGAGTGGGGCCAAGCTGCAGTGCCTAAATTGAATGGAATGTTTGCATTCGTTATTCATGATAAGATTAGTAATACACTTTTTTGTTCAAGAGATAGATTAGGAGTAAAACCTTTTTATTACTACTGGAAAGATGGAATGTTTGAAATCTGTAGTCAGCTAAAACCCATTTCTAAAAATAAAACCATAAGTGAAGAGGCTGTTAGTATATATTTAGATTGTAGTTATATACCAAGCCCTTATTCTATTTACAATGATGTATATAAATTACCTCCAGGAAATAATTTAATTATTGATTTAAATACTAAGACACATAAAGTAGAAGAATACTGGAATTTAAAACCTGTGATTCCCTCTAACTTATCTTATGAAGAGTCGGTTGAAAAGGTTCACGATTTGTTTGAAGATGCAGTTAGAATTAGGTTACAGTCAGATGTTCCTTTTGGTTCTTTTTTATCAGGAGGTATAGATTCAGCACTAGTTACTAGTGTCGCGTTAAAAATATCTAAGGATAAAATCAAAACCTTTTCAATTGGTTTTGATGATCCAAAATTCGACGAAAGTAAAATTGCTGCAACCTATGCAGGAATTTTAGGGACAGAACATAAAGAAACAATTTGTAAAGCGCAGGACATTCTAGACATGCTACCAAATCTACTTGAGGTCTATGATGAACCTTTTGCAGACAGTTCTGCCTTACCCTCACTATTGTTAAACAAGATCACAAAACAAGATGTTACTGTAGCTTTATCTGGTGATGGAGGAGACGAAAGTTTTTTGGGTTATAATCATTTTGATTGGGTTAAAAAGTTTACTTACTTACTCTATATTCCTTATTTTGTTAGGTCTCTATTTTCAATGTTAATACCAAAATTTATTTTTAAACATAGAGCGGAAAAATTAAAAAGAATTTTAAAAATTAAAAATAATCATGAATTTATTGAGGGTATTTTTACCGGTTTTAACTCAATTACTCTAAATAGGAGTTTAAACTGGCTCTCAAATTATAAAAATTATAAACACTTATCTCGTAATAACTATCAAAAAACAGCTGATATAAATATTAAATTATGGTTAGAAAATGATAGTAATGTTAAAGTAGACAGGGCAAGTATGGCATTTTCTGTTGAGGTTAGAAGTCCATTTTTAGATTATAGAATAATTGAATTTGCAAGAACACTTCCAATTTCGTATCGTTATTACCGAGGTAAAAAGAAAAGAATCTTAAGGGACGTGTTAAAAAAATACATCCCTGAACAAGTTTTTGACCAGCCAAAAAGTGGGTTTTCAGTTCCTTTAGGAGATTGGATTCGCGATGAATTAAAAGAAGAAATAGAGGAAACTTTGTCACATAATTCATTAAAGCAAATCCCCAACTTAAATATACCAAAATTCCAAAAAATGCTTCGAGATCATTTGGATAATAAGGGAGATTATTCAGGATATATATGGAGGGTATATATTTTTATTAAATGGTATAATAATTTTAAAAAAAATAAGGATGTTTAAAAAACTAAGCACCATCATTACCGATTTTTTCTTGATGGAATTTCCTTTGCTAGACGATTTGGGGTGAAAGTCGGAACTGATTGTAGAATTTACACAACTAGCTTTGGATCTGAGCCTTGGTTAATCGAAATTGGAAATAAAGTAACAGTTACTTTTGGTGTGGTGCTTTTGACTCACGATGGTTCTACTTGGTTATTTAATGATGATAAAGGTCGTAGGTTTCTTTATAAAAAGACAATAATTAAAAACAATGTTTTTATTGGAATTAATAGTATTATTATGCCGGGAGTTGTTATTGAAGATAATGTTATTGTTGCTGCCGGAAGTATAGTTACTAAATCTGTTCCTAGTGGAGTTATAATTGGAGGTAATCCTGCTAAAATCATTGGTGATTTTGACATCTTTAAAGCCAAAGTGTTCTCTAGTTATGTTAGTGAATCAGATATGGATTTTACTAAGTCTTACAAAGAAAGAATATTAGAAATAGTTGATGAATCGACTAAACCATACTTGAAAAAGTAATCATTCTATTAATGACTAAAATTAAGATACTTTTTGTTTTGCCAAGTTTAAAAGCCGGAGGCGCAGAAAGGGTTGTTAGCTTTTTAGCGAAGAACTTTGATCAAAATGTATTTGAAATAAAGATTGCTGTGGTTGGCTTTAAAAAAGATGCTGTTTATAACTTAGATGATTTGGATGTTACTTTTTTTAATCAAAACAGATTGTTTAATGGAGTGTACCCGTTGTATAAATTCATAAAAAAACAAAAGCCTGATATTGTATTTGGAACTATAAGACACGTAAATATACTATTAGGAATTTATAATCTTATCTTTAAAAATGTACGTTTTATTGTAAGAGAAGCAAGTGTTATGTCTGCAATGTTAAAGTTTTCAAACTCAAAGCAACAAATTCCAAATTTCTTATTAAAATTTTTATACAATCATTTAGATGCTATTGTCTGTCAATCTAATGATATAAAAAAGGACTTAAAAAATCAATTAGGAATAATAAAATCTAAATTAACTACAATAAATAACCCTATTACTCAAATTGAACACTTGTTAATTAGCAAAACGGAATGCTCAGATTTAATCAATTTTATTACTATTGGTAGATTGAGTGAGGAAAAGGGGCATGAAAGAATTTTAAAAGGATTAGCTAAAGTCAAAAACTACTCTTATTCATATACCATTATAGGAAGTGGTCCTCTTGAGTGTAAAATTAAAGACTTGGCAATTGAATTAGGCATTATTGATAAAATAAAATTTATAGCACATACCTCTAAAGTTTTAGATTATCTGAGTGAGTCTGATTATTTTATCCAAGGCTCTTATGTAGAGGGATTCCCTAATGCAGTATTAGAAAGCTGCTCTGTTGGTACTCCGGTAATAGCTTTTGACTGTCCTGGAGGTACTAAAGAAATAATTGAAGATGGTGTTAATGGGTTTTTAGCTGTTAACGAAGATGATTTTTGTAAAAAGTTACAAAGCTTAAATAATATTCCAATTTTTAAAAGAGCTGTTGTTCGAGCAAGTGTATTATCAAAATTCTCATCTCAAAAAATCATAAAGGAATATGAAAATTTGTTTTTATCTGTTTTAGCATGTTAAGAAAAATATTAATCGTTTTACCAACTGATAATCTTGGAGGGGCAGAAAAAGTCTTAAAAATGATTGCTAGACATTATTTAAATAACGCTAATGTTTCTGTTTCTATATTTTTTTTACAAAAGAGATTAACAAGCTCATGGGACGATTTATTGATTAATAAAAATATTACATTGGATTATGGTAAATCTAAATCAAGTACCTTAGGATTAATTAATCTATTATATTTTATACTTAAATGTAGAAAATATTATCATATATTTTCATCACAAACTATAATTAATGGGTTTATTGGGTTATTAATAAAATTAAGATTAATTAAAACCAATTTTTTTGTAGCTAGAGAATCCACAGCTGTTTTTAATCGCTTTTCAGGTATTAAACTTTTGAAGTATAGATTGATTTACTATTTGGGATATAGTAGTGTAGATTTATTAATTTGTCAAACTGAATTGATGAAAGATCAGTTTATAAAAAATCTACCGTTTATTTCTAAAAAAATAAATATAAAAACCATTCCTAATCCCATAAACTTAGAAAAGACATTAAAACCAAATACTGACTTTATTTTTAATGAAGATTACATTGTAGCCGCAGGAAGGTTAATTGAGGAAAAAGGTTTTGACATTTTAATAGATGCTTTTAATTTATTACAAAATGATTATTCTAATCTAAAACTAGTCATTTTAGGAGAAGGTCCATTAAGAAAACATCTTGAAAGGAAAATTAGAAACTTAAACTTGGCCGATAAAGCTCTTTTGCCTGGAAGGGTTAGTAACGTACTTACCTATTTTAATTTGGCAAGAGCTTGTGTCGTTTCTTCTAGAATAGAGGGTTTCCCCAATGTCCTTTTAGAAATGATATCACAAAACACAAATGTAATTTCAACAAGATGTGCAGGTGATATTGATACATTAGAAGGAGTCTCTTTAGTTGAAGTGAATGATGTTTCTGGATTAGTTGAAAGCTTAAAATTTATTTTGGAGTCAGATACGAGTCACAATAGGGTTTTATTTGATAAAGAACTAAAATCTCGAAATATTGAAAATTTTATAAATAAAATGGAACTTTCACTAAATGAATAAAAAGCTTATCTGCATAACTACAGTTCCAATGGCATTAAAATATCTATTAAAAGAATCTTTCAAGCAATATTTTCCCGTTGGTTTTTTAAATAAATTCAAACAGGGGTTTGGAGTGTTTGTAGGTGACTCGTTACGCTCAATTCTTAAAGAAGAATAGAAAAGTTATATAGAAGTTAAGTTTTTCACTGACCAAGACTTCTTTAATGTTGACTTTACTAGGATGATCGTTTTAAATCATATTGAAGGGAAAGTGAATAATACATTTAAAATATGGGCCTTTTTTTGTTTTCAGAAATGGTATATAAAACAGATATTTTAATATGAAAATAGTAATCTCAATTAATTCAGCTTGGAATGTTTTTAATTTTAGATTGAGTTTAATAAAAGAACTTTAAAACATAAGTAATGAAAACAAATTTATTAATAGTAATAAACACGAAATTTAATGTTAATAGAAGAAAAGAATTTTTGCTTTTGTTTTTATCAGATTATGAAGTTCATATTTGTTGCCCTCAAGATAATAAAATCACAGATGAAAATAAATTCACATACCATTACTCAAAATTTTTAGCTGGGAATAGTCAAAGTGTTTTTCAAGATTTTAGATTTGCTGGTGAACTCTTTAAGTTGAAAAATAAAATAAATCCTGATGTGGTTTTGTCTTTCACTATAAAGCCTATAATTTATTCTAGCTTTATTTTCCATAAATCATTTATTATTTCTACGTTTACAGGCTTAGGTTATACATTTGAAAAATATAATATAACTACATTTATAGCTAAGTTCTTATTGAAATTTTCAAGTTTATTTATAAACGAATTGGTTGTTCAAAATTTAGATGATAAGATTAAACTTGAAAAACTATTAAGAAGAAAAATTAATTTAGTGTCGGGGTCTGGAATAGATTTAAATAATTTCAATGTGCCAATTATCAATAAAAAATTTCACAAAACCATTCTGGTAGTTGGAAGGCTAATAAAAGCTAAGGGTTTTTTGATTTTGTTGGAAAATCTAGAGGAATTAACTAAAGTTTTAAAAAGCTTTAAAATTAATCTAATAATAATAGGTGATTATGAAAAAGATAACCCAGATTCGATTACTATTAATGATTATAATTTAATAAAATCAATTGATAATATTACTTATAAAGAAAATACAGAAAACATAGAATATTACTATAAGATTTCAGATTTCATATTGACATTATCAAATAGAGAGGGTTTAAATAGAGTTAATATTGAAGGCATGTATTTCGGATTAGGCGTAATTACATTATCTAATCCAGGATGTCATGAAATGCTTATTAATTCTCCAATAAATTTAAAAATGAATATTTTTAATTTACATAAAATAAATAATTTTTTGAAAGCTTATTACTCTCTCAACAAAAAAGAAATAATATTTCATAGAGTTATGAATTCTAAACACATAACGAACAATTATTCTTCATTAGTTGTTTTTAACCAATATAAATTTTTTTTTAAGAGATGAACACTATAATTGGAGGATCAGGTTTTGTAGGGTCAAGATTAATAACTTCTTTGGGAAAAGAAAGTTGCATAAATATTGATAAAAATAAATCACCATTTTTTAATGATATTACATCAATAATGGATATCAGGAATTTAAAAGAACTAATCATTCCAAAGTCAGCAGATGTTGTAGTTCTTTTAGCAGCTGAGCATAGGGATGATGTATCCCCTGTTTCTTTATATTACGATGTTAACGTTCAAGGGACAAAAAATGTTTTAAAATTAATGGATAAGTCGGGTATTAAAAATTTAATTTTCACTAGTTCTGTTGCTATCTATGGTTTAAATAAATCAAATCCTAATGAAAATCATGTTAAAGACCCATTTAATCATTATGGTAAAAGTAAATGGAAAGCTGAACTTGCTATTAAAGAATGGTATGATGAAGACCCAACATCTAAATCTGTAACTATAATTAGACCTACAGTTATATTTGGAGAAAGAAATCGAGGAAATGTTTTCAATTTATTAAAACAAATTTCGTTAGGAAAATTTATTATGATTGGAAAGGGTCAAAACAAAAAATCTATGGCTTATGTTGGGAACATTGTAGCTTTAATTAATAATTGCATTGAAAAAAAAGAATTAGGATATCAGGTATATAATTATGCAGATAAGCCTGATTTTTCTATGAATGAACTAATTAGTGTTATTGAAAACAAAATGAAAATAAATTTACCTAAACAAAAAATCCCTTATTGGTTAGGAATATTGGGGGGGTATGGTTTTGATTTATTTTCATATGTTTTTAACAAAAAATTATCTGTTAGTTCCGTTAGAGTAAAAAAATTTTGTGCAACTACCCAATTTGATGCATCCAAAGCTCACAAAATTTTTGAGCCTCCCTATACCCTCAAAGAGGGATTGAATAATACTTTAGAGCATGAGTTTATTAATCCAAAAGAAGATGAAATCCTATTTTATAGTGAATAATTATTTGTATTGATTAATAATTTATTTTAACAATAAATTATTAATTTTTAGTCAAGACGAAATTTTATAATGTCGCATTGCGAAAATCTACGCATACTTTTTTTCAAAATAACGACGATGCAAACTTATTTCTACAGGCCAAACTAATTACTGAAAATAAGATATTAGTAATTCCTGGATCTGGAGTGAATACCGAAATCTTTCAAAAGGTAAGAAAAGAAAACAAGGGAAAGATATTCTTGTTTGTAGTTAGATTGGAGACAAAGGATTACGTGAATATCTTGATGCCGCTAAAAAAATTATTGCAGAAAATAAGAATATCAAATTCTAGATTGTTGGTGAACTCGGATACAATAATAAAACAGCACTAAAAAGAGAAGAACTCGAAGCCTATACAGATAACAATCCACAGATTGAATACCTTGGGAAGACCAAGGATATGGTTTCAATTCTAGCAAAGATAGATTGCTATGTCCTTACCTATAATTACTACTAATGTGCCAAGATGTAGAGAAGTTGTCACTGAAGGCGTTAATAGTTTATAGTGTGATGTAAAGAGTAAGGAATCGTTAACAAAAAGAATTCAAGATATGATTAAATTTTCTGAAAAAGAGCGAATGGAACTGGTTAAAAATAGCCGAATAGTGGCTACTACCTACTTTTCAGAAGAAATAGTAATTAAGGCTTATTTAGATAAAATATTCAAAATATTATTTTAATATTGCAGGTTTTGTTAATTATATTTATTCACAGTTGTCTACGGACTAAAGTCTTTCTCAAAATTGCAGTTTATTGTTTTTCTAAATAACCAGTAATAAAATATCATTCTTAATGCTTTATATCATTATTTAATTTGTTGTAACTCAACTTTCAATAGTTTTATACCCTTTACCTAAATTTCAAATTTTTATACTTAGAAACATTTTATCATGTTATCTTTGTATCTTATTAAAATACAAACACAATGGGTACCCTACAATTATTTAAAAAAATATCATCAGCATTTATTATTATTGGATTATTACAATCTTGCGTTTCCAAAAAGCAAATGCTGTATTTTCAAGATGTAGATACTGTAAATAGTCAAGAAGTATCATACAACAATCACACCCTGCAGGTAGATGATATTTTAAAAATATCGGTAGGCGCATTAGTGCCAGAGGCAGCATTGCCATATAATAATATTACTGCAAGTAGCGTTGTTTCAAATAGTATAGATGTATTAAGGCTAGACGGGTATTTAGTATCTCAAAATAGTACCATCAACTTCCCGGTACTAGGCGAGTTATCAGTAAAAGATAAAACTACCCAAGAGCTAGAAAACGAACTTAAAAAGCTGCTGGTTGATGATGGCTATTTAATAAACCCTAATGTAACAGTACGTCTTTTAAATGCAAAGGTTACTATTTTGGGTGAGGTACAACGGCCAGGCACCTTTTCTTTTACAGAAAATAACATTAGTTTACTGCAGGCCCTTGGCCTAGCCGGAGATTTAACCATTAACGGTAGTAGAGAAGATATAATGGTGTTAAGATATGTAGACGGGGTGCAAACCACTGCGCGTATTAATCTTACCTCTGCAAATTTTCTAGGCGGCCCTTACCAAATGGTAAAACCCAATGATGTAATAGTGGTAAACCCTAATAGTGCTCAAATCAAAACAGCAGGCTATGTAGGCAATATATCTGCCATATTGGGTATTACCTCTATAATATTAACTTCTATACTTTTATTTACAAGATAATGATGCAAGACAATTTTAAAGACCAGAGTTACCTCCAAGAGGAAGATTCTATAGATATTAAAAAAGAGGCTGGCTACTACCTATTTTTTTGGCCT
>CESI01037506.1_pt1 | contig 10756 bp, 9 predicted proteins | sample 356301 | NCBI WGS metagenome assembly CESI01 (sample SAMEA2621423, study PRJEB7988) | marine metagenome | biome: marine biome (ENVO:00000447); feature: deep chlorophyll maximum layer (ENVO:xxxxxxxx); material: "saline water (ENVO:00002010), including plankton (ENVO:xxxxxxxx)" | depth 40 m | reverse complement strand
ACAAAAGTAACTCCTTCTGAAACTTGATTTACGTAGTCTGATGTGAACTTGAGCTCCGCTAACTCTGGCATAGTTGTGTGATTTAATAGTTATATCTTATCAGGTATAATTGTTTCACTATCCTCGTTAGATGCATCTTTTTGGATATAATTCCACGAATCTTCCCAAAATATAAGGACTGGTTGTTGTGATTTAGGTAAGCTCATAGGTCAATTCAGCTTCAGGATCATTGATAACATTGACAATTGTAGGTTCTGGAGCTCCAGCTCTTGTTAGGATATGCACCAAGCGGCCAAACGCGCCTGCCCTGCATAATCCGTAAACTCCTTTCGAGACATCATTAGAGTCCCTTAGAATGTCCGTGACGTGTAAGTGCATAAATGCCATTTCATCTAAATTAGAGTAATTTACTATTAATGGTTTCTCAGAAATTATATTTGTCATCATAATGATCTAGATCTGTTAGTGACCTAACGTTTTTGTAGTTAATACTTAGTTCTCTTTGACGTTGCTTTTTCTTTTTAAATTGCAACTTCTTGCGACGGTCGGCGTCGTCGTCTAGGGCCTCAAAAGGCTTGCTCGACTTTTTCATTAGAAAATTGATTTGAATTTAGTTTTCTGTAGGAGGGGTAAATTTTGTATCTCTATATTCCCAATCAGCACCAGTGGCAGGAGTATTAAGAGTATCTGTTGTACACCATATTGGAGGTGGTGTAGAATTTGGAGTATCATAGTATGGATTAGGAGTATACATTGGATACGACGGTGGAATATTAAAATCTTCTTTAAGTAAAACTACTGCTTCTTCTGCAGTAATTTGCTTTTTATCTAATAATCTCTGAACTATTTTTGCTTTCGTCATAATTAAGTTATAGTAAAGGGCCTGCACTACCGCTATGAATTGCAGCTTTCATTCTCTGATCTTCTAGCCAGATCATATATGCCCATATTTTTTTTAATTTCTTTATCATATTAATTATCTAATTGATAATCTTCAGGTGGTAGTTCATCTAATAGACTACCAGGTTTTGATATTAGCCCTGTACTAGGCGCTGTGATATTTTCAACCATACCTGATGGTACAACCTTAATTTTTCCAATAGCTTCTAACGGGTCTGTGTATTTAGCGTATTCAAATTCACCTTTAATAAATTCATTAAGTGCTTTACCTTGAGAGTCTGCTGAATTAAAGTTAACCCATGTAGCTGCATCAACTGCTTCATAGACATAGGTTGCCCATTTAAAAACCACAGTTAGGGTTTTATCTGTAAAGTTGTAAGTTGCTGAATTAATGGTCGAACTTGTGTAATGTGATGTAGTACTAGTTATCATAAATTAATCTGTTTAGTACTTATACCGGGTTTTTAGAAATAGTTTAATTTAATCTATCCAACAAGACGGTTATTACCATTAATTTTAATACCAGTTTTGGTAAGTGCATTTTGTAATTGCTTAACAGCTCTTACTACTTCTGCGCTATTACCGCCGTCGCCTCCGCCACCAAATATTCCATCTTTTATACCTCCTATTAATTTACCAGGTGCTGATGCTAATTCTGATATTAATCCTCCTTGAGTCTCTTGAGCTTCTCCGACTGATGATTGGAATTCCATTAGAATATCTGCTAGACGTTGCATCGCAACTTCTAAAGATTCTCCCATTGCTGCAAGTATATCAGAAGGCTCGCCTCCATTACTTAGAACTCCTAGTGCTTCAAACATTTTTCTAGATTCTACTAATTTATCATAATCTATCGCGTTTATACCAGCTGAGATTGCTGGGAATGCAGTAGCTCCCATTGTAAGAGAGTTTCCAATTGTACTCCAAAGTTCTGTTTGTGCGTTGTAACCGGCAATTGGTCTTAAGAATCCAACATCACCGACAAACATATTTGTCCATCCCTCCATTTGTTCTATACTAGTACCTGCGACTGCGCTAGCAATTTGAGGTGCAGCTCCACCTATTTTCTGATAGGATTCTCCAACTGTTTTAAATAGTTGACTTTTAGCTGCCATGACTTCAACGTCATTAGTAATACCGCCATAGAGTTTAGTAAACTCATTCATTGGCTCGGCTTCTACTGTATTAACTGCTCCTACAATTAACGGAATAGCAAGAGACATAGCCATGTATGACTTAGATAACTGCTTAAGCATTTTATTTTTAACTTCAAACATCTCTGGTGCAGTTTCACCACCGAATATCTGTGCAAATGCTTTACCTTTTTCTACTGTAAAATTAGTTATTGCTCCTACAATTAATGGAATTGCAACTCCTAGTTTTTCATAAGTCCATCCAATTGCATAGATTAATTTAGTTTTAGCTGCAAAGTCTACGCCGTCTCCTCCAGCTCCTGTAATAACATCAATCATTGTAGTTACTTTCTCTCTAACTTCCTCTGCGTTAGAAATACTGGATGTAATTTTAGAAACGGATTCTACTGCGTCTGCTAATGAAGAATAAGGATCTGCTAATGCTAGTGCAATCTCAGCACCCTTTTCAAAATTAGATGCAGAAAACCATCCACCGTCTTGGCCAACACCAGATTTACCTACATCTTCAAATACTCCTGCTAAACCTATAATAAGTGCTTTTGTATTCTTAGCAAGTTTTGAAACTAGTTTATCTACATTTCCAATAGATTTATATCCTGTTGCATTACCATCTTTATCAAATCCTGTTGGGAACTTTAAGTTCGCCATGCTTTGTACTCCACTAGCTAGGTTGTAAAGAGGCGTACCCATTTTCTTAACAACTTCAATACCCTTTTCATAAGAAGAACTAGTAAACCATGAACTACCTTGAGCAGCATCAGATTCTCCAACCTCTGCAAATACAGAACTTAAACCTGCTACTATTAATTTAGTATTGGCAATTAAGTTTGGTACTGCGCTTGTTAAATCTATAGTTTCAAATCCAGTTGGATTACCGTCTTTATCAAATCCTGTTGGGAATTTCAGCATCGCCATCGCTTGTACTCCTTTTGCAATACCTGTAAGTGCTTTACCCATTCCGCCAACTGCAGAAATACCTTGTGCTACAACTGATGAATCACCACCGCTTCCTGTTAGAGCAGCTAGAATTCCACCGCCACCTCCTGGGTATTTTCTACCAACATCGGCAAATGTATCTGCTAGACCTGCAACGATCATTTTTACATTATCACTTAATTTAGGTAAATCAACTTCTCCTATAACTGCTGTAAATGTTCTAAGTCCTATTGCAATACCTGTTAGTGCAGCTCCAGCTAAAATCAATGTTGGAGCACCTGCCATAATACCTATGATTGATAATGGTCCTAATGCCATACCATCTGCGATCGCACCCATTGCCACTTCAAAGTTAGTTTTCTTACCACCGAAGAATCCTTTTTCACCAGAGTAGTTAAATGCCTTATTACCTTTTGAAGAAATAGAGCCTAATTTAGCAAAGTTAATTAATGTTAGAGCTCCAATACCTACAGAGATTGCTAATACTGCAACACCTGCTGCTGTCATTGCAAGAGAACCTAATAAGATTAGAGGAGAAACTACACCGGCTGCTGCCATGGCAACTCCGATACCTCCTATAATTGCTCCCATTACAAGAACTTGGTCCATATCCACATCTTTAGTAGCGGCAGACATTATAGCCACGCCAGCTCCTAATACGATTAATGCTACACCTGCAACTATCATAGATGCTGCACCTAATGCTATAAATGCAGCTGCTGCACCAGCAACTCCAAACACCAGACCTAAGCCTCCAATTAATGCTAACATACCCAGTCCTTCTTCAAGAGAAGGTAATGCTGCCATAATTGCAATTACACCTAAGCCAATTACTATTAATGCTACGCCAACAATTACCATTGCTAGTCCACCTAAAGCTACATTAGCGAATGCTGCTCCTATTATTCCAAACACCAGACCTAATCCACCTATTAATATTAACATACCTATCCCTTCTTCAGGACCTGGAAGTGCTAATCTCATAAATCCAATACCAACTGATAATGCAAATAGACCTATCCCCATTACAATTAATGCAAGAGCTCCTTGTACAACATTACCTATTTGTTTTCCTATAACGAACATAGTTAACGCTACAGCTCCAATAAGCATTAAGATTCCCATTGTATCTAAAAAGCCAGGCATTATTAAATTAGAAAGTGCTAACGAAACAGATAGTGCTAAAATTGCACCCGCGGCTAAGATTAAGCCGGCAGCTGTCTTCTTAATAGTTCTACTAATTCCCATTTTCTGGAAGAGGAAGAATACACCACCTAGTACTATTAATACCAGTGCTGCTACCATTAAACCTTTCAGGATTGCTCCAGCGAATGCGTTCATTAACATTAAGCCTAATCCAATAGTGATAATACCAAGTCCTAAAAATGCTAATGATTTTGCATAAGCCTCAGCCTTTATTTCATCTATTTTAAATAGCTTCTCCCATAACATAAATATCGCACCTAATCCAAGTGCTACTACAGCAAATACCATAAGTCCTAATAAAACATGTTTTGCAAGTACTGCCATTAAAGCTAACGCCACGCCAATTGATAAGATACCTAATCCTAACATGACCATTGCTTCATTAAAAGTTCTAAATTTATCTAGAGCATCTTCACCTAAATTCTCATCTATAAACTTTGCCATTGCAACAACACCTAGAATCAGAGGTACTGTAAATAACATACCTATAATTGCTATTGGTGCTATTAATACCATTGCCGCCATTATTAAACCAAATTTAATAATTCCTAAGCCAACCGCATGGAGTATTAATAATTTATCCAACTCGTCTTCTTCTAGGCCTTGAGTTGCCATTTTAATACCTTGTATAATAACAAAAATACCGCCAACCCAGACTGGTGCGGTAACTGCTGCGATCATTAAGATTGGTATTCCTATTACCATTGTTGCAGCAAACATTAATATAGATTTACCTATATCTCCTAATACTACTAATCCAGCATTAAGTGCGCCGAATTTTGACGTTAAATCCTCAGCACTCTCGGCCTGGTTTAACGCTTCTATAATAAAGCCCATACCTAAACCGATAGGTTTAAGTGTTGGTGCTACTAAATTTAATACAATAGCTTCTTGAAGTCCGCCACTGCCGGATTTTTTACCGTCAACAATAGTTTCAATGGCCTCAACCATTCGATCTATTCTATCAAATATCTCTCCACCTTCTTCAAAGGTTTCAGCAACGATCCCAGTGTTTTCACTAATTTGTTCTAGAAAACTTCCTTTTGAACCTAACTTATCAAACGCGGATGATAATATATCCTTTCTAGGCATGTAACTACTTATTATTTTTATAGAAAAAGGGTATGCTTAGGAAAACATACCCCTTCACTCTTATTATATATCCCTACATTTTCGGCATCTTAAACGATGGCGTCTTCATAGAGGGGATCTTGGGCATCGACGGAGTCTTATATTTAGAGCTCATTGCACTCTGTTGAGATTCCGATTGTTCTTGTTGATCCGTTTGTTGTTTATTCTTATTCTTGATGTACTCCGACAGATTCTTGACATAATACCAATATTCGTAATAGTACATGTTTTCGATCTCTGAAGGTTGCATCCTAAGATGTATACCCAGGTAGAACTTTGTCTTAAAGTAATTCTCCAGCGAGATCTGAAATAATGAAAAGACTTTTGATGCCACCTGGGAACTCAAGAGGGGCTTTCACCAACTCTCCGTCTACGGTAGATTCTAGTGTTGCTTGAACACCAATCCTCATTCTTTCAGCTAATCTATATACAATCATAAACTTTTTCTGATCCCAAGCTTTATAGTCTACTTCTAATTGAAATATTTTAGTTAGACTTAAAGTTCTCCAATCACCTTGTATATAAGGTAAAACTTGAATAAATGCTTTATCAAATTCTAATTCTTTTTCATTACGATCTTTTAAATACTGTGTAACTTCTTGCATCACACCAATTGTAGGCGGAGCCATAATAATTTCACCAGCAGAACGTGTTTTAATATTATAGGTTCTTAGCTTATCATCATAATATCTTTCTATTTCATCATCTATAATAGATGGAACTAGATTTTTAACTGATAATTCAAGGTCTATTTTCTTTTTAGACTTTTCAGTTTTACCGTTTAACATTAATTTATTTTCTGGTTCTGGGAAAGTAAGGTCTCTAATAGAAAGCAATAGAACAATTCTATCTTCTTCTAATATATCCTTGTAAGACATTCTTTTACTACCAGATGTCATTTGAGCACATGATTCAACAACTGAATTCAACTTCTCTTCCATATCGATGTAATTGTTCTCATCCATAGTAGAAAAGTGTCTAATTTCAGCAGCTTTTGCAGATCTAATTTTAATTACACTATCAGCTGGATAAAATTTACCCATTGACGGTAATGTCATTTGATCTAATACGTGCCATCCTAACGCACTGTCAGAAGACTGTGCTTTATCTGGTGTAAAATTTGCCATGTTAACTCTTCCAAGCCCACCTTTATCAACAACAGATTCCATATCTGCAGCTGTTCCTTCGTTTGACGTAGGAGTTGGGTTGTTAATACCATCTTTAGCTTCTAATGCTTTCGCCATTTTAGCCTCTTCGGAACTCATTTTGTTTTTCTTTTCGCTCATGTTTATTTACTTTTTAAATTTTTGAGATTTTGCTTTATGTAGGATCTCTGTTCTACAGTTCTTACACTTAATTCTGACTTTATCAGATTTCTTATGAATCCACTTATAGATATGGGACGAGTCTCATTATCAAAAGCATCATTCAAGATAATTCGGTTTACTTCCCGAACCTCCGCCTCGGTCAAAAGAACTTGTAATTTTTTTGTTAGTTTATCACTCATAATCAGTTATTATCTTGATATTATATTATGTTTTTTAAAGTTAAAAAAAGAACGTGTTGTTTAGACACGTTCTTCTTGTTTAATTTATTAAATTTTAGTTCAACTCTTCTGAAAAAGTATCACATTTCCATGCTACTTCTAAAGTTTTAGGTTCAGCGTCTGAATAATCTAGACCATCGACTAAGTTTACACCTGATGTGATGAAACAATCATCTAAAGTAATCTTTCTGTAAATGTCACCTTCTCTGTTAAATTGTACTATTACAATTGTACCTACATAATTCTTTTTAAGACCCATTTCTCCAGTTTCTGGATTATATTGAGCTCTATACCATTGTCTTAATGTTTTATATATATAAGCTTGGTTAGAATCATTTAAGTTAAGAGAAAATGCTATTGTTACATCTATCGATGTTGCAGCAGCCATTCCAGCGTAAGATCTATCGGAGAACTTATATTTCTGTCCGACAGCCTCGACTCCGGGAGCCAGCATTTCTAATCCACTAATTGAATTAACGTGTTGAAGTAGGAACTCTTGTCCGTCAACTCCATCCGGTGGTAAAATTGTTACCTCGAATAAGTTTCCTTGTACCGGCTCGAAGTTTCTTCCCTTCTTGCTAGTTTGGTCCTCTGAATAATGTGGTAAAGCCATATCTTTAATTTCTTATTTTATTTATATATCGTTGTTTTCTTATGCAAAGTTACCCGTTGCGATTTCACCTGTATTTAATACAGTTACTCTCGATACTAATATCTCAAGACCTTTAACTGGTTCTACGAACGTATCTAAGATTCCCATGTTGTTATCTATTACTTCAGACGTGTTGTTTGAAGAATCCATGATATTCTTATAGTCGAATACACCACCATCTTTCTTAACTGATTCCATAAAGTTATCAGCTAGAGTTTTGATCTCTAATCTAGTTTGAGCACTATTGAATTCAAATAAGTAGTTCTTAAGGATTTCTGCAAGACCATCTTCAATGAAAATTAATACTTCTCTTACGTGAGCTGAAGAAAGTGCTGATTGAACTCCTTGTTGTGCAGTCTTATTACCTTTAATAGTTAAACCTACGCCTCTTTCGAATACGATTGGATTGTAACCAAATGGCTCAAGAATATCTCTATCGTTCTTATCAAATGAGAACTCTAAAGATTGTACTCCAGTTCCACCTACAACTCCTCTTCTTGGACCTGCGATGATTGACCATGGTAATGCATCTAAATATTTGTCAATATAATTATTTGATACGTAAGCTGCTGGTGGAATTACTTTAGTTCTTCCATTCTCTACTACATTAAGTCCAGGACCGTAGTAGAATGCGTAACTCGCACCTTCATTGATCGATGGTAATGTATAAAGAGCTGTTGGGTTAGTATCTAAGTTACCTCCAGTTGCAACGTGACGTACATTAAATCCAAAAGGAGCAAATGAGTCGTTAAACGTTGGGTTAGTTGCTGCTTTAAGTTCTTTCACCATTGGTGCGTTAAGAATTGCTGCTGCATTTTGTCTTTCTTTACATAAGAATGATAATTCTTTCTTAGTTAAGATTGTTCCATTTTCTAATGATCCGAATGTATCAATAACATATCTAAATGTGATATTGTCTTTGTCTACTAATGCATTACCTAAACCAGTTCCTGGCTTAATTGCTGTTAGTAATTCTAAAATACTCTTTTCAGTTTGTGTTGCTCCTTCTAATGGGAACGTTTTATAGAATCCAGAAGCATCTTCATATCTCTTAAGTGCATAACCTGGTCTAGAAGAAACTACTCTGTGAGTTTCAAATCTGTACTTGGTTTTACCATTCTCAAAAGTTTTTTGGATTGACTTAATTCTAGATAGTTTTCCACCATCACCTGGTACATACATTCCTACTTTAATATCAGTGTTTAATACACCAACGCCTGTGTAAGAAAAGGTAAAGATACCAGCTCCTAGAGCGTCAAAGTCCCATCCATTTGATAATGTAGGGAACATCACTGTTCTTTCGTTTGGAGATAATGTCCATAGATCGAATGCAGCATTAGGAATTCTTTTAAATACTGCTAGTTCAGATGCATTAGCATTTGCATAATCTGCACTGAATCCAACATTACCTGCTGGAGCTATAGTTACTACTCCTGTATTATTATCTACATCAATTGTATTAACTGCTACATATTCACCAGCATTTTCAGATAGTAAGAATGCCTCTCCACCTACTAGTAAGTCTCCATACGCGAATGGCGCAGCACTTATTATTAGGTTTCCATTAGCATCAACTGTAATAACAGCTGGTGTATTCCACGTTGCTGATGTGTTAGCTGTGAATTTTTCATAATTTTTAGAAATATCAGCTAGTGCAGTAATAACTACATTTGCACCAACTTGTTCTATTGTATCAATCTTAACAAACTCTCCAGATACTAAAGCTCTTAAGTATTTAGTATCAACAATTCCGTCAGTAGCAAGGTCTCCAGTTGTAGCATTTAAAACTGTTAAAGTTGCTCCATCTACTGCAGTATTTCCATAGCCACTAAGATCTATATTCGTACTTGTTCTTTCTTGATTTACTTTATGTGATAATACTTCGTAATCTTGGTAGATGTCAAAGTTATTACCGATTAAATCGATTTGTGGAAGTGCATCTTCTTGTACAGCACAGAATAAACCTGTTCTTCTAGCCTCCATATTAATTAGAGTTTCAATGTACATTTGATTACCTTCAGCATCAATAAATTCAGGGATTAAAGATAATCCATCGTATTGTGCTAAAAGAGTTACTTCTCTTAATCCAGCGAATTTAGCAAATTGTGACTTTAATAAACCATCAGCATCAAAGTAGTTACCGTAGTTAGGGTCATTATTTAATTCAGTAGCGTCAAATTTACCTTTGAATACAAATACATCTACTAAGTAGTCTGATACGTATTCGTCAGAATCAACACCTTCTGGAATGTTAGTTTCTCCGTACCATTCTCTTGCAGTTAATTCAAAACCTCTAGTATCAGCAGCTTGTCTAATAATAACTGTGATTGGGTCTTGCTTGATATTTACAAAAGAGATACCATGATTTGTATCTTCTGCAGCTGCAGTTAATAACTTCTCGTCTGAAGGATTCCAAAACTTATCAATATCAAATACATCGCTGAATTTCTTACCAGCGGCTGCAGATGATTGAATAGTGTTAGCAGATAAACCTTCCGAAGAAGAGTTAGTTGCTGGAGATAATATCGATACTTGATCGTCAGAATCAACAGCAGTTAAGTTTAACGCTAAGATTGGTCCTCTAGATAAAGCTTCAATAGCTGATCTGTGGAAGAACATATTTTTCTTTTCTAGTGACTTATCGATGCCACCGAAAACATTTTTAAACTGTTCAACATCTTCTACTAATACTGGAGTATTGTAAGGACCTTTGTTAGATCTACCTACAACTAATCTAATAGTTTCAGCAGGGATGTTCACTGTTTGTGATTTGTCGAACTCTAAGCGATATACGCCTGAGCTTTTGAACTGTAGTAATTGAGGACTTAATGCCATAATCGTTTAGTTGTTATTTTTTAATTCTTTTATTATATATCCTTGTCTTTTTGCAAATTTATTTAAGTAGGTCATAAATATCATATTGTAAATCTCCTTGTTGGTCACTATCCTTATATAAGATGCTTTCCATCTCGTCGTGAACCGCAGGATCTATGAAATCTAAGATCTCCTCAACGAAATCTGCATAATCCGTTGTGTTAAAAAATTCAGTCGCAGTAATACATGTCATGATGACATCATCGTTCCCCATTTGAGCGCCATAACTACCGTTTGGTAAAGTACCAAATAAGGATGCCTCAGTCACTGTAACTTCATCTGTTAAATCTAATCTATTTATCTTATACAATTTCGCAAAGTTCTGACAAAAGATAGCTTTATTGTCAGATTTTAGTT
>CESI01082421.1_pt1 | contig 10763 bp, 9 predicted proteins | sample 356301 | NCBI WGS metagenome assembly CESI01 (sample SAMEA2621423, study PRJEB7988) | marine metagenome | biome: marine biome (ENVO:00000447); feature: deep chlorophyll maximum layer (ENVO:xxxxxxxx); material: "saline water (ENVO:00002010), including plankton (ENVO:xxxxxxxx)" | depth 40 m | reverse complement strand
AGTATAGCAAAATATAACACCTCTAAGGAAAGTATGTCAGCACAAAGGGTGGACGTTTAAGCTCTATTAATACATCTAGGACCATCAGTATGGTTGGTCAGGGCCTAGAGGGCCCGTGTACCACTGCCTGAACCTAATAAACACTAAAAGGCGGAAATACATGCTACTCGAAGATGCAATTGCTTCACTGCAAATCCACGAGGTGCCAGGTAAAGCCACTCAGATGCGTGCCTATCACAAGGTTGAACGAGCGTACTGGGGGCTTACCAACCCTGTTATAGACAATCAAGCGCGTCACTGGCGCCAAAAATTACCGCTTGACGAGCGTCTACTGTTAGCCGCTGAACTCTGGGAAAGTAACGCCCATGAAGCTCGGATTTGTGCAGCTAAACTGTTGACGCAAGCCCGCATTAGACCAGACGATATCGAAGCATGGGGACTAATCCAATCTTGGTTGCCTGACGTAGATTGTCCTGTAATCGCTGGTCATCTTTGCTCAGCCGGCCATCGGAGATTAAATTTTGATCCATCACGGGTTCAAGATGTTGAAGCGTGGACCCAAAGCCTGCATGTCTGGACCCGTTGTGCGGCACTCGCTATCACATTACCGTGGACTAAACACCGCAACCCAAAGCCGCATAACTTAGCTATTCGCGAGCAAGCTCTCGGTTGGGCTGCGCGCTATACCGAAGATCAGAATACACTCATACAAAAGGCCGTAGGGTCTTGGGTGTTTGAACTGTCGCGCAAGGATCCAGAGCGAGCAGCCGTATTTTTGGCGGAACATGGTACTAAAATGAGAAGCTTTGCTCGTAAAGACGCAAGCCGTCTGCTGCCATAGAATCTTTAACTACAACCAAACCCTATCTTCGAGTATAATATGAAATGCGCTGAAAGCGTATGGCCATATACCTAAAAGAGTAAGTGCGCCGACGGAATATATCTGAGGTATCTCTTTGCCCGTTGAGCGCCAGCTAATACCCTTAAATGCCGATCATATGAACCTCTTGGCTGGTCTTATAAAAAGCAACAGCAGAAGAAATCTGGAACGATCTCGCTAGATACCCACGGCACTATAAAGGTCTAGCTAGCAGCACGGATTACTTGAAACCCAATTAAAAAGTAAATACTCTGAGTTTTATAAATTATGCCTTTGATGCCTTGAAATACAAGTTTTTATTAACAAATTGATTGGAATAACCTTACATTATCCCAACGAGGCCAAAGCAGGAAATTGTTCCAAAATCCACCAACTAAAGCGGGTGAATTGTCCTGTGACCATCATTAAGCCCACAGTCCATAGCAGCAAACCCATTGTCCGCTCAATGCGTTGCATATGTAGCTTCATCCATCTCATGAGCCCCTTCAGTGAAGGAAAAAATATCGCAACCAGAACAAAGGGGATACCCAAGCCTGCAGCATAAATGGCCAACAAAATCATTCCTTTAGCTGGGTTTGCGGTATCTGCAGCCAATGCGAGGATCGCCCCTAAGATCGGGCCTAAACAGGGTGTCCAGCCAAAGCCAAAGGCCATCCCTAAGATAAAGGCTCCAAAGGCGGACCCACCCCGATCACCACCATCGATGCGAGCTTCGCGGTCAAAGATACCAATTCGGATTAAACCCAAAAAATGTGCACCAAAAACCATAACCATCAAACCGGCCCCGGTCACAAACCAATCTTGATTAGACAAAAATAACCGTCCCAAACTGGAAGCTGTAAACCCCAGCAATATAAACACGGTCGAAAGACCCAAAACAAAGAATAAAGATGCTAGAACCGTACGCCTACGCGCTTGGGCTGTTGAATTCATCTCATCCATACTCACTCCGCCCATATAGGCGAGATAGGGTGGAACAATGGGCAGCACGCAGGGGCTGGCAAAGCTAATTAGCCCACCTATTAGGGCAACAACCATTGCAGGCAGTAGACCTGCATCCCATAAATCAATTCCAAACATGAAAAGTACCTTCTAGTTATTTGAGCGTTGTATAGGCTATTATGGGCCTGCCGTCACCCACAAGGTCATCATATCTATGTGGACAAAATGAAACATCCCCCCTAAGTCAATTAGTATGGATTGGGACGAAGAACTAGATGCAATTGGGCTACTTTGTCCACTGCCAGTACTGAAGGCGCGCAAGCGTTTGATGTCCATGGCTAATGGTACTGTTCTACATATGCGCACCGATGATCCGGCTTCCGTCATTGATGTACCGCACTTCTGTATTGATGCTGGTCATGATCTCTTGGCGCAGGAGTCTAAAGATGGGGAGCTGAGTTTTTTGATCCGCAAACAGAGTTGAAAACGCTTTATTAAACTAAGTGCTTGTTACAAAAAAGGCCCTCCTTTTAGAGGACCTTTTCAGGTTTTAATCTACTAAAGTCAACCGCGTGACCACCAGCCACGCTTTTTTGATACTACAGGTTGTTTAGGCTCTGGCTCAGGTTCCACCTTCAACACGGCAACCGCATCTACCAAAGGTTCAGCAACTACAGCTGCATTTATGGCCGCGACTGCAACCGCTGCAGTCTTTTTAACCGCTGGCTTTCTGACACGCTTAGTTTTTGGCTTAGCTACAGTTTTCAATGCTTCGAGAGCGGCTGGGGGCGTGGCTTCAATCAGTACTTCAATCATAGGCTCATTAGTAGCCAAAGCCGCTTCTTCAGCATCCCGTTGTGCTTTTGTTTTACGCGGTTTGCGTACACGTTTAGGTTTTTCAGTAGAGATCTCAGCAGGGGTTATAGTTTCAGTAGATGCTTCTAAGGACGTATCAGCAACCGTTTCAGAGGTAGTGATAGCCAAGGGAGCCAAAACCTCAACAGCAGAATCGTTCTCAGATACAGCAACTTTGGCCTTAGATCCGCCACGTATCCGGCGACGGCGTTTAGGCTTTTCTTCATCATTTAAAACTTCAGCAGCCTCATCAAGTGAAACTTCTGGAACGTCGTCAAGCACGACATTATTAGCTCCATCTTCAGTGGGACCTTCATTGTTTTCTGCATCACTTCCACCACGCCGGCGACGACGCCTACGACGCCGCTTTTTAGGCAACTCATCTTCTGCTATTGTTTCAACAGTATCAGCCACATCATCCTCTGGTACCTGCTCATCAATCTCTTCCATCAAAGAAATATCAACGGAGCTTACAGTGGCAGAGGCCACAGGTACTATGCGTGTAGCGGTCTTAAACTTTTCGACAACATAATCAGGGCTAATCAAGAATGGATCTGCTTCAATGCGCACAGCCATCCCGTGGCGTTGCTCGATTTGGCCAATATGCTCTCGTTTTTGGTTTATCAAAAAGTTGGCAATACTAATTGGCGCTTTGATCAAAACCTCTTTTGACCGAGCACGTACGCCTTCTTCTTCTAACTCACGCAAGATTGTCAGGCCAAGGCTGTCTTGGGATCGGATCAGACCAGTGCCATGACAATGGCTACAAGGCTGAGTACTGGCTTCCAACATGCCAGGACGCAAGCGTTGACGGCTCATTTCCATTAGGCCAAATCCACTTATCCGACCCACTTGAATGCGGGCACGGTCTGTTTGCAACTTATCCTTCATCCGTTTTTCAACGGCGGTATTGTTGCGACGCTCTTCCATGTCAATAAAGTCAATCACAATCAAACCGGCCAAATCTCGCAGACGCACCTGGCGCGCGACTTCTTCCGCGGCTTCAAGGTTCGTTGTCAATGCAGTTTGTTCAATGCTTCCTTCTTTGGTTGCGCGGCCAGAGTTCACATCGATAGCTACTAGAGCTTCGGTGATCCCAATGACTAAATAACCGCCAGATTTTAACTGTACGGTTGGATTGAACATCCCATCCATGAAGGATTCAACTTGAAAACGAGCAAACAACGGCACAGTATCAACGTAATGTTTAACGTTTTTGGCGTGTGATGGCATAATCATTTTCATTGTGTCTTTAGCGTTACGATAGCCTTCGGTACCTTCTACCAAAATTTCGTCAATATCACGATTGTACAAATCGCGAATTGATCGCTTTATCAGATCGCCTTCTTCATAAATAGCCGCAGGTGCCGAGGATTTCAGCGTCAGGGCGCGGATTTGTTCCCACATCCGTTGCAAATATTCATAGTCACGTTTGATTTCAGTTTTTGTCCGCTTAGCACCCGCCGTCCTAACAATTAATCCAGCACCATCGGGTACAACAATTGTTGTGGCAATTTCTTTAAGTTTTTTACGGTCGACAACATTGGTTATCTTACGGCTGATGCCTCCACCACGAGCAGTATTTGGCATCAAGACACAGTAACGACCAGCCAGTGACAGATAAGTTGTGAGGGCAGCACCCTTATTCCCACGCTCTTCTTTTACGACTTGTATAAGCATGATCTGACGTACTTTAATAACTTCTTGTATTTTGTAACGTCTTGGGCGTGGTTTACGAACAGGGCGCACATCGTCACTGTCATCTTCGTGAGCAACAGATTCAATACCATCATCGCGGGTGCCGCCTGCTTGATCGGCATCTTCATCTGCGTTATCGTCGATTGTTACTGTATCTTGCACTAAATGCCCGCGGACAGCGTTTTCTTCAGTTATTTCTTCAAAACTAGCGTCCACAGATACGAGATCTTCTGACACATCTGGCTCTGATACATGAACATCTTGAACATTTATTTTAACTAACTGCGTATCATCATCACTTAAATCAATAGTTTCCATACCGTCGACAGCGACAACATCACGTATTACTAAAGGATCAGAATTACTTTGCGTGGCAGGTTTAGCCCTACGCCGACGATTGCGCTTTGGCTTTTGCTCTTCACGTTCTACCTCAGCCGCTAACGATTCAGCATAGGCTTTCTCCTCAGCTAAAAGAGCTTCACGATCAGCGACAGGAATCTGGTAATAATCAGGATGAATCTCAGAAAATGCTAAAAATCCATGACGGTTTCCACCGTAGTCAATAAATGCGGCCTGTAACGAGGGTTCAACCCGCGTAATTTTTGCTAAATATATATTACCGGCTATTTGCCGTTTATTTTGTGACTCAAAGTCAAATTCCTCAACTTTGTTTCCGTCGACCACTACAACACGGGTTTCTTCCGCGTGCGTGGCATCGATAAGCATCTTTTTTGCCATTATGTCCACTTGCATCGTCCGGCAAGCCTCCTGAAAGAAAGCCACAACCGAATGGATGTCTATTAAGGGCGAGACACGCAACATGGGGGCGGCTCGGTGGCCTGCCTTCATCCAATGCTATGGCGTGAGCCTGTGTCATCGCGTTTATATCTCCGACAGAATTATTTCTGCCCGTTATTAACCCCAAATCTCCGAATTTTTCAAAGATCCAAGTCATCTCAATTGGCCCGTAAGGACCATTTTCCGTCACACCCGGCCACTTTTAATAAAGTTACAAACGGATCCAAAAAAAAACTATAAGCCGTCGGTTTATTTACACCTCTGAGCTACAAAGACATTAAGGGCGAACTGGGGGGGAAGACAATGGCTAAAATCTATCACTTAGACAATCTGGCTGCGAAACTTGTACCAAAACGAAGGTTAGCTCACTACCCCAGATAATCTGCACGGCTTAGAGCATATTTAGCCATTTTTTCGTTTAATGTGCGTCGAGGCAGGCAAAGTTCACTCATTACACTCGAAATTGATCCACGGTGTCGGCGCATGGTATTGTCAATCAACATCCGTTCAAATGCCTCAACATATGATTTTAGTGGCTTACCCTCAGTGGTCATAGCTGGGCGATCGTCATCACCTTCAGCCATCAGTAACGATGTAATTGTACCAGTACCACGGCGGCTTTGTAGCACAGCCCGTTCAGCCACATTTATCAACTGGCGAACATTGCCTGGCCAGGGCGCTTGCAGCAATTGCGCAGCTTCTTGTGCAGTAACCACAGGATTATTACAGCCGTATTCTTCTGCAAATTGTTCACCGTAGCGAGTAAAGAGTGTTAGGATATCCTCACCACGGCTGCGGAGCGGTGGCAGTTCTATCCTAAGAGTAGCCAAACGATAGTATAAATCAGAACGTAGAACATTTTCACAGGTTTTGCCCTGCTCTTGCAGATTACAAATTGCTATAATGCGGGTCTCAGACGGATCACCCTGCACATTTATAGCCTTCAACAGCCTTGACTGCACCTGAGCACTAAGTGCCTCAATGTCTTCCAAAACCAGGGTGCCACCACGCGCGGCCTCCATAACTGGAATACGGTCTTCTTCACCGGCAGGGCCAAACAGGCGACGCAATAAAGTTTCTTCTTCCTCACCAGCACAAGAAAACAAAATGAATTTCTTTCGCGCCCTCGCTGAGACAGCATGCAACGCGTGAGCGACAAGGGTTTTACCAGTACCAGTCTCTCCCTCAATTAACACATGACCCTCCGCTTGCCCCAGATCTAGTATATCCTCGCGGAGTCGATCCATCTCCTCGTTTGCACCAATCAGCTTTTCCATTATTGAGCTGCCTGCAGATAGCTCGCGGCGCAACTGACGATTATCTAATATCAAACGGCGGTTGCGCGTGGCTTTTTTTGCTAGTTCAGTCATTGTATCAGGATTGAAGGGTTTTTCCAGAAAATCAAAGGCGCCCAACCGCATAGCTTCTACAGCCATAGGTACATCACCGTGACCTGTGATCATGATCACAGGAAGACTACTATCTATACTTTTTATTTTTTTGAGAAATTGCATCCCGTCAATGCCGGGCATTTTGATATCAGTTACAATGATCCCCGGATAGTCTGCGCTAAGGTTTTTGAGAGCTTCACCAGCAGTAGCAAATGTTTCAGTCTCAAAACCCGACAGGGCCAGCCATTGGCCAATTGACTGGCGCATATCTTGTTCATCGTCTACAATTGCAATCTTCATAGCCTGCGCCATATTTAGCCCTCGTTGTTATTATTTTTTAAAATTGGAAGAGTGACCTCAAAAACAGCACCTGATGTTTCGCTGTTACGTGCCACAAGTCGACCACCCAAATCTGTAACAATACCAGATGAAATTGCCAGTCCCAAACCCACACCGTCACCAGGTTTTTTGGTAGTAAAAAACGGTTCAAACAAATCATCAAAGTCCGAAATACCATCACCATTGTCGCGTACTGCCAGAGTGGCAGTTTCACCACCAAGCAACAGCAATTCAATCTCAGGCGCAGTCACCGTCGATGTAGCATCCAATGCATTTCGCAAAAGGTTCACCACGACTTGTTCTAGACGCAATTGATCGCCCAAAATCATCACGGGATCACTAGGAGAGGTTTTGGACAGCGATATTTGACGCGATTTCAACTGTGGCTCCATTATTTCTAAAGCGCCATTTAATGCTAAGCGGACATCGACAGGTACTAAATCCTCCCCCCCCTTGCGTGCATAAGATTTCAGCTGCCGCGTTATCGCACTCATACGGCCAATAAGATCGTCAATCCTTTGAAAAGAACTTAGAGCCTCATCCAAACGCTTGCGTTGCAACAACAGTTTAGCACCAGCCAAATAAGTCTTCATGGCTGCAAGCGGTTGATTTAGCTCATGGCTCACTGCTGCAGACATCTCACCCAAAGCCGCTAGCTTAGACGATTGAGCCAAGGTTTGCTCTGCCACTTGCAAGTTTTTCTCAACCTTTTGGCGCTCAGAAATTTCGCGTTTCAGGCGAATGTTGAGTTGTCGTAAATCATCCGACTCTTGTTGAAAAAATAGGGCTCGGATCAAAGTCTGACGGGACAACTGATAAAAAGCCAAAGCAAGAAATATCGAAAACCCCATGATTTCTAATGCTAAAACAGTATTTACCCGCTGCCTGATTCCACCATAGGTAGTAAATAGTACCATGTTCCAGCCACGAAACGGGACCCGCAGTTCTTGGCGCATAACTGCCTTGCCTTGCACGTATACATCCGCCATTGAAACGGTCCAGTCTTGTGTGGCTTGAATGGCTCGCTCAATGGCACTCGGAGCAGACCGGCGTGCAAGAGCTTCCTGCTCAGGCAACCCAACCCAAGATTTTTCTGTAGCGAGTAAAATTGGACCTTGTGGTGAAGAGACTATCACCGCATCGGAGATCCCCGCCCAAGCCGATTGAAACTTGCGCAAATCCACCTCTACTACGATGACACCAAGCAAGTTATTATTTGCAACCACCTGACGCGAATAGGCAAAGTCATAGACTCCAATATCCTGCTTATGAGTGGTGAATACTGTTTGGCTGGCGCTAGCAGCATCGACAAAATGTGGTAAATTACGTTGTGTTTCGCCTAAGCGACTGCGGTCTGTAGCCGCCACTACTCGACCATCTGAATTGAGCAACAAAATCGCAGCCGCGCCAATTTCATCAACAAATGATAGTAATCTCTGGCTAGTGAGCTGATAATCCTTGGAACTTAAGGCACCAATCAACTTCGCATCACTTGCCAACAATCTCGGCACGATGGAATTGCGCTGCAACTCGCTGACCATGTTACCAGAATAAAGCGCAAGTCGAAGTTGCGCCCGCTGCAGCGTAGATTGAGTGAAGCGGGCGGTAAGCAATTGGTTGGTAATGTAAACTGTACCCACCGCCAACATAAAAATTGTTAACAAAGCAAAACGCACCCGCCAGGACAGGTTAGCAACACGAGGGGCTATTGCATCAGATTGTTTAGTTGCAGAAGACATAATGATAGAGTTAAGGTGCCCAAAGGCATCAGACAAGTATGCTACCTATGCGGTAATGGTTTGGTCCACTAACGCGCGGAAAAGCGCCTGTCCGTCAGTTGAACCCATCTCTGGCTCCATCGCTCGTTCTGGATGTGGCATCATACCCAAAACTCGGCGGTTGGACGACAATACACCAGCAATAGCATCACAAGAGCCGTTTGGATTGTCACTATAGCTAAACGCCACTCTGTCTTCATCACGCAGCCCTGCAAGCTCAGCATCAGTGGCAAAATAATTACCATCATGATGCGCGATTGGCACTTGAATTTCAGTCCCTTGTACATAGCCAGAAGTGAAGGCACTATCCGCAGTTTCAACAATTAAATGAACAGTTTTACATAAAAAATTTAGACCAGAATTGCGCATCAAAGCGCCTGGAACTAGCCCAGTTTCCGTTAGCACTTGAAAGCCATTGCAAATTCCTAACACATATCCGCCCCGGTTGGCATGATTGACCACCGATCGGCATACCGGCGATTGGGCTGCAATCGCACCACAGCGTAAGTAATCGCCAAAAGAGAACCCACCAGGAATTACGACTAAGTCTAAGTTTACGGGCAAATCAGCATCTTTGTGCCAAACTGTAGTTACATCTGCACCACTTTCACGGAGTGCCACAACCATATCACGATCACAATTAGATCCAGGGAAAACAACAACAGCTGCGCGCATCACAGAATTTCCAATGTATAGCTTTCGATTACGGCATTGACCAACAAGCGGGTGCACATCTCATCAACCTGCGCAGTATCGGTGCCATCAGCCAAATCCAGTTCAATCATCTTCCCTTGCCGCACCCCATTAACGCCCAAAAAACCCAGACCGCCAAGAGCAAATTTAACTGCCTCTCCTTGTGGATCCAGAACACCTTTTTTTAGCATCACAGTGACGATTGCTTTCATGGCATTATCCTTATAGTCAATTAACTAACGTTGGTTTGGTCATCTGGGTTGGGTTTTCAGGCAAGACGCCTAATCGGCGAGCAACTTCTGCATAGGCGTCGGTCAGGCTACCCAAATCCTGGCGAAAGACATCTTTATCTAGCTTTTTGCCAGTCTTTAAATCCCATAGACGGCAGCTATCAGGGCTAATTTCATCAGCGATAATTAAACGTTGATAATCGCCTTCAAATACTCGTCCAATTTCAATTTTAAAATCAGCAACACGAATTCCAACCCCATACATAACGCCAGAAAGAAAATCATTTACGCGTAACGCCAGAGCCAACATGTCATCCAAATCTTGCTGACTAGCCCAGTTGAAGGCTATGATATGCTCTTCCGAGACCAGTGGATCACCCAAAGCGTCGTCCTTAAGACAAAACTCAACGATCGGACGCGGCAGAGCTGTGCCCTCTTCAATACCCAAACGCTTGGACATAGTTCCAGCGGCATAGTTACGCACAATCACTTCTAAAGGAACAATTTCTACTGCCTTGATCAACTGCTCACGCATGTTAAGCCGTTTAATGAAATGGGTGGGCACGCCCAAAGTATTTAGCCCAGTCATGAAGAATTCAGACAGACGGTTATTCAACACGCCCTTGCCTTCAATTATGTCTTTTTTCTCCGCATTGAAGGCCGTAGCGTCATCTTTAAAGTATTGTACAAGCGTTCCCGGCTCAGTACCCTCGTAAAGAATCTTTGCCTTACCTTCATAAACTAACTTGCGACGTGCCATACAACTCTCCGTGATTTAGTTGCGTCTTATTGCAAGGAGAGCTTTTCGGCAAGCATGCAAGGCAATACAATTCCAGCTGTATTTACTTAACTATCCTCTCGTCTGTTTGAAGCTACACATGGCAGCCAAAACAATAACTATTATTGCTAGAGCCTAAAATATTTTGTATTTAATTCATGAACTTTATTATTAACGCAGATTTTATTGATGCCATTATTTGTGCCAATTCAGGTAATACTGTTAATAATAAGCAGGTACTATGGGTCTTACAACTACCAACCAACTGCAAGTAATGCTAGAAAAGCGAGACTGGGTTTTGGCCGATGGCGCTACAGGTACCAACCTCTTTAATATGGGTCTATCCTCAGGTGACGCACCTGAGCTATGGAACAAAACAGC
>CESI01002627.1_pt1 | contig 10796 bp, 7 predicted proteins | sample 356301 | NCBI WGS metagenome assembly CESI01 (sample SAMEA2621423, study PRJEB7988) | marine metagenome | biome: marine biome (ENVO:00000447); feature: deep chlorophyll maximum layer (ENVO:xxxxxxxx); material: "saline water (ENVO:00002010), including plankton (ENVO:xxxxxxxx)" | depth 40 m | reverse complement strand
ATGCGCTTCAGTGTTTGGTACACGTGGGCCAAAATTCACTTGTTCTTCAATGTATGCATATGCAGAATCACGATCAAATTTGGGGGCGCTAATGCGCTGCATTTGAACCAGCGGTGCGTCGGTCTGTTCTGTGTCGCTGACGCAGCTGACCAAGCCCGATATGCTAGCGGTCATTAAACAAAAGAAGAGGGGAGAGATTCTCAATCGCGGTTCCATGTGCTGCCTTCTTTCCCGTCTTTGATTGTTACGCCCATATTGCCCAATGCTTTGCGAATGGAATCGGCCGTTCCCCAATCTTGATTGGATTTTGCTTCGCTTCGTAATTCTACAAGAAGATCGAGCATCGCACCGGTATCATCGTTGGATTCGTTGGAGCTTGCAGTGTCTAATTGAAGGCCAAGAACGTCAAAGAAGTAGCTATGCATAAACGTTTTAAGCGCTTGCTTTTGCGTTGCGCTAATAGCAATACGGCCGTCCTGAATATTGTTTACCAGCTTGACAGCATCAAACAGGACACTGATGCAAATTGGTGTATTGAAGTCATCCCCCATTGCGGAGGCGCATCTCGCTTCGAGTTCGGAGATATCGGCATCTCCGTTGTTTTCGGTGGCTATTGCAGGAATGTTTTCAAGTGTTTCGATGGCTTTCATAAGCCTGTCGAGTCCTTTCTCTGCAGCTTGCATTGCAGCATTTGAAAAATCCAACGTGCTCGCATAGTGGCATTGTAGCATAAAGAATCGGACAGTCATTGGCGAATAGCCGCGTTCAAGCAAAGGATGATTGCCTGAAATCAATTCATCTGGAGTGAAGCCATTGCCTTCGGATTTCCCCATTTTTCGGCCATTTACGGTAAGCATATTTCCATGCATCCAATACCGCACAGATTTCCCCTCACCGGTGGCTCCGGCATTCTGAGCAATTTCGCATTCGTGATGCGGAAATTTCAAGTCCATTCCACCGCCGTGAATGTCGAATTGATTTCCGAGGTATTTGGTGCTCATGACAGAGCACTCGAGATGCCACCCCGGAAACCCTTCGCTCCATGGGGATGGCCATTTCATCAAATGCGATGCGTCGGCTTTCTTCCAAAGGGCAAAATCCAGGGGGTCATTTTTTTCATCTTGTCCGTCTAGAATGCGGGTATTGTTGAGCAAGTCGTCAATTTTCCGACCGGAAAGTTGGCCGTAAGGATAGTCTTCGCTGAATTTTCGAACATTGAAATAGACACTTCCGTTGGATGAGTATCCATATCCACGCTCGATGATTTTTTCGATCATCCCGATTTGCTCTACGATGTGGCCGGTTGCGCTGGGCTCAATGGAAGGGCGCTGGATATTGAAGATTCGCATGACATCATGGAAATCATTCGTGTACTTCTGCACAATCTCCATAGGCTCTAAGTTTTCGAGCCGCGCTTTCTTTCCGATTTTATCTTCTCCGTCTTCGGAGTCACCAGTCAAGTGCCCAACATCCGTAATGTTGCGAACGTAGCGCACTTGGTACCCCAGATAGGAAAGGTGTCGATAAACAATATCGAAAGTCAGAAACGTTCTTACGTTTCCGAGGTGCACATTGCTGTAGACGGTAGGGCCGCAAACATACATTCCAACGTACGGTGCGTTTATAGGAGTGAATAATTCTTTCTCCCGTGTTAAGCTATTTTGGATGAAGAGGGGCGTGTGGTCGGACATGGAGGGGCGATGTCAGTGTCTTATGCGATCCTCAGATGAGGCGTTTGCTGATTGCATGCAAAGTAAATGATTCCGGGCGGAAGAAAGGGGTGAATTCCGGTTGTTCAATCCAAACATAGATGAACGAAATCAAGACTTCAAAGTTTCGTTTTCTTTAGCCATTGCTTTCATCATGATCTCTGACATGTCGTCAAGCATGATTTGCGGCTTCCATCCCCAATCTATTTGAGCGGAAGAATCGTCAATGCTGCATGGCCAACTTTCCGCGATGGTTTGCCGTTGATCTGGCGCATAATTCAATTCAAATTGTGGCTTATGCTGCCGAATGCTCTCTCCAATTTCGGTAGGTGAAAAGCTCATGGCTCCTAAGTTATAAGATGTGCGAATAGTGATCTTTTCTTTCGGAGCGTTCATCAATTCCAACGTGCCGCGCACGGCATCGTCCATGAACATCATTGGCAACACTTGATCAGCCCTGAGAAAACATGTGTACGCCTCATCCTTTGCGGCATAATGATAAATCTCCACAGCATAATCTGTCGTCCCTCCTCCGGGCAAAGAGCGATGGCCAATAAGCCCGGGATACCGAACACTTCTTACATCGACACCATATTTTTCGTGGTAATACCTGCACCAGAATTCACCTGCTTGTTTGCTGATGCCGTAAACGGTAGTCGGGTCAAGTAGAGCGCTCTGCGGGACTTTATTCTTGGGGGTTCCCGGTCCAAATACAGCGATTGAACTGGGCCAAAACACCCGATTTATCCATCCTTCCTTGGCTGCTTCTAGGATGTTCAGCAAGGATTGCATGTTTAAATCCCACGCAGCGAGTGGTTTTTTTTCACCAGTAGCACTGAGCATTGCGGCCAAATGATAGACTTCATCGTATTTCCCTTCTTCCAATATTCTTGAAAGCGCACCCTCATCCGTTGCATCCAAGTGAAGAAACTTGCTCCGCAAGACAGCTTCATTATCCGGTACCCTGATGTCGGAAATATCAACTGAATTGGGACCGAATTCGGCCTGCATTTGCAGCACAAGTTCTATTCCTAGTTGCCCTGCGGCTCCGATGACCAAACGACGTACCATATATACGAAGATAGGATATTGAGGACGGAGAACACCACGTACTTTTGTAGGTGTGAAAAAGCCCATCGATTTTCCCATTCATGCAAATGCTGCATTCGATTACGAGTTGCCAGAATCCTACATCGCATTGCATCCCACAGAACCTCGCTCTGCCGCGCGGCTTTTGGTACTTGATGAGGCTGATTTAGAGACGCAATATCGGTTTGCAGATTTGCCATCGCTTTTACCGCCAGGAGCTCAACTGTGGATGAATGACACGCGTGTTATTCGTGCTCGGTTAATTATGCAGAAGGACACTGGAGGCCGATTGGAGATTTTCCTTCTTGAACCATTGAACCAATCCATGGAGCAATCACTGGGCTCTATGCAGCCGGTGCGCTGGCGTTGCATGGTCAAAGGGGGCAAGAAATGGAAAAATGGTCTTGCTGGAGTGAAGGTAGAGGACGCGACTGGCGTTTGGGACGTTCGTGCCAAGCGTATTGGTATGGAAGAGGGAATTCGTCTTGTGGAATTGGAGTGGAAATTTATTTCATCGTCCACGGGAAAACAGAAAGCAGTGATGTTTTCCATGCTGCTCGAAGCCATGGGTCGAATGCCGTTGCCGCCCTACATGCGCAGACCGGACGAAGCAACGGATACGCTGGACTATCAGACGGTGTATGCCGAAGTCCCAGGGTCTGTTGCTGCACCCACTGCAGGTCTGCATTACGACGAGCCGCTATTGGCGAAGCTCAGCGCACAAAATTCGTTGCATGCCGTTACCCTGCATGTCGGTGCAGGAACGTTCAAGCCTCTCGCCGAAGGCGAAGTAAAAGAGCATGTCATGCACGCCGAAAAGTGCACCGTATCATTCGAGAGCATTGAGGCCTTGGCCCGATCCAATCAAAACCGAATCGCTACGGGAACGACAACGCTTCGAACATTAGAAAGTTTGTATTGGCTCGCCTTGAAATGGCGCTTAGGAGGCGAACAGCCCCATGCATTGGGTCAGTGGGAATGGTGCAATGAGTTGGTGGAGACTGATGAACAGTTGGGGTGGTCTTTAGAGACTGCTATGCACTGGGTGGCCCAAGAATTGGACGGACATGACTGGGAGTTTGAAACAGCCATCATGATGGTGCCTCCTTATCGAATACGTTCTGTTCAGGCGTTGATCACAAACTTCCATATGCCACAGAGTACACTTCTTTGCCTTGTGGCTTGCGCCATCGGCAATCGCTGGCAATCGGTTTATGAAGAAGCAAAGCGTGCCGAATTTAGATTCTTGAGCTATGGTGATGGAAGCTTGCTTCAGATCCAGCCATTTTTAAAATGACCGCGTTGAGGCATAAAAAAAGCCCCCTGAGTCGGGAGCTTTTTTTGAGGAAATCGAGGAAGATCAGTTTCGATTGTCCGTGAGTTCCGCAGCGTCGAGCATGGCATTCGAAATTCGCTGAGTAACAGCTCCACGTGCACGAGCGAGCAAGCTCGTTTGTTCTGACAAAAAATCACTTTTTTCAGCAGGTTCTGTGGATGAACTTGGCGCGATTACCCAAATACCATTCTCTCCAATGATGGGTGTCGACATTTCGCCAGTCGCAATGGCAAACGCGCGTCCAACGACTTCCGGTTCAGGCTTTGCTCCAGCTGCCGAAACGGTTGGGAATTTCATTGCAATGTTCGAAGCAGCTTTGACAGAAGAACCAATGGCCGCGGCAATCTCATCCAACGATCCTTGGTCCATCATGGAAACATACTTCTCTCCTTTGGCCTCTTTGATTGCAGCGGTTCGCATTTCCTGTTCAACTGCCTCAAAGACAGGCTCACCTGGAGACGTGATGCCATCTAGATAGGCAACGACGTAGTTTTTATCAATCAGGATGGGATTGGAAACTTCTCCTTCGCTCGCGTTGTATGCCCATGAGATCAATTCAGAAGCGTTGCGCAAACCTGAAATTGAGGTGGCCTTTCGGAGCACTTTGTCCGCTGTGTTCGTCGCGTATCCTGCTTCGCTGGCAGAAGACATAAATGCCTCGCGAGAGTTGGCTTGAATGGCAAATTCGCTTGCTGCGCTGTACGAGTCTCGCGCAGTCTCAGGCGAAGGCTCAATAGCACGTTCGATCATTGCCACACGAACGCGACTGACAGGATTGGTGTGTTCCATGACCTCTATGAGATGAACACCGAATTGTGTTCTGACTGCGTCAACGGTACCTGGCTTGTTTTCGAAACAGAAATCTTCAAATGGCTTGACCATGCGTCCACGGGTGAAGAAGTCATAAAACCCTCCATTGGTCTTTGATCCGGGGTCATCAGAAAACCGTTCAGCCAAATCATCGAAGGAAGCTCCACGACGGAGCGCCCGCTTCAAGCTATCTGCACGGTTCATTAACTGGTCCATTTCAGCTGCGTCTTGCGGATTTGTAGCTGTTAAGAGGATGTGACGGCAAGAAGCGCTGTCGGGCTCGGAAAAGAAATCCATGACACGAGCTAACTTGTAGGATTGCTTCTTCAAGTAGGGTCCGACATAATCTCCTTTTTCTGATTCGAAAAGAGTCGATTCATTTAGGTCAGTTTCGACATCTGCTGCTTTGAGTACCGTCGAAGTAAAGGCCTTCTCATTTGCTGATGCCACAAAATCACTGTCACTCAATGCAGACGCTTGCCACAAGGCTTTCAATTCAGTCAAGTTCGTTTCGATGGCTTCCGCATCTTCTGCAGATGCTGATAGAGGGATTCGAGCAAAGCTGATGGTTCTTCCCGTCTTCTGCTCATACTGGTCATCGCTTTTGTGTGCGTTGAAATATGATTTCACGTCTGAGTCCGAGACAGAAACTTCATTGTCATCGATATCATTGTAAGACTTGAAGGCGTAGTTAAAGTTGACCTTCCGATTTGACGTGACGAAATCATACTTGCCTTCCAAAGCATTCGTGTAAATACCAGAAGAGACAAGGTTGTCAAATTTCTCGCGCAATCGCTTCGAGATAATCAACCGTTTGTAGGACATAAAGTCAGATTTACCTTGGGGTGTGGCCAACATTGCACTGAAGTTCTGTTGCCAAAACGCTTTGTTTTCGGCGTTGCTGTAGAATGCTCGGTTCATGTAGGGCGAATAGCCTGAGCCGAATAGTAATTCTTGGAATTCTTCATCGCATACCTGCAAACCTAGCGCGTCAAAATCATCGCGCAGAACGATGTTGGAGGTTAGATCATTCCAGACTTCATCTCCAAGCTGATCTCCACTAAAGCCGAGTCGGCGACGCTCTTGTAACTCCGATTGGTACTCCAAAGCGGTGATGGTAATACCATCTACTTCTCCTACATCTCGGTTGTTTCCTTGACCGACCAACGCCATTACAGCATCGTAAGGGACCAAAAAGCCTAACATTCCAATGCCGATCATCACGATCAAGAGGCCTTGGCGGTTTCGGATTTGTTGAATCATTGACATGGTATCATTCTCTTTTTTAAAGGTTTGCGAAGATAAGCGAAATCGCACAAAGACGCACGAGCTTTAACGTCGCTGCTTTGTACGGAAATTACGTGCATAGGGTTTCAAGACTCAGTGCTGGGAATTTGTGTGACGATAACCGTTTGAATTTTACTGCTTCCGACTTGCTCAACCGTAATTGTGCAGTGCTCAAACTTCAAGGAAAATCCGGCATCAGGGATGTCTTCGGCGTGATGAAGCAACAGTCCGCCAACGGTCTCGTAGTCGTCTTGTTCCGGCATGTCGAGATTGTATTTTTCATTGAGCTCCTCGACCTCAAGCCGCGCAGAGAAACGCCATCGTCCTTGTTCCAATTCTTCTTCAATCAATTCTTCATTGTCGTGTTCGTCTTCAATGTCTCCAATTAATTGCTCCATGATGTCTTCCATGGTCAAAATACCAGAGGTGCCTCCGAATTCATCCACTACAATCGCCAGGTGCCTTTTCCGCTGAATAAAACGCTTCAAAACATCATCAGCGGGCATGGGCTCGGGCACAACGAATGTGGGATGAAGGATACTCTTTATAGAATCGGGATCCCTGAAGAGGTCTTTGGAATGAATATATCCGATGGTTTGGTCGATGTCATTTCGGTAAATGACAATTTTGGAGAGGCCGGTGGAAATGAAGAGCTCCTTCACCTCTTCGAGCGGTGTCTCCATATCCACAGCTACCACTTCGTTGCGCGGAACTAAGCAGTCGCGGGCGAGTACTTTATTAAATTCGAGTGCATTTTGCATGATTTGAAGCTCATGTTCTAGCTCTTGTTCCGGCTCCATTCGACCACTCAGTTCCCGAATAAAGTAATCCAAATCAGTGGCACCTAGTTGCTCGTTAGAAGCGTCATTTGCTTGAGCAGATTCCCCAACAATTCGAATAAAGATCTTACTTAACGCCACGACGATGGCGCCGGGAAGCATCAGTAAATAATGAATCACCACGAGCGGCGCCGCAAAGAATTTCAGCCAAAAATTTGAGTTGGCGTGAAAAAGTGCCTTCGGGATGAATTCGGCCAAAACTAAAATGACAGCTGTCGTCAAGGCCGTTTGCGTTGCCAACACAGCGAATGGACTTGACGCCACGGTCCAGTCGTCCACCTGAAAAATCCATGAACTAATCAAGGCCCCAGATTCGAGTCCGCAAAAAACCAACGCGAGGTTGTTTCCTACCAGCATGGTGGCGATGAAAAGCTGAGGCCGGCTGGCAAGGTGCGCTAGGATTTTGCCTTGCCAGGTGCTCTTGGCATCCAGTTCCAATTGCAGCCGGTTGGCTGATACGTAGGCAATCTCCATGCCGGAGAAAAATGCCGATGCCAAAAGGGATAGGGCAATGAAGATTAAGGAGCTGGAAGGGTCAGGATCCATGGATAGTGTCTAATTTAAACCTAATGCATCAATTTATTTGCGCTCCATCTTTTTTCGAAAATAGCGACGAAATGCATACCATGAAGCGGCAATCAGGGGCAATACCACTAGCTGTTTCCTTTCTTCCCAGCCGTCTCGAATGAGAAACCAGGAAGTGGCAATGGTGCACGCGATAATGACCACAAGCCAAAATTTCTCGGCGGTTTTGTTGACGCGAATGATAGTCTCTTGATCCATGGTTTGGTACGACTGTGTTAATTCAATTCCTCAGTTCCTTGTAAGATGATTTCTCCTTTAGGTCGAAGAATTTCATAGTTTTCAAAACGCCCATCGGACTCGAGCCCTTCCCCATACAAAACACCTTGATCACTTGTAATGGTTACAGCGTGATTGGTCCAAACTCGATTGGAGTCCTCGGCCCAGACAAGGTATTCTGTTTCGAGAATATCGCCTTTTCGGTTGCTGAGAACGACTTCATGCTCAGCGACTAACCGAAGGTTTTTTTCATCTAACGAGGCCCATTGCGCCTGCAAGTGTGCTTCGTGATTTTTTTCATTGCCATCGATGAAGAGTTCCATGCCATTGCGGACCTCAACAAGGTCTTCGGGGGATTCAGCTGAGCCTCCTTCGATGCGCGTCATTTCACCCGCTTTCAGGACGTGCATCGTTTGACCGCGTTCTGAGTAGGTGAAAGTACCGTTTAGAACGCGTTGCATTGGAGGCATCTCAGAAGCCTGAACTTCCGAAACGGCTTGATCGGAATTCGTGCATGACGCCAATGCTGTTACCACCGCAATGGTGGGCCAAAACTGGAGCGAGTTACGCAAAGCCAATAGGACTTTTACCGAACACGAATAGAAGTTTTCTCGCCGCTGCAGGGACACCCAGAAATGGCAGGTATTGTAATTTCAGCTCCAACACTTTTCCCAACTGTAAATATTTCGTCCACACTTGGAAACTGCTTGCTGTTGCTGTTCAGTTTCTTACGAGCCTTCGCAGATGTTTCTTCGTCGCCTTTGTTCACTGCGCGCTGGTAGTAATCGCATGCTCGCAAGTAAGCAAGACGTTTGCCCAACGCTCCGTCGTCGCATTTTGAGGCAGCACCTGCGATGGCATCCCCAATGAGCATGAAGGCATCAGCGCTTTCGCTGTTGATTGCAAGTACTTTTTGAGCGTAGTTTCGAGCTGTCTTCGTCTTTCCTAAAAAGGAAGCAATCTTTCCTGTTTTCAAAAGGTACATTTCCAATTCACTGCATTCGTTGCACAATTCAACGGCTTGCTCCATGTAGCGCAAAGCCTCGGTGAAATTTTCCACCTTGGCTTGTTCGCCACCAATGGCATATGCTGACGGGTGACTTGGTTCCTGGGCATGCACCGCTTCAGCAACAGGCAGGTAAAGTTCGTTGTCGGTGCAGTCTTTCTGATTCAGCAGTCTCAATACTTTCTTCTTAAGATCAAAATTGACGCTGTCAGCGGCAATCTTTTCACTCAGAACTGGAACCATATCTTCACACTGAGCAATAGCGATGAATACTTCGTCCAAGTTGCCCTTGGCTTTTTCGTAGTCCTCTACTTTATCCTCATTTCCTGCCTCGATTACCGCTTTGATGCCCGTCTCGATGTAGTCGGATAGTTTGAGGTATTCGGTCAGCATCTCACCCAATTTTGCCTTCGCAGAATCGCCATCTAACTTTTTCATGGCATAAAAAGATGTCACGTAGTACATACTCAAGGTCGCCGGAGATGAATTGGCACCAAGGCAATCGATGCTCGTCTTGAACAAGGCATTGGCCGCTGCGGGATCATCCTTGCGCAAACGATAATGATCGCTAGCTTTATAGGCCAAAATTCGGCACTGATTATTCGGGCGTTTGTTCGTAGCGGGATAGAGCTCCATGCGCTGATCGTACAGCATGAAAATACTATCAACAAGCACTTCCTTTCGAACTTCGTCTTCTGTTTTTTTGAGCTCGTTTTTTAGAAACCTCACCCCGTCGGAATAAATTCCCTCGCGTGCTTTTGGGGGACAAACATCGCAAGCCTTCTTCCATTGGATGAAAGCTTCGTCATAGTTTTTCTGCTTTTTGTAGCTGACATAAACGCTTATTGCCTCTTTGCAAAGGATTTGCTGATCCTCGGTTTCGCCGTATCGGTCTTGTCCGAATGATGCAAAAGGCAAAGCAAGTGCTGCGAGTATTAGTGTGCGGAATTTCATATTCTTCTCGTTCTTAATCAATCATATAATCTTGGAACCAGCCAATTGTTCTTGAAGAATGGCATCAATGAGATGCCAATATTCATTCGGTAGATGCTCTCTTGGTAATCGCTGTTCTCTGTACTTCTTGTTCCAAACTCCATGCCGAAGTGAATTCGACTGAGGGAACGGCTCCCAACTAAGGGAATAGTAAAGCCTGCGGATGCCGTCTGGTAAGTCAGCGGAGATCCGTTCACTTCAAAGGGTTGATTGCCTTTTGCTATCCCGATTCGATAACTCGCTTTTCCCCATGTGGGATTGCGTTGCTCTGAATTTCCAAGATTGAATTGAACTCCAAACCGCAAGGCTTCGGCATCGATCCAATTGACCTTATCGGACAACAATTCGGGCGCCATGTCGTCTGCTACATCGCTCCACGCGGTGGTCGAATATTCGATTCCCGCTGCCCAACGCATTCCGTCCGAGCGATCGAAATGGAGGCTTAATCCAGTGCTAATGGATTGTGGCATCCGTCCTGCATAGTCTAGTTTGGAAGAAAAAGAAGCAGTATCTAAATTGACTGCGATCCCACCGAGGGTTTGAGTCGTCTCATCCAATTGGGTGATGTCACTGAGTAATTTCGCTTGCGGAGTGTAAACCCCACCCAGACGAAGAGCAAGGCTGCTTTCAAATTCTCTTTTGCTGCTGTAACGCACCCTGAGCAATTGATCTACTATGGCACCAATGTCCCCAGAGATGCTTCGATGCTGAGCCGTCACAAGAGCCCGATGATCGAGGAATGTAGGATCTACGATGTCTAAGGTTGATGAGCGGCTGACTTGACCGAAAAGATACTGTGTTTGAATGCCTAAGTGCAATGAGCGGAAGCTAACTCGAATGCTGTCAGACTCTCCAGCCGAGACATACCTGGAGGCCCGAAAAACACGGCCCCAGCCAATGTTTGCATTGCTCAATCCGCCCTGACC
>CESI01014191.1_pt1 | contig 10801 bp, 12 predicted proteins | sample 356301 | NCBI WGS metagenome assembly CESI01 (sample SAMEA2621423, study PRJEB7988) | marine metagenome | biome: marine biome (ENVO:00000447); feature: deep chlorophyll maximum layer (ENVO:xxxxxxxx); material: "saline water (ENVO:00002010), including plankton (ENVO:xxxxxxxx)" | depth 40 m | reverse complement strand
AATAAAACTAAAGGTGATTTTGTACAGGTATGGGAACGAACTTAATTGTATTCTTGGTTAACAGCTATGGGTGGTGCATCGAGTATCTGAAATTGAAACACATCTTCAATTTCAGATGGTTTGATTTGTATAACTCTACATTCTTGTGTGTTGATAACTGTTTTAGTTGGTGTTATGTTAGCGATAGGTCTACAAAGTAAAGCGTACGATATCATCCTGTTATACTATATGGATATTTATGTATCCATAGATTTGCTAGCCATTTTTCCCCCGTTTCAACGGGTAAACCTCCGTGAAGAGCTTGATCTGTTATGCGCCCCATGCCGTTTAACGTATCAAAGCATAAAACGTCACCCTTTTCGAGCTTAAACTTTTTATTCAGATTTGGAAAGTTTGTTTCTCCGCCCACGTAACCATCGTTGAGAGCTATTATACACGTATGTCGTCTGGGATTTTTCAGTGGTAAAACGTCTTGGTGCGGTGAATAAAATCCACCCGGTACGTATTTAAGGGTTTGTAACGATTCACATTCGGTGAGTGTTTTATCGTACAAGGATGCGCACCGTTTACATACATCTTGAACTGTTTTATCATCGTAATCTAACCACGCCGTTTGGCTTATTCTGATAGTATTGTCAGCATTCTTGTTGACACCTATTGTTGAACTAGATAATCTAGGTTTAGAAACTTCCACGATACGATCACATTCTTCGTGTGTGACAAATCCCTTACGCACTTTAGGACTTTTGTATCTCGGCATAAGAGTGTATATCAAAAGGGTCATCAATACGATCACTATCACGAACGTTCCCATTAATTTAAACTTCTATTTTAATATCGTGAGGTATACGTGCCACGTACCTTTTTCTTATTTTTAGAGCTACCATGTTATAATATTCGATAACTCCCTTGATATCCTTTACTATTTCATCTACTCTCGAATTGTCTACCATATATTGTCTGAGCGCATCTCCCAATGTATCTAACACCATTCTATATATTTCTTGAATATCTGTCACCTTATCATTATACTTATCTCGGCGCTGTAATTCACATTTGAAATCTTCTTTACTCATCTCGTTTAATAAGTATCGTACTCTCATATATTTATGATCTGTGTAGGTGAAATTAAATCTATAAAACATTTCTCGATCTATATGGGATAAGAGTAACGAAGCTTTCAGTATATATTCTGGCGCCTTATTACGTCTTAATTCATGATAATTAGGGCGACCTCCGCATGGAATGTCTCCGTGTTCACGCGTTTTACTTTTGAAATATTCTATGTAATGTGGATTGTGTATTCTCCCCGTTTCTATCATTCCTGTATTGAAATCAAACGTTGTGTGACACACGGTACACCACATCTGTGAACATCCATCTATTTTATATATCATCGTATTGCATTTAGGGCACGGTTTTGTGTCTTTCTTTAACAATTTTATACTCTTCACCGTATTTGGGTCACAAACGTGACCTTCATGTTTTTCTTCATGACATTTCTCACAAAATTCTTTTTTACAAATTCCACATACGTAATTATCAGCCAAAAATCCTCTGCAGTTTTCGGATAAGCACGCTTGTGTGTACACTGGCATAGTTCTCGCTACACTTGGGTCCGTTCTACTTAACGCGTTAGCTTCTAGAATTATATCATGTATCACTTCACGTAATAATTGTATGAGATAGTGTCTGCAACTAATTATGATATTATCAGTAGTACACAATTTCACCGTTTCTAGAAATTGCATGAGCCATGAATAGCTTCGTCTTAAGGATCGTACCTGTATAGTTCTCTCTACATAAGGTTGTGTCTCGGGTAAACGCGCTTGTTCACGTTCAAAGAGGATATTCTCTCTGTGTGTTTTATACATCTTGTTTCTGAAGGCTCTGGTACAAAAAGAATCTACAAATTCTCGATTAAATTCATGTCTACAATTCATACAGTGAGGGTCTTTACTACTTGATAAAATGTATGTTTGTAGACAAGTTTTACAGGCATCAAAGTCACAAAACGGGCATGTCACTTTCAAATGATTTGACTTATTAAAATCTTCAGTACACGACACACAAGTAGACATATACATTATATAACTATTTTCTTTAACTATTGACAAGTTACGAACGACTCTATAACAGTACACAAATCATCGCGACCATATGTAGATTCTACAAAAAACATGAGTTTTTCAGCCTCATCCCACGATTGATCAGCGCCGTAATATTTATAGTACACGTAGGCAAGCTCCCCCACATTATCTTCACACCATATTTGAATTTCTTTGTCCGACATTTCATTGGTAAGATATTTCTTAAAAAAATTTGAAACATCTTGTTTAAGAATCATTTTTGTTATTGGAGAATCTTTTATAAAAAACATCTTACAAATTTTTTAGAAAAATTCCACTTAGGTTTTTTTTATTTTTATATAGTAAACAAATGAGTTATAATAATAGTCGAACATTCATGCAAAAACATGGTTTAAAGATCGGTGTCGGAGTTGTTTCTTTGATCATACTCATCGCCACGATAGTGATGCTGACAGGGAAGAAAGAAGAAGATGATAATTTTGATCTCTCCCCCTCCCCATCCGCGGCGGACGAGGCGGTCGCGTTCTTACAGAACACAGACCAATCTGATATTGACGGTACTGCGGGCGAGGAGACTCCCCCGGAGTCTGAAAAAGAGGAGCAACCTGCTTCGACCGTCGAAACCTATATGATGATTCCAGGTAACAAAACTCCCTTAGATTACACTCGATTCTAAATACTTTTTCTAATATAACAACTGTATTTTATAGACGAACATAACCAGTTATTCGTTTATAAAATATTTTTAGATTTGGTTGCGAAATTTATCTCATTTTTGAAATATTACCCGTTATTTCAGCCATTTTGTCTCCAAATAAACTAGTATCTTGCCCATATGGTACTACATAGGAACGTAATTCTTTTATTTTTTGTTTTTTAGATTCTTTAATTTTATTGGGGAGATTGTCAAGTTGTTTTACTATATCCTCGCGAGCCCTTAAAGATAGATCAATTCTCTGAAGTCCCATAAGTGTTTTCGTTTTGCGTTCAATTATTCCTTTCCATTTACTCCCAAAATAAGATCTCACTTTTCCAGTTTCCCTGTCCTGTTGTTTAATTAGTTTTTGTGCTCTCGTTGCAAGTGCGGATTGAAATGATCTAAATTTCGGACTTATGTTAGGGTTTTCGGCTTTACTACTCATTTTATTCAACGGTTTTTTTATATTATTATTCGATTTCGCCTTAGGTAATAATTTACGTCTATTTTGTTCCTGTTTATTTCGTAAAGCTTGGTTTGCTTTGTTCTTGGCCGCAGCGTTTCTTAATATTCTATCTTCTTTCTGTGCATCGATTAATACCTTCACAGATTTATTCCATTTTTCTTGACTTTTTTCCTTATATGCTTGGTTTAATTGACCCTCGATACCCTTTCGTTTCGTTGGATTTATAAACGCTAATTGTTTTTGGCTAACAAGTGATTTAAATTTCCCAAACTGTCCGGGGTTGACGTTAAATAACGGATTATTACGGTTGAAGGCCACGGGGTTTGTCTGCATCTTTTTCTGGGGTCCCGGCGAACCCGTGTTCGTGTATACCGGCTCTTTCTTTTTAAATTCAATCATCACGTTTAATTCAGCCTTGATATCAGCCAACGATTTACCTTTTTTATACTGTTGTCGGACTAATTTTTTCCTAATTGGCCAACCAGAATTATTTCCCATGATTGTGTCATATTTGGAGAATAGGTTTTCAAGTTCTTTTGCTTTCGACCTTTTATCGACTTCAGCCTTGTTCGCCAGCTTTTTCTTCTCCTCGGCCTCTTTCCTGGTTCTCGTGCGAATGTTTAAAAATGCCTTTAAAGCCGAAATATTCGCTTGCTTATTGAACCTGGCTCTCGCTTCAGTTTTATTGTCATTTGTGGCGGCGGGATATTTCTTTAACAAAGTATTAAATGCTCGTTGTCTGTTTGCTACAGCCTTGGTCTCAGCAACTGCATTAGCTTGTTGTTTTCTATTGCCCGCCTTTTTTCGAATAAGTTGAATAACGTTTCTCTTAATACTATTTAAGTTTTTGGTTTGAGCATTTCGTGTGAATCGCACCTTTTCATCGTTAGTTAAGTTTTTGTAACTATTTAATAACGTCGCTAATTTTGCGGCTTTATTAGTGACAGCCTTGGCTTCTGCGTTAGATTTGGCCTTGGCTTCTGTGACAGCCTTGGCTCGGGCTTCTGTGTTAGCTTTGGCCTTAGCGTTAGCTTCGGCTTTCGCGGTAGCTTGCTTGGCGCGGAATGCATTTTGAATTCTTCTGGCGGCCATTTCCTTATTAGCCACGGCTTTCTGGTTTGTTAGTCGTTTCTCTGCGCCGGCTTTTTCGTTCGCCAGACGTCTCTCCGCGACTTGTGCGTTAGCGTTAGCTTGAGCTCGGGTTTCGTTTAATTTTTTACGTGCGTTGGAAGTCTGTTTTTTACGCGCCGTATTTATTAAATTTTGTAAAGTTTTTAAATCGTTAGACGAAACGTTACCATTATTCTCAGCTTTCTTGATTACGGTTTTAAACTGTGTGAAAAGTTCACTGCTCCCACCTTTAGTAGGATCAACTACGAGTAAACCTGTTTCCTTAAGTTTTTTGAGTGTTTGTAACCTAATCTCCTTTTCCCTTTGTTTTGTATTTTCGGCATTCTTTTCTCTCTGCACCCGTAACGCGTTATTCTTATTTTGTTGAATTTTAGTGGCTTCTTGCTGTCTTAATTCTTCTGCTAATACACTTATACGCGCTCCTTTGCCATTATTAAATCTATTTATGTAAGGCTGTCTGTTAATAACCTTGTATTGATTTAAAAGTTTGGTGAGCATACGTAATCGTTTTTCCTTAGCTTCTTGTTCGAGTGCGGCAACCTTTGCGTTAGCGTTCCTCTTAGCGTTATTAGCTTTTTTCATTTCTTCGGTATTATTCGCTTTTTGTGCTTCCCGGCCAGCCGCTTCAGCTTCCTGTTTTGCGTTTGCTATTTTAGCGTTTGTACTATTTCGGAGTTCATTTGCTTCCCGTTTCGCGTTTGCTATGCTATTTTCTAAGGTGCGCTTTTCATTCGCGGCATTCTTTTGGATTCGATTAATATTTTGTTGCGCTTGATTTTCAGCTGCTCGACGACCCTGATTACCAGCTTCTTTCGCTGCCGCTATGATTTTTGTGTTAACGTTTTGCTTACTCTGGTTGAGATTCTCTTGTAATTTTTTACGATTGGCTGCGTTTGTGTTCATTTGTTCCCGGGCAGCCTTGTATTTTCCTTCGAGTAGGTTTTTCTTTTTCTTGGCTTCAACCTTGAGTTCGTTAGCTATCACACCTATACGATTTCCTCGCTCAAATCTTTTTGTATATTCCATACGTTTATTCATAGGGACGTTGAAGTTATTGAGAAGAGTCTCGAACATATTTCTACGTTTTTTATTCGCCTTTTCCTTCATAGTCGTGACCTCTGTCTGCGCGACGTTTAACTTTGTTGTCGCGTTAGTCGCTTGTTCTTTTAGATTCGTGACTTCTCTTTGGGAAGTGTTGAATTGTTGTTGCATCGTGGTAAATTGCTGTTCGAGTTCAATAACCTTTGCATTCGCCGTTTCTTTGGCTCGTTTTGCCTCGTTTATCGCGGTTTGATTATTGGATATCTGTGCAGTCTTCGCAGCCTCGACGGCTTGGTTGACTTTCCTCTTCTCCTCGTTTATTTGTTCCCGGGCAGCTTTATACTTCCCTTCGAGTAAGTTTTTCTTTTTTGTAGCGGTGTTTAATTTTGATGTAGCATTGTTTTTAGCAGCGGAAATGTTATTTATTTTTTCGGAAGCGTTGTTGAGTTTTCTCACAGTATTACGCTTTTCGTTTTCTAATTTATTAATTCGTTCTTTAGTTTCCCGCTCTTTCTCGTTCATATTTTTTCGTAATGACTCGTACCTATTCCTAGCTAACCTTGCTTCATTTCTGGCGCTCGCGCTTTTACTTTCCGCAGCTCTGTTTGCTAAACGCTCGGCTTCTTGGCGAGCTAAATTCATACGACGAGCCATCTCGCGACGCTCGGTGGCTAACTGTGTAACCGCCGCGTCACTTTGTGATGTATTACGGGTTATTCTGTTAGTAGACATCGCACCTCGGAGAAACGATGAACCACCACCGTTAGAGACGATACGTCTACCACCCATACCGTTAGAGACGATACGTCCACCACCACCACCTCCGCCAGTCGATTGTAAACGCCTTTGGTGACGTAAACGCGCCAAATCTCTGGCGAGATCACCTGTGGATTGGGTTGCACGGGGGGCAACGTTTACATTAGGTTTCCGGTTTCCGTTTCCGGTACGATTACGATTACGATTACGGTTTCCGTTACGGTTATTGTTACTAGTTTCGCGCGCACTATTTATGTTTGCACGTTCACCGTTATTGTTATTGTTATTGTTTGTACGTTCACCGTTATTGTTATTGTTATTGTTGGCATTCCTCGTCGTGTTTACGTTATTTTCTAAATTGTAAAACTTATTATCGGAGGATGCACGTTGGGTTGTTGCCCTTCCGTGTAATAAAACGGGTTCGCGGACGTTCATGCTCCTGAGGCGACGCCCTATAGCACCTTTTAAGTCGCTGATGGTTTTGTCGAGTTGAGTTAAACCAGACTTTTTCGCGATTCTTTTTATATCGGTGGCTTTAGACGTACTCTTAAACAGTATCTCATAATCTCTCTGTGTGAGGGGGGATTTAGCGTCTAATAGGTACTTTTTATCTCTTGTGAGACCGAGAGGGGGTAAAGGAGAACGATTTTCTTTCGCCGCTTTCATGATTTCGCACACCTTGGCTCTCGATAATTTTACCGTTTCACCTGTGTGTAATTTAATCAATCTCCTGATATTCCCGGATTCAGTACCTGGATCACACGCATCCATATTGTTATATTCTGATAAAAAAATATAACAAGATGTTTATTTAAAAGCTAAAAGGAATAAACGTAACTTATCATCAAACGACATCTTAAACGAAAACAAATCGTAATCTTCTGTGTCTACTTCTACGACTTTTCCTATTTTATCCAAGTTTATATCTGCTCGTATGTTTAACAAAGAAGACATGAACGTCTCTACGAACTTGCTGAACGTCGCGATCTTCTCAAAGAATATATCCTGACTCTTCAATTTTAAACATAGTATTTTGTGTGGGGCTTCACCCTCAAACGGTGTGATGGGCACTCGCTCCTTTATACCACCGTCCATGTATATCATATCATTAAGCTTTACACTGGATGCTAGAATGGGTATAGATATACTCATACATACAGCATCTATGACCTTCATGTCGGGGTGTGAATCTGAAGAAAAATACTCTGTACGTCCCCTGTTTAAACAATATGTCGATATATGTAATTTTCGTTTCAGTTCTGAGAATGTTGGATCACAACCGAAAACATCCTTTAACACTTCTCTTATAGGATCTAGATCTATTAAACCGTAATTTTTCATAAACGATTTGAGATTGTATTTGGTGTATTTTTTCAAATCTACTTTTAAAAATTTGTCGAGTACATCGTACAGTGGTATTTCTAATGCTAAGCATACACCTAAAATAGCACCCGCTGATGAACCAGAGATTTCCTTAATATTTTTCAAATCATCCTCTATATTAATTAAGGCTCCCAACATGGTAAAAATACCCATTGATGCGGGGCCCAGAACTAAATATTCCATCTCTAGTCACTTAATAGAACTGAGGAAATTGCTTTCGTAAAAGAGCGAACACGACCGCGAAAACTACGGTGTGAGTTAAGATAGCCGCGCGGCTGGTCTTACCGGACATGAACTTACCGGGAGGGATGGTAAGAAGTAAACCAGGGCTGAGAGCCATGAAGAGAGTCGTGGCGACGAGAAGATCGTTCCTGGTGAGGACGATACCCATAGCCTTGGCGATGAGGGAGTATACCAAGAAGAACACGAGACCGTGGAAAAAGATGGTAACACGGTCAGTGCCAACCTTGTTGAAGGAGAACTTACGACCATCGGCTTTGAGAATCATACCGGGGCTGAGAGCTAAGAAGAGAGCGGCGGGTACGGCAACCTTAGGGGAAGTTACGGCGGGTATCATTTACTGTATTAAAATATTTAAATCTAACTAGGCGTCCGAAAACCTATAGCAGAATCGGACGAAATCCTCGTACGTCGCATGTCGCATGATGTGTCCTGGATAATTCGCATCATACATATATCGTTGAAGAATGCCCCACATATACTCAAGTTCTGAGCTATAAAAATCACGCCAATCATCAATGTGCATTAGTTCCAGTTGATCATTTTCACATTCATCATCACTATAATCAACTTCGTTTCCTGTCGTAGCTTCATAAACATACTGATTCCAGACCATTTATTTCGTTTCTTTCACACCGGTGAGTGCGATAGTGGACGTTTCCTTTGTTGGTATATTATCGAGGATAGTCTTTAAGGCACTTTCTGCTTGTTGTTCGTTTCCTGAAAAGAAAACGCCGAGACCTTCCTTGATTGAGTTCTTGTTTAAGCCACCCTTTCTAACACTCTTTTTGACCGTGATTTTACCCTTCTTGAGGTTAATGACGTCGAGGCCGTTATCAATCATCAACTTTTTGATCTGCGACTTAAGTGCTTTTTCTGCATCCGCGAGAATTTTAATATCTGAACGAGCTTCTTTAATCTGCCTGTTCAATTCGACCAGTTTAGAGACGCTTTGGGAGAGTTCATCTGTGTTAGACATTTTATACTGTAATGTATGAGATTACCTTTAAGTTATTTATACTAAGGGGCGCATCATGGTGTCGGGAACGATGGTAGAGTTGTTCCAAACAAAGGGATCCTTGGGATTGGGGGGCTCGGCGCGCACCTGCTGGTTAGCGTTCCGGAGGGCTCCACCGACACTCTCCGGGAATCCGATCTGATTCCTAGGCTCAAGGAAATTCTGGCCGGCTAAAATATCCTCGGGTGCGAACTGCCCAAAGTCCTCCTGGGAAGCCACCTCCTTGGGTAACAGTGAAGAGGCAAGACCGGTACCGGCCTTCATCTCGCATGAGGGGGCCGCAGCGAGACCGGGGCTGGGGCCAGTGTCACCACCGACGGGGGCGAAGTCGCGCTGACGAGTGTACATAGATTTCTTACCCATGGTAGTACCACACGCACATGTGACAATAAAAATTACGAGAAGCACTAATAAAATCGTACGTGGAGAAATCTTCTTAAACATAGTTCTTTATATAATGTCTACAAATTTTTTTATTCATCCTTAAACATGTAGTCTTCTGGATAAGTTTCGTCAAATGTTTCAGTCTCGGGTTCTGGATCAGGGGTTGGTTCTGGGGCCAACTTCACCTGAACAATGTTCCATGACGGTCCAAATGTCTTCTTGGCAAACCAAAGTCCGGAATATTCTAGGATGATAGAGCAAGGCTTGTCATCGATGACGATGTTGTCATACTCGACGACCTCCTTGGCATCACTGAATACCTTGGCGTTTTCGAGAATTTCTGCGCCGATGACGTCATCCTTAAGATACGCTCGCTTGAGAGTAGACTCGGTTAGGGACCTACCGAACCACTCCTCTGAGTTTTCGACGGCGTTTTTGATATTTTCCTCGTGAATGGCGTCTATCTGGGTACGGTCTGCGAGTTCGAACACAAACTCTGGTTGTGTCTCGAGAATCTTCACATCGTCGAGTTGTAAGAAAACACGCTTCCTGTCGTCTGTGAAAGTTCGTACGTGGCGGGAGCCATCTTCGGCCTTGGTAATTTTGTTAAAAAGCATTATACACCTTTAATGTGTCATCTCTTTAAACCTATATATGGTATTTTTGAGGCGCGTTCGAGTAATGGCTTTGGTACCCATCCATCGCGTCTTGGTTTAAATCCGTATAATGTTTCCGACGTATTTAAGTTGGTTGGTATTTTTTGAGCGTTAATTGGCCTGTGTGTAAATTCATTTTTAACATACGCGTTGTTAGTTGCAGGTTTCCATTTATAATTTTTAAGATTAAACTGTTTATTTCCATACGTTTTTTCGTACCCGTTTATCTTGTTATTTTGTGGAGTCACGCGCATTCCGTGTATTATTTGCTTCGATAACCTCTCTTTAGATGGTTCCGTTGTGTAGTTGGAATATTTATCCGGGTTAACGCCCATGGCACGTTTTATGCTGACGGTTCCGGTTTGTTTCCTACTGGTCTTAACTTTGGCGAGCTTAGACCGTACCAATTTAAACACGGTATCCATAGTATCGGAATTTTTTACTCTTTTATCGATTAATCGACCCAATCTGACGAGACGTTTTCGATCCTTTTCCTTTTTCTCTGGTCGTAAGCGTAATTTTTGCATGAGATAGATATCCTCTATAAGAAACTCTTTGCTCGCTACGAATACGTTTTTATTTTTGACTATCTTATTGGTGACAGGATTTCTGTATTGGATACCTCTGCGCTTTGTTTTAGCGACATCATATCCAAACTCTTTAGGTCTCATAAAAGGTATGTCCAAAATACCACCCACGATAAAATCTTCTATTCTACCCTTTTCGGGGGAAAAACATCGCACGTTTAAATCTAACGCGAATAATTCAACATCTATGAAAACGTCCCTTGTACTCGGTTTATTCGTGTTACTACCCTTTTTCTTTTTGATTAAGATATATCTTCTGGTAACGAAAGGTCCCTTTTTATTGAAGCCTAAACCGAGATATTTGAAGATCTTGTTGTTACTTATAGAAGATAACCTCTTGTGAATTCTGGCG
>CESI01019468.1_pt1 | contig 10811 bp, 12 predicted proteins | sample 356301 | NCBI WGS metagenome assembly CESI01 (sample SAMEA2621423, study PRJEB7988) | marine metagenome | biome: marine biome (ENVO:00000447); feature: deep chlorophyll maximum layer (ENVO:xxxxxxxx); material: "saline water (ENVO:00002010), including plankton (ENVO:xxxxxxxx)" | depth 40 m | reverse complement strand
CAGGTGGTCGGGGGTTCGAATCCTCCTCGGTTCGCCACTTCTGCTTATTTATTAAGTTTAAATTAACTGAGATGCTGCTTTTGCCGCGTGGCATGAACTATAAGGGCATACATTTCAATTGTGCTAGCAATCTGATGCGCGTTCTTATTAGTTGGAGCGCTCCGCCAACCTGATGCGTGTTCTTACTAGTTTGACAGCACTGATTATGGTTCTGAGACCTTAATTACTCTGGAACTGGCACCAGCGGATGGAGCAATTTTTCCGTTTTAAGATCAGTCCAAAAAGATGTAGGAATTAGCTGTGTCCACCAATCATGGATTTGCTTCATTTCGTCCACTGACCGCGGTCCGGGAAGTGTGGATTTTACGACTGGATGGGCCTTGGGGAATTGTAACGCGGCTGCCGCCAAATCTACACCATGTGCCTGACATACTTCATTTAATTTTAGAACTTTGTCCCTAATTTCTGGTGGGATAGCATGATAATCATAGCTTTCTCCGCCAACTAGAACGCCCGAATTAAAAGGCCCACCAATTACTATATCTACGCCTTGAGCGGCACATTTTGGTAAAAGTGATGTGATAGGTTTTTGTTCTATCAGCGTATAGCGGCCAGCGAGCATAAAAACGTCCCAATCACCACGCTCCAACACGGCCTCACAAACAGCGGTTTCATTCACACCCAACCCAATCGCAGAAATTGCTCCAGAACTGCGTAATTCCTCGAGTGCTTTATAGCCATTGGTCATAGCTGTTTCGAAAAAGATGCTGCCATTCTCAAGGCCATGCGTAAGATTTCCAATGTCATGAAGAAATAAAATATCGATACGATCGAGGCCCAGTCGCTGGAGTGAATCCTCATATGACCGCATGATCCCATCATAAGAATAATCAAATTCTGGTGTGAACGGCAGTGGGTTGACCCAGGGGCCCGGGTCTTGCAACGCACCCGGCCTGAGAAGCCTACCTGCTTTGGAAGATAGCACAATTTTATCGACGCCTCGCAGTCCGTCGCCAATCAACCGTTCGGATTGGCCATAGCCATAGAATGGTGCGGTGTCGAAATAAGTTAAGCCATAGTCGACTGCACTTTGTATTGTTGCGCGGGCTTGCTCAGCCGGCACTGCCCCTGACATCCCTGCAATGCTCGCGCCCCCAAAGCCAAGTTGCGAAATCTTGAGGCCTTTTTTGCCGACTAAACTGGAGGTAAGTGTCATTTAGAATTTCTATCAGTAATTACGTTTTTATGGAACTTAAAAAGTTCCCTTGCTGGCCAATGATGTGAATGAACTTTGGTGGGGTGTAGCAATATATCTGAACCATCGATCATCTTTTTAAAATCTATTGTTAAAAGGTGGCTTTTTCCTGACTGTGCCAACTGAAATGTTAGGCGAAAGTCCTGTGTGTCGACGCCCTAAGATGGGACTTGAGTGCTGCATTTGTGGCTTTCATATCCCGTTTGATAGCGGCGTCGATTAGCAACAGGTGTTCTTCGATCGTGTCGAAAGTATTATCTCGATAGGTAAGTTGAACATGAACCAACTTGCTTAGATGTAAATTATCCTGGAGCCGAAGGTGAGCCGCCGAGATGGAACGGTTATGCAACGCTTTTACGATCTCTGTATGCAGCGTTCTATCCAACACGATAAATTCTAAGGCGATACTTTCTGAATCTTCAGTAGTTGAAATCCTGTTGAGACAGTCTTCGTGAGATCTACGAAGTGATTCTAGAAAATTGATGTCAGCTTTTTCGACGAAACTTGGGAGTGCATTTGTTTCAATGATGGAGCGAAACTGCATATTTTCGCGAAAGAATGAGGCATCGGGATAGACGACTCGGACACCGGAGCGCGGGCGAACTTCCACCAATCCGTACTCTTCCAAGAGAACCAAACACTCTCTAAGAGGTGTCACTGACATATCTAAAATGTTACAAAGATCAGTCTGAGTTACTGTCGACCCCAGCGTGATTTTATGATCAAACAATGCCCGAAGAAACCTTTTATAACCCTCGTCTTTTGAGTTGAACGCTTGATATTTTTTTGCAGCGTGCTCCATAATCATTCCTTTGCGGTTTGAAACAAGCAGTGCGCTAGTTCAAAAATCATAATACCTCTTTAAGCCTGCCAATTACCTCTACAGATATATTAATTAAATATTTTGAAATATCAATTAGCCTCTGAATAATTTTAAGACCAAGCATTGCCTGAAGAAGTCTCTGTTACCCTCGTGTTTTGCGACAAACGCCTAGTATTTTTCTGGCTAGCTCTATTATAACCCTCTAGGAGACTTCGAAGGTACTCGCAAGTGCATCAACTCTAAAATCACAATCCTAGTTGACATATGCCAATTACCTGCAATAAATATTTTAAAGTTATTATTTTGAGATATCAATGAAGATTACAGGTTTTACAGTTTGGATTACTAAAGCTGACCGCGGTCCTAAGTTCATTTGGCGTAACGGGATTCCTGGATCTCATGGTGATATTCCACGTGGAACTGAGCCGCTGAAAGCAGTGTTGCGTATGGAAACAGACATTGGTCTTTTCGGCGCAATGGAAGTCAAGCCTGGTATCGCAATTGGTGATTTAGTGCAGCGGCGTTATCACGAATTCATTGGCGACGATCCACTGTTAACTGAGCGGCTTTGGACTAAAATGTGGGAAATCGACCGTATTGAAGAGATTAATCTAAGGGCACTTGGACTTTTGGATATCTTGGCGTGGGACATAAAATCACAGGTCGCTAAAATGCCAATTTACCAGATGTTGGGTGGTAACGATACTCGTGTGCCAGCATATGCATCAACCGTGACCTGGCCGACTATGGACGAATATGAGCGTCACATTAAAGTATGCCAGGATATTGGTTTCAAGGCTTTCAAGCTACACGCCTGGGGCGATGTTGAACAAGACATATTATTGTCCAAAAATTTGCGAAAGTGGGTGGGGCCAGATGCCGATTTGATGTTTGATGGCTCGGCGGGCTGGGACTATGTTGATGCGCTGAAAGTCGGCAAAGTTCTGCAAGATACTGGCTTTCTCTGGTATGAAGAGCCGATGCGTGAATTCCATTTAGGTGCTTATACCAAGCTTTGTGAAAAGCTTGATATTCCTATATTAGCGGCCGAAACGTCAGATGGCGTACACTGGAACATGGCTAGCTGGATAGAGGCACGTGCCCTGGATATGACCCGCGTAAATGCCCACAATAAGGGGGGGTTCACTGGAAGTATGAAAATTGTGGGTTTGTCCCAGAGTTTTGGTATGCGCGCGCAAATACACGGAATGGGTCGAGAAAATGCTCAGCTTTGCGCGGCTATTCCAAATAACGACTATTATGAACAACTTGTAATGACTGAGGAGCAAATTCTTGGTCTGGACAAGCTTGGCTCGCTATCCATTATTGATGGGTACCTCAACGTCAGCGACGAACCGGGTCTTGGGTATCAATTTGACTGGGATGACTTGGACAAAACCGCCGTCCAAAAAATAATCGTAAACGAAGATTCACAGCCGGGGTCGTATTAATGGGTGCTGCGGTCGAACTACACAACATCAAGAAATCCTTCGGATCAGTAAGTGTTATTGACGGCGTCGATCTGACAGTTGCTCAAGGTGAGTTTGTCGTTTTTGTCGGCCCATCCGGATCAGGGAAATCCACTTTGTTGCGTGTGATTGCCGGGCTTGAAAGTACGACATCGGGCGACATCATCATCAATGAACAAAATGTGACTTATGCAGAGCCCTCTGATCGAGGCATTGCAATGGTGTTTCAGTCCTATGCGCTTTATCCGCATATGAGCGTGTTCGAAAACATTGCGTTCAACCTGCGTCTTTCCAAACTTTCAAAAGAAAATGTAAAAAAACAGGTTATGGAAGCTGCTAAAATCCTTAAACTTGAAGCCCTGCTGGAGCGTTCACCTGCACAACTCTCAGGTGGGCAGCGTCAACGTGTTGCGATTGGACGCGCAATTGTTCGGGAGCCCAAAGTTTTTCTTTTTGACGAGCCTCTTTCGAATTTGGACGCTGGGCTACGGGTTGAAATGCGGTTGGAAATTGAGAGGCTCCATCGCGAACTTGGTGCCGCAATGATTTACGTGACCCATGACCAAGTCGAAGCCATGACGCTTGCGGATCGAATTGTAGCGCTTGATGACGGGCATATTCAGCAGATCGGCACGCCGCTTGAGCTTTACAAAAACCCGAGCAACCTTTTTGTGGCGAGTTTTATTGGTTCGCCTAAAATGAACCTGGTTACTGGCAAAATTGGGCCAGGTGCGTTAGCAAATTCTGTTGAATTGGATGGGACCGCGCAATTGACGATCACAGCTAAGCTTGGCGGTCAGTCAGGTGGAGACGTTATAACAGTTGGTTTCCGGCCCGAAGGGGTGAGAATTGTTAAGGCAACCGAAAAAGGCGCCATTCATACCGAAATAGAGACAATAGAGCGGCTAGGCAACGTAACGTATGTTTACGTAGATGCTGGTTTGTCCCAATTACTTACGATTCAGGCTTCAGCGGGCTTCGAACCCGAAATTGGCGATAAATTGTCAATCTCCTTTGATCCTGATCAATCCCATTTTTTCGATAAAGATGGATACATCATCAACAATTAAAAATTTAGCAAAACGACAACAATATTCACCTGGAGGAAAGCCAAAATGAACATCAAAAAATTATTAAATTACACGGCACTTGCTGTCGGCACCATCGCCGGTTCCGCAGTTGTTGCTCAAGATATCAAACTCAACGTATGGGCAGACAGCGTGCGCGTTCCCATGTTTGAACAATATGCCAAAGACGGAGTTGAGCTGAATATCACTACGATTTCAGCACCAGATCTGGTTGCTAAAATTCAGCTGGCTATGCAGGCTGGTACGGAAGTGCCTGACGTTGTGTTCTTCAACAACGTTAGCTATACAGCTCAACTTGCGACACGTCGTTCAAACTTCGTTTTGGACCTGTCTGATTTGATTCCTCAGGACGTAGAAGACGCATATTCTAAAAATGCAAACTCGGTTTGTGAACTCGATGGCAAACTAATGTGCTTGCGTAATGACGTTGCTCAGTTTCATATTTGGTACAACGCGCCTTTAATTGAAGAACTTGGCGAAACACTTCCAACAACTTGGGAAGAGTATGAAGCCTTTGGTGCACGTGTTGCTGAAAAAGGTATGGTGATTGGCTCTGCAACGCAAGAATTCCCAATGATGAACTTCCTGGCCTCTAACGGTTGTAACTTTGCGGCGCCTGTTGAAGGTGAGGCGAATACACTGCGTATTGATCTTTCGACCGAAGCCTGTCTTCGCCCAGCAGCGATGGTCGATCGAATGGCTGAAAATGGCAGCTTGGCCAAAGTTGGCCTTTTTGACCCATCATTTGCTGAGCTATACAGAAGCAACAAAGTTCCATTCTTGCTTGGACCTTCTTGGTTTGCCGAGCACGTCATTCGTCCAACCTATGGTGCGCCTGAAGGCCAAACAGGGGCTGCATTGCCACCTCGCTGGGCTGATCAAGATCAGCCAATCACTTGGCACTGGGGCGGTGGCACTTATGCCGGTTGGACTAAGACAGCGCACCCAGAAGAGGTGGCTGACTTGATCGAATGGGTTGCAACTGACCTTGCACTTCAAACAAATGCTGTGACAATGCCTGCGCATGAGGCGTCGTCTGTCGCATGGGGTGCAGCGATTGCTGCTGATCCTTGGTATGCAAACGACCAGACATACAATGTCATGTTGGAAGCTGTTCAGTTCAGTGATCCGAACTACGTAACTTTGCGGATTGGCCTAGAAGCGGCGTTTGGTGCTACAGTTGCGAAAGCGGCAGCCACTGGCGAAAGTATTGTAGACGCATTGCCAGCGTTGGAAGCTGAGTTGACAAACCAAGCAAAACTCAACGGGTACACCGTTGTAAAATAAATCATTTGAAAGGGGCGAATAAATCGCCCCTTTCTGTTCTTTCTGCTGCATCTAAGGTGCCCGAATATGATGAGTCTATTGCTGTCTCAAGAAGAAAGAAAAAGTGCGGAAAAAAGCGCGCGTCGCCGTAACATTGGTTACAGCTACCTGTTTCTACTGCCGTATCTCATCTTACTTGTGATGTTTGGTGCCATTCCAATTTCCTATGCCTTTGGTCTGAGTTTCATCGACACGATCGACTACGTGTTTTACGGTATCTCCAACTACCAATTTGTTTTTTCTGATTTCAGAATCACGCGTTCGCTTACCAATGTTGTGACCTTCGTTGGCTTCTGGGTGACGCTGACCATCCTTGGGGTCGTGACGCTGTCTTTAATGTTGGACAACATCGGTAAACGTACCGCTGGAACGCTGCGCACACTATATTTCCTGCCTGGAGCGGTTTCTTCTTCTGCCTTGGTGGTTCTTTGGATTTTTGTTTTAGACCCAGCCGTGAGTCCTTTCCAAGGAATTATGCATTTGTTTGGTTGGGTATCCCTGGCCGATACGGTTTTTACCATCGGGATGCCAGCTGTTTTCATGCTGATGGCATTCTTTACTGGCGCCGGTGGTTGGATCGTGGTTTTCGGCGGGGCTTTGTCTGGTATCTCAACCGATGTAGTTGAAGCGGCGCGTGTCGATGGCGCCAATCGTGCGCAGCTGGCTTTGCGTATCAAGCTGCCATTGATTTGGCGCTCGGTGATTTTGATGGGCATCTTGTCATTCGCCACCGGCATGCAGATATTCGTGGAGCCGCAGTTGATGGGGATGGCCCGCGGACCGTTCCACATTCCAGATTGGTCACTAAACCAAATGGCCTATCAATATGCCTTTCAAATGGGTGATTTTGGAGCCTCTGCGGCACTGAGTTCACTTCTTGTAGGCTTCTCAATTTCAATCGCGCTTGTGGTTATTTTCAAAACCAAATTCTATGACATTAGCTAGGGTCCAGAAATGATTAACGCATTACGCCGAAAAAATCTGACCTACGGTCAATTCATCATCTTTGCGACTTTACTTTTTGCATTATGCTTTTTTGGGATTCCCATAGTTTGGTTGATAGGCGCGGCATTCCGGTCAGAGATTTCGCTCTATTCATCGAGGGCGTTTGATTGGCCGGATCTTGCATCATTTGCGGAATCTTGGGTCACGCTAACATCTTATAATGATTTTCAAATTTTGTTATGGGCGAAGAATACATTGATATATTGTACTGGCGGCGTGATCCTTTCGCTGATAGCTTGTATTCCTGCAGGATACGCATTGGCCCTATCGGAGTTTCCAGGGCGTCGGTTGATCCTAATCGCAACATTGATTGCGATGATTACTCCGAGCACTGCGCTAGTGCTGCCAATCTTTCTTGAACTAAATCAATTAGGTTTGACAAATACCTATTCTGGTATGGTGCTTGCATCCGGGTTTTTCCCTTTTGGCGTTTACCTTACTTATATTTTCTTCTCGTCATCGCTACCGAAAGGCGTCTTAGATTCCGCTGTGATCGATGGCTGTTCGCGAATTCAGGTGTTCACTCACATCGCCCTACCACTGGCGAAGCCGATCATCTCTTTAGTAGCTTTCTTTAGTTTTTTGGCAATTTGGGCGAATTACTTTCTTGCGTTTGTGTTGCTGACAGATCCGAATTTATATAACCTGCCTGTTGGCTTGACGGATCTTGTCAGTTCTTCGGGTGCACTGAGCAACCTAGCGGGGAATGATATCCCTATTCGCAAGCCTGAAGTATTACTTGCTGCTCTGTTGATCATCTTGCCGGTTTTGATCGTGTTTCTGGCCGCGCAACGGTTCGTAAAATCGGGAATGCTCGCTGGGGCAGAGAAAGGTTGACAATAATTGTGGGTCAGGATCATCGAGCGAGTTATCGATGCCACGGGCCGGCCTGGGTGGCAAGACTGATGACAGAGATCGTCAAAGCAGAACTGCTGATGGTGGCCCTTATGCCCAAAGTCGCGCGTACGGACGCAATCCAGTCTTTTGTCAGCAACGCTCTGATGCCTGAGTACATTCTACAACTTGACGAAATCACCAAATCGCGGCTCGATATTCGCGATGGTGTGGCGCATGCGCCTATGGCGCCAGGATTGGGAATTGATTGGGACTGGAATGCAGTAAAGTCCCGCGCAGTCGATGGGCTTTCAACAGAGATTGGAGGTTAGAGTATGGAACGTATGGCAATGGTTATCGGGATCAAACCTGAGATGATAACAGAATATAAACGCCTACATGCCAATACTTGGCCTGAAATCCTTGCAGGTATCACTACCTGCAATATCCAAAATTATTCAATCTACCTGAAAGAGCCAGAGAATTTGCTTTTTGGCTACTGGGAATACCTTGGAACCGATTTCGCAGCTGATATTGCAACAATGGCTACCAACCCCAAAACCCAGGAATGGTGGGATATCTGTATGCCCATGCAAAAGCCCTTGGATACCCGAAAAGATGGGGAATGGTGGGCGATGATGGAGGAGGTTTTTCATCATGATTGATAATAGGATTGCCCCATTTGAGGGCTGTTACACTGGCGTCGTGCACGATGTGTTACGTGCGATGGGGCGTAAGAACTTTACGCTACCGCCACGGGTTACACCGTTACAACCCGATATGACGCTGTGCGGTCCCACTTGGACGATCGAGGGGCGAGTGGACGAGACTGCAGACGCACATGAGACACTACTGGCATGGACTGGTTTGTTGTCAAAATGCCCCGAAGGCCACATCTGGACGGCGCAACCGAATACCCATCAAATTGCACAGATGGGCGAACTATCTGCTGAAACACTACATCGTAAAGGCGTTCTGGGATGTGTCCTTGATGGTGGATTGCGGGATGCGAATTTCATTCTGGAGTTAGGCTTCCCGTGCTGGCGGACCCATCACACACCACGCGATATTGTTGGGTTTTGGCTACCTAAAAAAACCAACATCGATGTCATGATCGGTGAAGTGTTGATCCAACCTGGTGATTGGTTGCACGGGGATCGCGATGGGATGGTATGCATTCCCAAGGAAATTCTTAACGAGGTTCTTGAAAAAAGCCAAATCGCGATGGAGACGGAAAACAAAGTTCGCTCTGCGATCTTGGATGGCATGGATCCACAAGAAGCCTATTTGAAATGGGGAAAGTTCTAATCATGGAAATTGCTGCTCTCGATATTCGCTGTTGCCGTTATGACGGTGCTGAAATTACTGGTGCGGCAATGCGTGATGGCCAAGCAATCATGGGGTTGGAATTTCTTGTGTACACATTACGCACGACCAGTGGCCAATCTGCTTCAATGTTTGGCTTCGCTGGAAGATCTTCATTGGGATCTGGTCATCTGGCTGCTGCGTCTCTACGGCCGTTTCTGATAGGTCGAAACGCGCTTGACCGGGAAGCGATCTGGCATGACTGGCGGGTCGCTGATCGTTGGTGGCATCATTTACCGATTTATTCATTTGGTCCGATCGATTGCTGCCTGTGGCTGCTTGCAGCACAAGACGCAGGGCAACCGCTATGGCGTTATATTGGTGGGGCAAATGCACAGGTCCCCGTCTATGCGTCTTCTTTGGTTTTACCTGATGCGACTGCGTACGCCACTGAGGCAGTTGCAGTACGCGATGCCGGTATGAAGGCCTATAAAATTCACCCACCGGGCCACGACATCGATGAAGATATTGAAGTTCATGCTGCAGTTCGTGCTGCAGTTGGTTCGGATTTTAAGTTGATGTCAGACCCTGTCGCACCCTATACATTAGAGGAAGCTATACGCTTTGGGCGGGCGCTTGAGGCCTTGGACTATGCTTGGCTGGAAGAACCGATGCCGGACGAAAACTTTAGTGCGCTCAAAGAATTAACGCGTGTCTTAGATATCCCAATAGTTGGTACGGAAGTCCTATCCAAACATCCCTATTCAGTTGCCGAATGTATCTCGCAGCGGGTGACGGATGCAGTTCGTGCAGATGTATCTTGGTCGGGGGGTGTCACAGGTGCGCTTAAGACTGCACGACTTGCCGAAGCATTTCACATGAATTGTGAATTGCACACGACCATTTTTCACCCTTTGGAGCTTGTGAATTTGCATCTTTGTGGGGCTGTTAAGAATAATAGTTATTTTGAGGTTTTATGGCCAATGGATAAGTTTGATTTTGGTTTATTGGGCACGTTACCGATTGAAAATGGCTGTGCTACGATGCCTGAAACAGCTGGGCTTGGGATGGAGTTGGATTGGGACCTTATTGTAAATTGTACAGTGGCGGAGGTGTAGAAATGACAGACGACCGACTAATTATCCTCGCGCCCCAAGACAGTGTTGTTGTCGTGCGGTGTGGGATCTCCAAAGGCGAAACATTGATCATCGGGGATGTTGAAATCATTTTAGGTGTCGCTGTCAGCATGGGGCACAAATTGGCGTTGAGATCGGTGGCAAAGGGTGATGCTATCTTGAAATATGGGGCACCGATTGGTTCTGCGACGTCTGATATTTCGGTTGGCGAACATGTTCACCTGCACAATATAAAGAGTGACTACACGCCAACGTATGCGCTTGAGGGCGCCCAAACCGAGTTTGAGAAATGACGATGAAAGGGTATCTTCGACAGGACGGTCGAAAGGGCATCCGCAATCTCGTGGCAGTGGCATATCTTGTGGAGTGCGCCCATCATGTGGCGCGTGAAATAGCGCTTCCACAGCGCGAACATGCACATGTTATTGGTTTTCCTGGGTGTTTCCCAAATGAATACGCCCAGTCAATGATGGAACGGCTCTGTACCCATCCAAACGTCGGCGCGGTGATGATCGTGTCCTTGGGTTGTGAAAGTTTTAATCGCTTCAAATTGGAACAATTTGTCCGCGA
>CESI01077261.1_pt1 | contig 10828 bp, 13 predicted proteins | sample 356301 | NCBI WGS metagenome assembly CESI01 (sample SAMEA2621423, study PRJEB7988) | marine metagenome | biome: marine biome (ENVO:00000447); feature: deep chlorophyll maximum layer (ENVO:xxxxxxxx); material: "saline water (ENVO:00002010), including plankton (ENVO:xxxxxxxx)" | depth 40 m | reverse complement strand
CCCCGACCACAGCGACGACGACGCCGGGTTTGCAGCACTTGCAGCGGCGGGCGTCCACGCACGCGTACGCGCAAATTTCAAAGAAACGGACCACGTCGAGGGGTGCCACCGCTTCCGGCTTGTTGATTCAAAGGTCCTGCATTGGGCGGACGACAGCTGCATTGACGTCACGCGTCAAACTTACGAGAACGGCGTTGCTGGGTGGTACGGCAGGCAAACCCTCAAATTTGGCGGGCTGCGCAAGTACTACATGAAGAAAACAGAAGAAACCGTCACGTGCCCCAAGGGCGTGGACGACCTGCTTGCCGGCCTTGGCACGGTGCACAAGACCGCCTTTGCCACAGTCCGGGGCGGCACCCCGCCGGCAGACACAGACGACGTGCGCCGGAAGGTGACGTCGAGGAACGAGACGATTGTTTTTGAGGCCAAGTCGGCGATCCCCTCGCTCGGCGACATTCTCCGCGAGCTGCAGTTCTACAAGGAGCACGCAACCTACAACACCAAACTCGTTGTGGTGTGCCACGACGACACGCACGCGCCCACCATCCGCGAGCAGGGCTTTCTTTTTTACCAGTGCCCGGACCTTGGTTTACTTGCTAAAGTTCAGAAAGCCCGAGGAATCGGCCGCTACTTCGCCGCCCCATCGAAGCGGAAACGTGCGTGCCACCCCGACTCGATCACCGTTCGCACCGAGGACGGAGCGTCACGCGTGTGTGTTTACGGCACCTGCCCCAAGTGTGGGACGGGCTCCGGTGACCTGGAGGTCCCGGCTGAGCACGTCCACAACTCCCGTGGCCCGCACTCGTCGTGCCTGACCGTGGACAAGTGCTCGATCGACACAACCTGCGCCCTTGAAACCTGCGAGCACCAGTACCGTGTCCACGTCTAACATGCCGGACATGGGCTACACGCTCGAGGTGGTGCGGTTCAACGAGCCCGACGGAAAAGCCGGCTTTGCCGGCCCCATCGCCAAGTACACGCACGTCGGGTACATGGACGCGCACTTCCGCACCAAAAAGGACGCCTGCTCGTACTACGCGCGGCACAACCCGCACATGCGCGCTCTCGACGCACACGGCGGCCGCTACTCGGACTGGGACCCCAACACGTGTCTCGCATGCATCGTCCGGGATGAGCAGTCCGTGCACGCCACCGTGCCGCCCTTTGACCCGGCGGATGCTTCTGTCAGAAAGGGGAATGAAGATTCCTCGGGGTGGCTAAAGTAATTGGCCGATCCTTGCTTCCATTTGAGTGGGTTTGTTTTTTTTTTAGCACACTATATCAACCTCGCGGGCCGCACCGTTGACCAAAACAGGGAGGGGGTGGGGGGGGCGATTTCTTGCTACTCTATTTTCTCGGGAACTGTGTGCTGTGCAAGGGCGGCATGGCCACCCTTGCGACTGGTGAGGGCAACGGGGGGGGTGGGACGTTCCTTGACCGGACCACGCGGCCGCGGCCGCGGCCGGCGCCGGGGGGGCCGCCTTCGTATGACGTTGCGGTTGGTGCGGTTGCGCCGCCGTACGGAGTGGTTGTGGCGGCGGACGACGTGTCGGCGGCGAGGCGGTTGTTTGCTGAGGCGACTGGTGTCGTGCTGGAAGCATACACGGACGTTCCATTTTCGATCTTTGCGGGGTCGGGCGGCGCGATGGCGCCGCCGGTCGACCGGACAGCCATGAAGTTGTGGTTGCTCATGACGCGGGGTGAGGACACGTACGCGGAGCTTGTCGCCGAGGGCCGGGGCTCTGTGTGCCTTCTGGGCAATCCGGGCGCGGATGCGACGCAATGGACTCTGGGGGAGGCTGTGCTAGAGCTCCAGGCGGCGAAATGCTTTGGGGTGGGATTTGATGGGTCTTTGTCGGGGGTCAATCTTTCGCTGCATCTGCAGACCGCCGAGAAGTGCCCGAAATACACGATTAATTTCTGGAGGTCAGTGGGCACGGCGGGTGGGATGTGTGTGGTGCTTGACAACGATGTTTTGCACGTCAACACTCCGCACAAACTGGCTGAGGCACTGGGCGACGAGCGGTGCCGGTACGTCACGGTCAAGGCACGTGTGCTCTCGAGCATCAACCCGGAAACGTGCAAGCTGAGAGGAGTTGGGCACGAGATTGTACTCGTGTGGGACACGGACGAGCGTGACTGCATGATTGCGGACTCGAACGGGTTTATGCCCAAGTTTTTCACCGCGGTCCTTGTCGCTGGCATCATCAAGACGTTTCATGCGCTGGGGCTCAACTACAGGAGAAGGCACGCGTCGAGGCCGGTGGGGGCACGCCACGTCGGGGGCAAAAACCGATGGACGGTCAGCAAGCTCGAGACGTACGCGTGCCAAAGGCGTTTGATTAGGGGCGGTCTCGCGGGGTCGTGCCAGATCTGGTCACAGATTGCATGGCAACTTTTTGCCTTTTTGGACAACGGCGCCGCGCGCAAAACACTGTCAACGCTTACGCACAATCAAGCAACGGCGGAGCACGCGGTCAGGTCGTACGTCAATGCAAAGATCGGCGACATTCTTAAGAAGAGGACAAACTATCGCTTGGGTTTGTACACGGGGAGAGCGGCGGGGCCGGGGGTAGGTTGGGTGCCTGAGATCCCTGGGGTTTTTGCGACGGGGGAGCACGGGATCGTACACAGTCCATCGGAGCTAGTTTTTTCTGTGGCGTCGGCCGCTGAGGGGAGTGTGAGTGTTGTAATCCGTGCGAAGAACAGCGCGGATCGGCGGGTGTACAGCACCGAGTGGTGGAAGATGGCTTTGCGCGCAAGGACCATTGTGTCGGTGGCGTCTGAGGCGTCCGGGAGGCTCGGTGACAGGGAAACCCAGCTGCTCGCCGCGGGCATTGTTCTGTCCGTCTACATCTACGGCACGCTGCTGATGGTGTCACGTGAAAACCTTTTGTCGGCGCGTCTCCGCGTTTCGTTCGTTTGATGTCTATGAATTGACGGTAATACTTTCCGCTTCAGGGGTTGTGTGTGTGTTTTCGGCTTTGAAGAGTGCCTGAGACAGGAAGGCCTGTGCGGCTTCTGCGGCGTCTGTGTGTTCGGAGGGTGAGAATCCGATGGCCCATCCGTTTGGCTGGTCGAGGTCGAGTGTGAAGTCGGGCGTTGCGCCGTGGGCGGAGGGTGTGAGGCAAAGGATGTCCCAGGGTTTGGCTTGTAGTTGCTGGGTGAGGGTTTCGCGGACTTTTTGTGCGATTGCTGTTGCGATCGGATCGTTTGCGGCGAAGCCTTCGACGTGTTCCATGGCGCGCCGGACTTTGTCGACTGCTGCTGGGTAGGCGCCGGTGAGGAGTCGGGTGGCCATGGACGCTGGGATGACGATGTCGGTCATGCATTTTGAGATGTGGTGCTCCTTTGACAGGTGGACTACTGTGGGTGTGGCTGATGTGGGTGGGTCTGTCTGGATGAATTTGTGCTTGTGGTCGGAGTCTTGTTTGAACCACTGTGGAGGCCCGTCGTCGGGCGTGGCAAAGAGGATGTGGTTTTCGTTGACGTTGTTGGTGTTTTCGGCGAGTCCGCAGTCTTGTGGGCTGCATTCGATGTAGAATTGTTGGGGCTCGCTGTGGGTGGTCGAATCTGGCGGCTCTGGTGTTGTCGGTGTCGCCGTCGGCGTGGCCGCGGCCGCGGCCGGGGTGGTCGCTGTGCCGGTGGGTGAGCTTGTTGGCGAGGGTGATGCCGTGGCGGTGGCCGTGGGGGGTTCGGGGATCGCGACTTTCTTTGTTTTGTCTACCTGGTAGATGCAGTTTGTTGCGTTGACGACAAAGGCGATGAATTTTTTGAGGTAGGTGTCTTTTGTGTGCATGTGCATCATTGCGATGTCTTGGTCCTGTGCGTCGTTGTGTGCGATTTCTTCGTACTCGTGGTCTGTGTCGTGTTGGATGTGTCTTTTTTTGCGTGAGGTGAGGTGGAGCTGCATGCCGCCGAGGTGCTCGATTGCGTTGGCTGCGTCTGTGATGCGTGGGTTGAGTGGGTGGTTTTGGTGGAGGTGCTTGAGGATTGTTGGCCAGTTTGCGGCGAGGAAACGATCTCCGTCGCGTGCGGATTCTCTGATGGCCTGCTCGATGTCTTGGATGGCGTCGTCGCGTGTTGCCTGTGACTCGAGGTTGTCGTGGATTGTAGCGAGGGTTTTTTCGTATTTCGTCTGTGTGATTGCTGCGGCGGAGTCGACGAGTGAGCGCATGACGCCGAGTCCCATGATTCCGCGTCGGTCATTTCCCTGTGATGACTGGAAGGGGACGGGGGTGTAGGTGTCGGTGGAGTCTGTTTTTGTGTGCTTGATGACCCAGAGTGTGAGTCCTCTTGGGCTGTCTGGCCCGGCGGTGTTTAGTCCGAATTGCATCATTTTGGTGTTGTTGGTGTGGGTTTGGGGGTGGTTGCCAGGATGGGAGTGGGTCGTGGGTGGTGGCGGTGTGTGTACGCGAACGAATTTTTTGTGCTTCTGCCGGTGCTGACGTGGTGGACGGTGCGTGAGACGTTTGACCAGCGGGTTGTGGACGTTCTGCGCACGCTTCCGACGATCTACATTGGGTTGATGGCGGGGGGTGTTGTGGCGTTCTGGAGTTGGTGGACGGCTGTGGTCGCGGTGCACTGGGTGCTGTGGAATGCGTGCATGTACCACCTGGACAAGCAGCGTGAGTCGAAGTATGTTTTCGGTCTTGGATCTCAGGTGGTTGTGGCGGTGGCTCTGCTGTCGCCGTCTGCGTTTCTGACTGGCTCGCCTTCTTTCTGGACGGGGGTTGGGCGGTCGTCGCTGAGGCACGTGTGTGTGGCGGCGAACGTTGTGGCTGGCGTCTATTTGGCGGTGTCGCTTGTGTTGACGAAGCCGTACAGCGACGCGTGGTTGTGCTACCCGCACCCACGGGATCTGAAGGATCTTCGGTGGGGATACTGTCCTCAGGCGTACGGTGTGAACTGGGACTGGGGCCAGACTGCGTGCAAGTACGTGGACAACCTATCTGACAACGCGCGGTGTGACGTCGACGACGTTGGGCGTTCGGTTCACGAGGAGGCTTCGGGTGTGGCGCACGTGCTGATGGAGATCCTGGCGGTGTCGTTGTCATGTTACGTCCTGCAAGTGCCTCGTGTGCTGGAGGAGATGCGGAGCGGGAGCTGTTTAAAGCGGGATTGACGGCGGTGGAGGCTGTGGTGGTGTGTGTGGTGATTGTTGTGCGGGGGAACTTTGAGCATTTCACGTGGTGGGCTGTGACGACGTACGGGGTGTTCCTTGTGGGTGTCTTGTGCGGGTGGACTTCGTCGACGTGGGTGGGTGCGCTGGTGATCCAGGCGATGGTGATCGCCGGTGTGGTGGTGATGAGTTCTGGGGCGTGCCGGATGCTCGAGGAGTCTCTGGAGGACAACGGTGTGGGGGTGTACGTGTGTGGGAATTTTTTTCTGCACTACTGGCCTTCGCTGGGGATCCTGCTGCGTTCCGGTCGGCCTGTTCACGGCGGCACGCAGTGTGGCGCGGCGGTGTTCGTGTTTCTGTTGTATGCGTCTTTGTGGCAGCCGAATCATGTGTACGGGTGCCCCATTTCATATAACGCTGTGGTGGTGGGGGGTGCGCTGTGTGGTGTGATCGTGTCTGGTGTGATCGTGAGCCATGATCGTGTTGCTGGCGACGGCGACGGGGTTTAGTTCTATTCTGTACGCTGTCAGCAAATACACACACGGGTCTCCCGACCGACCGACGTGGGGATCGCTGGGTCTTGTGGTGGGGGCGCTGTGTCTTTTGTATGTCCCCCGTGAGGTCCCGGGTTGTGCTGACACGGCGATTGAGGATCACATTGAGGTGTCTTTTCTGATTGTGATGTCCGAGTTGGGCCGTGTTGCGTATGGGGTGGGGTTTGACACCCTGGCTCCCGGCATAACCGCGGCGCACGTTGCCTCGTACCTCTCGACGCGGCTGTGGTGTGTGTGCAACGTTCTGCAGGTTGTGTGGTCTGTGCTGCTGGTGGTGGGGTGTGTGGTGGTGCACTGTCGCCGGCGTGTGCGTTCGGACGAGCGGCTGGTGGGTGAAGATTTGCCGCAAGCGTTGGGTGTTGGCGTGGTGGAGGCGGGTGCGGCGGCTTTGGGTGCGCAGGAGGCGCCGCTGGGGGCGCCCTTTCTGCGCTTCTGAGGTGTGTGGGCGGGGCCCACCATGAACTACAACGCTGTGGGCAGATGGGCGGGGTCGTTCAAGGCGCCGTGGACGTGGCGGAAGAAGTACAGTGCGCGAGCTTTGGGTGTGGCTGTGGCGCCTGATGCGTCGCACCCCCTGGTTGAGTACGACGGCTCTGGCGTGGTGGACCCGTCCTCGATTCTGTGTGCGATCACGAATTCGAGTTTTTCTGCGGAGACGGGGCGCCTTGTGGCGTTTGGTCCGCGTGCTGTTGAGGTTCTTGTGCGAGTTCACAACGCGCAGCGTGGTGCGCGGAAGATCGAGGCGGTGACGTACGCGCACCTGACGAATGATCGTCTGCACCGTGACCGTGTGTCGCTGAAGGAGCTGAAGAAGCGGACGTCGCTGTCGCGTGTGCATTACGACGAGTCGCGGACGTGTGTTTCGTGCAACAAGTACACGGCGTCGCCTGTGAAGTTTGCGATGACGGCGAAATCGTCGTTTGTGCTGTGTGGGTCGTGCAGTGCCGACCGGATGAGCATGGGGTCGCGTGGTCTGGTGCCTCTTGTGATGGTTCGTTCGTGTTTTTCTGGGAGCCCTGTGATGAAGAGGATGCTGCGGGCGGTGGGCATGGTGACGCGGGACGGGCTGATGGGTCTGTACGCCGGCGGGACGGGCCGTGGGATGCTGCTGCGGCTTCAGCCTCTGTGTGGCCTGGGCATGGGCGCGAGCACGGCGCCGGCTGTGGTGAACAAGCGTCGGTTCTACGCGAGCAACGACTACTGGTGGTGCCTTTTCCCGGGGGAGACGCGGATGGCCGAGACGTGGAAGTGTTTCGCGTGGCGTCTTTCGAAGAAGGCGGGTGGCCACAACCGCCACCCGCTGGCGCTTCTGTTGATGGGGAGCGAGCTGTCGTCTACCGGGCGTGGGGTTTTCCCCGCTGGGGTGGACAAGCTGTGGGGCAAGTCGGGGGACGTGTGCATGGGGATGGGGGCGCAGGCCGTGGTGGTTGACGCGAGGACGACGTCGTACCTGTGTTTCCGGCTGCCGCGGTCGTCTTCTGTGCATGTTGCGTCGGTGGCGTGCGTCGGGGTGGTGCGGGCGCTGATGTCGGCGAAGCTGAAGGTGGGTGTGTGGCTGATCCCCCTGTGTGTGCGGGGGGTGGGGAAGGACGGGGACTGCGTCGACGGGCACGTGGACGCGCGGGTTTCGTGTGGCCACCCTTGCGATGTGGACGGCGGGGTGATCCGGTTTTACAACGGGGAGTACCTGACGTACGAGCACCTGTGGCACTGCCTGCGGCGTCTTGGTGCGACGGAGATTGTGGTGGTGGGCTGCGTGTCGCGGGCGATCGAGATGGGGTCGCGGTGTGCGAACGAGTCTTTGACGTCGTGGAAGCATGGTGGTGTGCTGCACGAGTTGGCGTTTGTCAAGTTCCACGGCGTGGAGGTGTCGATGGACCGGCTGGGCTGGGACGCGTACGACTCTGTGGCTGTGCAGAAGCGGGTTCGTGAGGCGAGCGCCCCGACGAGTGCGGCGTTTGTGTCGTCTGTTTCGATGCGCGACCTTTCGCTTGTGGCGTCGCGTGTGGCGCGATTCATTTTCTGATTGTTTTTTTTTTTTATTTTGTTTGTTTTTTTATTTTTTTTTTGGGGTTTAAACAAAAAAAAAAGGAAAGGTAGTTTTTTTGGGGAGGGTGGGGTGTCAATCGTGGATTTGTGAGTCGGCAGCGATGAGGGTGACGGCGACGGCGAGCATCGCGACGTGGGGGTCTGAGATGAGCATGCCGACTGTGAAGGCGGCGTTGACGGTCCAGATGAGCCGTGTGTCTTGTTTTTTTGTGGCCGCATGCACGACGGTGGGGATGGCTGCGGCGACGAGGGCTGTGTGTGCGTTGTGGGGATCTAGGATCCCGATGACGACGGCCGCTGCGAGGAGGGCCGACGTCGTGAGACGAGGTACACGACCCATGAGACGACGAGGAGGGAGGAGAAAGCGACGCCGTATGGTTCGTACAGGACCATTGAGTCTGGGCAGGGCGGCGTCATGATCGGAGGGCGGAGAGCGCCATGACCATAACCACGCTCATGCACATGAGGACGTAGGGTGTTCCGACAGTGTCTGTTGCGCATTCATCCGCCTTCATGGGGACCATTGCGATGGGTGAGTGCGAGTGTGCCGATCGTCGGGTGTGTGGTGTGTGTGTGGAGGGACTGTGTGCGAAGCTGGTGAATCTGGCGCGTGAGCGTGGTGTGTGGCTGCAGCGGCGTGATGTGGCTGCTGCTGTGGGTGGTGAGCGTGTTGATCAGGTGGTGCGTGGCGCGCGCGTGTGTGGGGACCTGCTGGTGAACGAGGGGGGGTGTGTGGCGCACCGACTGGTGGGGAAGCTGGACGCTGCGCTTGGCTGTGTGGGCGTGACGAGCATGGATGGGTGGACCCGTGCGGAGTGTTCTTTTGCGGCGCGCAACGCGCGGCACCACGGTCTGTGGTGTGACCTTCAGAGGAAGGTGCTGCGGCGTGCGAGCAAGCACAACATGTTCGACGCGGTGTCGGTGGAGGCGGGTGTGCGCGGGGCGGGGACACGTGGGTTGACGGTGGGTGAAATAGTGGTTGAGTATCCGGGTGCATATATTGACCTGTGCACACTACTGGCGTCGCCGAGCAGTGGATTGGTGCGTGTGGATTCCCAAATATGGAGCCAGTCAGCGTTAGTGGTGGCGTTTGCTCCGGTGGCGGTGGCGCGCAAGCCATCTCTAAAGCGGCGGCGGAGAATTTCGTCGGGTGGCACTACACGGGGTGTGGGCGTGTCCAGAGGACGGCGCTTGCTGTCGTCCCGTCGGTAGGTCTGTCGCACGACGCGATCGAGGCTGGCAAGGTGGCCATGGGGGGCACGGTGCACGATCTGCGTAAGCGTGATTCTTTGTGTCGGTATGTGAAGACGCTGCACAACAACGGCGTGACTCTTCAGCAGCGTGCGGAGAACATGGTCCTGACGCGTCCGCTGCGTGTGCTGGTGAAGGGATCGAGTGTGTGCCACGTTGCGACGGTGTGCGATGTGTCGTCGCACGCTGTGACGACGGCGGCCCACGCTCTGGTGGAGCACACGGCGGTGAACCACGTGATCGATGAGGCTGTGAAGCGTGGTCCTGGGCGTGGGCCTGGCGCGGGCCGCCGTGATCTGCTGTCGAAGCTGTGTGGGTCTGGGCGTCGGCGTGGTGGGTGCGGCGCGGGCGTGACGGAGAGCATGCATCTGCGAGAGCTTCGTGCGGCTCCGACGTTCAAGAAAATTTTTGAGCTGTGCGGCGGAGGGTCCGAGCAGAATGTGCATCCGTGTGTGCTGCTGACGCAGGCGACGGCGGTGATCATCACGGCGTATGAGGACGCTGGGAGCAAATTCAGGGACCGGGCTTCGCGAATGGAGGCGGCGCGCCATCATGGGATGGCTGTCCAGTCGGTTTTGGGCCTTGCGGTTTCTTCCTGAGCGCGGGTTGATCGCCGTGGATGGCTTCGTCCATGGCGACCAGGGCGTTTTCGAGTGATTTTACGCACGTGACGCCGGGGATGATGAAGGCTCCGGACCTGTAGAGTTCTGGTGTGCAGGGGCCGTCTGTGCTGATGGCGATTCCCGGGAATTTGCTGGTGTGCGTTGCTCGCCAGTGCGATTTGACGTGGTCGGGGAGGTTGCATGTGAGTTTTCCTGAGATGACCATGTTGGGTGCGGACATTGCTGTGTGCCACTGGTAGGGCGTGCCTGTGCTTCGGCGCACCCAGGCGCAGAACCGAACGGTGTTGCGCATGGCCATGGCGTGCGTGAATTTCCCTGCCCTGATCATGTTTGAACTTTTAAAGACGAGGAATTTCCCGTGGTTTTTGTCGGCGGGGGAGGTGTTGATTCTGTGGTGATTGCAGGGCATTCCCCTTTTCATGAGTGTGTAGGGTTTTAGGGCGTGGCAGGCGGTGATGGCGGGCCGTGGGCGTGTGCCGTAGGTTCTTGAGCGCCTGGACATGTTGGGCGAGGCGAACGTGACGTGGCTGACGACGTTTTTGCAGGCAAAATGCTCGAGTTTTGATTTGAGCCTGGGTGGGATGTTGATGTCTCTGATTTCACGCGAGAAGAACATGTGTTTCATGGTTTAAAATTAAAAGACGAGGCCGTGGTTGGAGATTGTGGGTGTGGCGGCGGGTGTGGTTTGTGGGTGTGTGGTGGGTTGTGGTTGTTTGTGTGTGGCGGCTGCGAGGAATTTCGACATGTGGCCGTGTGCCGCTGCGACGATGCGTGCCGGCGTGGAGCTGGAGGTTTTAGTGTTTGCGTTGTCCGTCGTGCCTGCGGTGAGCGTGACGCCGTGACCAAGCACGAATGGCATGGTGGCGTGAGAAGAGTTTGCCACGGATGAGAATTTGTGCGTTGAAGGGTGGGTAGAGGCGGATGATGTCGGCGCTTTCAAACTGGGAGAACACGCTCGGCATAGCAGGTGCTGTGTGTGGCGTTGGTGTGTGTGTGGTCTCGTCACTATATGCGTGTTTGGGTGGATTCGGCACGAATTGCCTGTTTTCTGGTGGGGTCATCGTTTCGTGACGATGAATGGGCAAGCGCCCTGTGGGGGGACGCCGGTGGCGTCGTACGCGGCGCGTGCGGCGCGTGCTGTTGTGAAGGTTGAGCCGCGCGGGGAGAAGCGGGTTGCGCGGTGCCCGGTGGAGATCGCTGCGTCGTCTGCGTCTGTTGTTGTCGTGGTG
>CESI01141977.1_pt1 | contig 10837 bp, 7 predicted proteins | sample 356301 | NCBI WGS metagenome assembly CESI01 (sample SAMEA2621423, study PRJEB7988) | marine metagenome | biome: marine biome (ENVO:00000447); feature: deep chlorophyll maximum layer (ENVO:xxxxxxxx); material: "saline water (ENVO:00002010), including plankton (ENVO:xxxxxxxx)" | depth 40 m | reverse complement strand
GAAATCGGGCCGTAAAGGAGCGGTGAACTGCAGATTTGAATATTGCTTCGCACTTCGTCTTGATGCAGTATTCCATCAAATTCCACTCCATCGCCTAAACCATCATCGACCCCAAATCGGAGAATAAGACCTGATGGGCAAACCGCAGAAGACGGTTGAAGTTGTTCGACTAATGCCGGTGCACCTTGAGTTCCTGCATTACCCTGTGCGCCGTTTAATCCAGACTGGCCATTGGCACCATTGCTGCCAATCAAGCCGTCGCACACAGGATTACTTGACGAGATTTCATTTATGCTAAGTTCATTGTTTCTGTCGCTATCTATCCCGCTGTGAATTACAATGCCGCCGTTTATGCAGGTGAGGTTCCCAACATCAACATGTTCTATTTTCACCAGACTTGTTTGAGATGGCACACCCATCCCTGGAGCGCCTTGAGGTCCGGAAAGTCCTTCTTTTCCATGACAAACTTTGGTAGATGAAGTCACCTCTTCAGGATCGAGATAACCATTTGAATTGAGGTCATTGCCAAGGAATATCTCCGCTCCGCCTTCAGTACAGATTGAATCAGCAATGCGCCCTTCAGTTCTGACCAGCATTTCGGGAGCATCTTCACCGGAGTTTCCTTTCACGTCGGAAAAGGAATCGAGTTGAACATAGGAATAGGTTGAGAGCAGGAGTGCACATACCAAGAGTGTAGTCTGAATCAGTGAAAGGAAAAACTTCTTCCGTTGAGGCTTTTTCTTCCCAGATTGGTTTTTAGCCTGTATCATGCGTAGATTTGGCACTTTCTTGTGGGTCTGGTTATGTGCAGGTTCTCCTGCAATAGAGGCGTCTAAATCCATTGGTGGCGGGTTTGACATGAATCGTGTTAAATTCGTCAACGCTATCAAAACCTTCGGTTCAAGTCCAATTTCGCACTTTATGTCAAATTTCCATGTTGAATACAAGGGGTGACTTCAAGGGCGTCCTTCGATTGCAGTCCATTATGGACTTACCAGACCGCCTCTCATCGCAATTGGCTGGTGAAGAAGGTCCGACGCGTCAAAAAGCGGCCCGTTTGGTTGTTGATTTGGCAGTAACAGCAGGCGCTCAAGGCTTTGTCAATGTAGATCACGCCCACGTTTCAGGCGTTTCAGTAATTACTGGAGGCCATGGCTTACGTCGTTTCCTTTCTGATCTCTCCAGTTCTGGCGACGGCAAAGTGTCTATTCCCACGACGCTCAATTCTGCTGGTTGCGATAAAGAGAAAATGAAAGAAATGGACATCGACTGGCCTGATTTTCTTGAACAACAATTTGAGATTGTTGAAGCTTACTCGGAATTGGGAATACAAGCCACGCTTTCATGCACCCCTTATGACCGAGGTGTGGATGATGAAAGCGGAATTGCTTCATGGGCGGAATCAAACGCAGTGTGCTTTTCGAATACATGGACTTCATTAATTACAAACCGTGAATCAGGTCTTTCGGCATTGGCTACTGCGCTCACAGGATATGCTCCTCGGTGGGGGCTGCATCTTGAAGAAAACCGGCAACCAAACATCCATGTTCGAGTAGAATGTGACCTTGACACGCTTTCGGACTGGTCAATTTTAGGAGATTGGATTGGAAAACAAGTTCGCCCAGATTGGAATGTTCCTTGGGGCCCAATGCCGTTCATTCAAGGACTTCCTTCGCGAGCGAGTTTTGCTCGTAAAAAAGCCCTTACAGCAGCAGCAGCGAATTACGGAACACCAATGCTGTGGGCAGAGGGCCTTTCTGCTGACCCGCCTTTGGCACGAGATGGAGATGAGTGGGTTGCTCCTGAGGTTGGATGGCAGGGAGAACTTGTCTTCACCGAAGAGGATTTGAAGGCTCGTTATGCAGATTTGGCACCAGAAGGGCAAGTGGATTTAGTTGTCATTGGCTGTCCTCAAGCCAGTTTAGAAGAAATTCGTATTACCGCAGCAGCAGTTCGTTCTTATGCCGAAATGGGGTCTAAAATCCCTAATCAAAGATTGTGGGTTTTCACAAGCGGAGAGAATTACCAATTGGCATTGGCCGATGGCAGTGTCGAAATTCTTGAAGAGGCAGGAGCAGTGTTGTTACAAGACACCTGTCCAGAGGTTACACCTTACAACCGCACTCACTACAATCATTTGCTCACCAATTCTCTCAAGGCAGAACACTATTTGACCAGTGGGTTGAATCGGCTTCCAACCAGTGTGATGTCGATTCTCGATTGTGTTGCTCATGCTTTTGACCCCGCTCTCTCAGAGGGGCCTCGACCAGTTCTCAGCGCCAAGGCTTAACCGCAACACGCCAGTTCAAAATCGCATCAATCATCTGACGTCGTGTTGAATGGTGCTCCTTTAGAAAGCCAAGATGACTTCTGCATAACAGGTCCAGCAATGGTCACTGATGTCCCAATCACCTATCTAGGCTACGTGAATCGTGATTCAGGCGTTATTGAAGAAACTGGGCATCCACTTGATGGTAGGGCAATTGAAAACTCTATTCTCATCTATCCTAAAGGCTCTGGTTCAACAGTCGCGCCCTTTGTTTTGATGGGTTTAATCTATACTGAAAAGGGTCCTAAAGCCATTGTTAATCGTGATGTGTGTCCGCTCACTTTGCCTGCTTGCTCGCTGCTGGGACTTCCTTACGGTCATGGATTTGACCAAGATCCCTGCTTGGCAATTAATGATGGGGACCTTGTTGAACTCAAATCCGAAAACGGTATAGTCACTCTCACGGTTCTTGAACGAGTGAAGTGAGGTGCTTGTATGTCGGGTTTGAAAATTCTCGTGACCGGTGGTGCGGGATTCATTGGTTCTTCACTGTGTGAACGTTTGATAGATGAAGGCCATACTGTCCTCGCATACGATTCACTTTTCCGAGGCAGTGAATCGAATGTTTCCTCGTTAAGCAACCATGAGCGGTTTCAACTTATGCAAGGTGATGTTCGAGATGTTGAGCGCCTTGATGAGGCGGTTGAATGCTTAGGTGGTGTTGAACTCATTTACCATCTTGCAGCAGTCAACGGCACCAAGTGGTTTCATGAGGCTGCTCATTCAGTCATCGATGTAAACATCAACGGTACGCTCCGTACTCTCGAATTGGCGATGGCTCACGACGCCCGCTATGTTCTTGCATCCTCTCCTGAAGCATTCGGTGAGGCGATACAACAGCCGATTCAAAATGGTAATGAGATGACATTTACCGACCCCTCTTTACACCAGCGACATTCCTATGGGGCTAGCAAATATCTCGATGAAATAGCTTGTCAGCATGCAGCACGTGATGGACTTGATGTCAGAATAGTTCGCCCCTTCAACGCCTATGGCCCTCGCCTCCTTGGTGATGAATACGGTCAAGTTGTAGCCATGTTTTTCCAGGCAATTCTTTCTCAAACCCCAGCACAATTGCATAACGGTGGGACACAAACTCGTTCATTCACTTGGATTGAAGATATTGTTGACGGTTTCACGCTCATAGGCCTGCAAGAAAAAGGTAACCAAGGAGAATCGCTTTCCGGATGTGCATTGAACATTGGTTCGACTGAAGAAGTGACTATTCGACATCTTCAAGAAAGTATCTTTTCTCTTGTGAAGGGTGACGATACTTGGAGTAAAGACTTGCCACCGGTGGAGGATTCAGATGGGTATCATGGTGATGCTCTGCGCCGTCTTCCAGATTGCAGTCAAGCAGCAACATTGTTTGGATGGAGCGCAACTACTTCTTTGAAGCAGGGACTTCACTTGATGTGGTCGGCTTTGCGCTCATCGTCTTGAGAACCGTAGTGCTTGAGCACTTTTTGGCCCCACGAAGACGGCGAGGGTGTCAATCGATCGTGCCCGTGTTGACATAAAATATCCAATCCTTCTGGAGGTATGTTTTCTTCACTGGTCCACAGACCAGTTACTCTTAAGACCGCCAAACGAGCAACTGCGCCGGGAAGTTCTCGATCTTCTAGATACTCGACTTCGATTGCAGCAACCGCTTCATTGACCAATAAGGGTTCCAATGGATGAGGGGTAAATCCTGCGTAATTCCATTCACTTTCTTCTTTAGGAAGTGGTCGAGCAGTCTCATCAATCGATTCCACGATGGAAGAAGTACTTGGCATGAGGTGAAGTATTGCCTTTTTTGTTGAACGAAGGTTGTGTAGCGTATCTCGATAACGTCCTTCCCGATTGCAACTAAACGAAGCAATAAGCAGTGGAGGTCCAGTGGATACGGCCATCACTGAAGTATAGGGTGCGAGATTTTTATTGCCCTTTTCATCTTGAGTGGAGGCGATAATCAACGGACGTGGTGACAACAGGCCCGACAGCCATCCAGCACGCTGAGCATGCTCGATTTCATCGACATCCATACGTTTTGCAGCTGACATGTTGGTTGTTGGAAGTGGTGTGAACCAGTGATCCAATGTTCCGTTTTTAATTTCTTCAATCGCATGGTCGTTAAAATCGATATAGGATTTCCAAGACTCGGTGAGTTGTTCTTCACCACGCTCTCTTTTCCGTGTAATCGATTCTTGTGCATAGGTATTGCAACGCTTTAGGTATTCCAGAACAACTGCTTTTCGGTCCACTTTTTCACCTCAGATTTTGTTTATTGATTTTTGTTTGAGAAGAAGTTGCTTTTCATCATATGTATGTCGCTTCATCAAAAAAACTGCCGGGTTTCCCGCCCACACTTCTTCATCAGGTACATCTCGCGTAAGGGTTGAACCCGCACCGAGAACAGCTCTTTTACCAATTGAACATCCTGCATTCACCGTAGCTCCACCGCCAATGACTGCCCCTTGTTCAATACGAGCAGGTTGCCATTGTTTCTGATTTCCGGATGGCGGATATTTATCATTGAGCAATGTCGCATTTGGTCCAATGAATACGCCATTACCCACAACACATCCATCGGCGATGTAAGCCCCACCTTGAATACGACATGAATTCCCGATGGAGACTATGCGCCCGATGTGGGCTAGAGAACCAATAGAGCAATCTTTTCCGATGATTGTATCGCTGCCAATATGACATGGACTCCACGCTATGCTGCCGCCACCGAGTTCGATAGATTGTCCGTGAAGCGGCGAATCTTTGATCATTTGATCCCTCATAATTCGAGGCCAAGTTCACGAAGAAGCATACCGACGTGGCCCTTTGCTTTGACATTGTAGCGTAGCCAAGAAAAGGTCCCATCTGGTCCAATGACGAATGTGGAACGTGAACATCCCATGTATTCACGACCGTAATTCTTCTTGAGGCGCCATGTTCCATATGCTTCATGCAATTCGCCTTCCTTGTCCATAAGAAGAGGGAAATTGAGTTCTTTTTTAGAAATGAATTTTTCATGAGATCCCTCAGAATCCTTTGAAACACCGAGGACGACGTAGCCATGAGATGCTAATCGGGCCATGCTGTCCCTAAAATCGCAGGCTTGTGTTGTGCACCCAGGTGTTGAATCACGGGGGTAGAAGTATAAAATCACATTTTTTCCAGCGCTGGAATATGCCGACAAATCGTGCATTTCACCGCTTGAGTCCTCGCAATTAAACTGCGGGGCTAACTGTCCGACTTCATGTGTTCGAGTTTCGCTCATGCCTTTGCGAGATGCACGGGGGACATGAAGCATTGCATTTGGCCACTTTTAGGGAGTAATGCTTCGCTTCAATATCGAATCGCCTTATCTTCATGCTCGCTGTTATCTCTTTATGCAGTTTGAATTAATTGCCTTGCATGTCGGGTGAATCGTCGAGTGGCAACCGATTCTTTCAATAACCGGCGGGTGTTAAGATGTCTATGGTGGCTAAACGCATGTCTCGTCGTTGTCGCCGGTATTCCAAAAAAATTCTACGTGCCACTACCAGGTTTGAACTCCAAACTATCGCAAGCACCATTCAAAGCGAACTTGACAAGCGTAATTTGGCCTATGATGAAGCCTTGACACTTGGCAATATTATTCAAAACCGGGCAGACCAGTTGCCGGGCGATACCATCGTTTATGCAGTCTCAGATCGGGATGCTTACCGACGAACGCTTGAACTCTACTTGCGTGACTCGCTACTCACTCAAACTGAACAGTTGCTCCTCTGGGATGAGCGCCGACGCCTCGGTATTTCTGATGGCGAACATGAACGCTTGCTCGAGCAACTCCTCCTCCAATGGCGCAAACAAGGTAAGAAAGTTACAATCGCCAACTTTGAGAATCCAGGAAGTGGTACATCTGCGTAATCTTCAACTGAAACAAACGACCTTGGCCGCACTTCTTGTAGCATTGTTCCTCGTACCATCTTTCCTGCCCATTGTTGGCGCAGACGAATCGGATGCATCAGGCACATCTGCTCGAAACGCGCAACTGGATTTCAAGTTCCGCAATCCATTATTTTTGAGTGAATCTGGTTCTGCGATTATCGGTGGCGCATTGTATCTTGAACCAGGCACTCACAAAGTCACAGCAAATATCTCAGCCACCGGCGGCGGCGAGGGAGAACTTTGGCTAACTCTCCAGCACAAAGGCTCACAACTTCTTGCTTTCTCAGATGTCCCCGGGAAAACGATTTCTCTTGGCCTTCAAACCGGTAACGGCGCAACTCGTGACCTTGCTCCAGTCACGTTCACTTGGAATGCCACCACTGGTGCTGGCCAAGAATTGAGGGTGAAAATTCAATCATCGAATGAAGTCGGCAACCAACTCAACAATAACTACCAAACCCTTCCAATTGCCTTCTCAGTCGAGAATAAACACTATGGCGAGATTTCATCAGACAATCTACCACCTGTGTCGCCGTCTACAAACCAAATGGTCATGTCGGAGACCGTCAATTCGATTAGCATGACAGTGACAAATTCGGGAGTAAAACCACTCTCTGCTCAACTGTCAATCATTCTGAGCAATAATGCTACATCGGTTACGCACCAAATTCTTTCAAATACCGTTTTGCTTGCCCCGGGAAGTTTTACGTTCTCCCCTGTTCAAGAATCGAAAATACTTACTGCTGACATCAATATCCCCTCTCTTGGAATAAATGGGACATGGAATTTCTCTGCAACAGTCACCTTTTCAGGAACTGGCTGGACATCTGACCCTGCGGCTCAACCCTCCCTGAAGGTCGAAGAATGGGTTAAATTTTCAGATTACAATGCAGAAGTACTTCAGCCGTCAATCATCGTCGCTGAACCTGGTGAAACTGTCACGGTTACTTTTGTAGTAAAGAACACGGGAGCTGCTAATGACCGCTTCAATATCGCTATGAGTGAATCCATTTCTCCGGGGTGGACGTCCGGAGCTGCTCCTTTATTTGGGTCAACTGACCTTGCCCCAGGTGGTGTTAAACTCATCACTGTAGAAGTGAACATTCCGGCAAGTGCTCAGCGCTCAATGACGGATACCATAACGCTCATATTCACATCACAGGCTTCTTCTGACCAATACACGATAACTGCTATTGGCAGGGTCATGGTCGGAGACTTCTTCAGTGGCGACGCTCTTTTCGAAGGTGATGCCAGCGATCCCGGCGCCGATGACCCTAAACCCATTGTTCCGGGGGCTAGCGCTAATTTTTCTCTTCGAGTCAGGAACAGAGGTAGTGTCGGTTCTGCATTTGTAATCGCCTCAGGGTTTGCGGTCAATGCTCTCAATTGGACGTTGGAAGTCGGGACAGAAAAAGCTTCTCAAATCACTACAAATGTTATTCCACCGGGAAGTTATGAAATGGTTCCAGTGAAAGTTATTTCTCCGCCAATTCAATCGCCGATTGTTACAAGCGAGCGCAATACTGCGGGAGATTTAGTCGGCTTGTGGGTCTCCTGCCAACCTCTTAGCGGCGGAACGCTTTCGCTGGATGAGGCTACTGTAAAGGTCACTCCTACCATCGTTGTAGATCCTGGCATTAATACGGAACCACAATTGGTATCCTCTCAAGAACTCTCTGCTGCTTTGACCGGTTCTATAATCACGCGTAATCCATTGCTAAATCTACGAGTGTTCCACAACTTAGGACTCGTAGAATCCGGCGGATTCTCTCTTCGCGATGAAAAACTCAACGCGCTCCTCTCAACTACGACCAGTTTTACAAGTGCGAGTGATGGAGGTTTCACCGAAGCAGACCGTTGGAACGTATCTCTAACAAATCCAATTTACAACGGATTACTCCCCAATGCCAGCAAAAATACTACGCTCAATATAGCGGGTCCAACAGGTGGCGAATATCCTCTAGCAGGGACATTTACCGTTTCTGTTACAGTCGCCCCTTCTCTAAGCGTAGCCCTCGAGGGAAGCGGAGTTTTCATTGATACTTTGACTCGCGTTTACACATTAGTAATTCCGTCTATTATTCAAGGAGAATTCCTCGGCCCGAACTTCCCTCAAGACATCAATGTCGGTACTGATAACCAAATCCCTCTTCAATTTGCAAACACTGGTAATGATGTTTCATCCTATCGCCTGCGCGTCTTGGACAATGATCTTCCAGAGAACTGGATTGCAAACTTCAGCGAGACTGACACAACCATTGATAACTTAACTTCTGACATCTCTGATGGAGTCGTTGACACAGGTACTCCCAGTAGTAATATAGCCCATACACGCATCGTCATGCTTAATGTCAAAACCGATCCACTCGCTCCTTCCGGATTAGTTCAGCCAATCTATGTTCAAGTTGAAGACCCCTATTCAGGACAAACGATTGGAGAGCAATTCATCGTGTATGTCGTTGTAGGGCAAATTTACGATGCTACTCTCTCTCCATCTAACCACACCGAACAACTTGAGATCACGAAATCAGAAGAGCATACCATTTTTGTCCGCAATACCGGGAATGCTCCAACGGATTATACCATTACATTGGATACTTCCCTTGCTGGTGATGTAGAGTTTGAAATTATCGCCCCGGTCAATAACAAACTGTTTATTGCTGCAGGCTATGAAGAAACCATTCGGATTCGAATGACTGCAAATGCAGATGCTAATTACGATCAGTTCTACATGGCGACTGTTGGAGTTACTGCAAATAGTGGTCTGATTTCGCTTTCGTCTAATATCGTAGCGAACATCACTGAAAACCATTCGTTTGTAATTTCTGCACTTGAAGAGTTGGCAGTCACACCTGGAACCGAAGAATTAATCGATTTCAATTTGACGAACAGAGGGAATTTAGAAGAATCTATTCAAGTTAATCTTACCGTTGAAGGTGATCTCTTATTATCGAAATATTCCTTGACACAGACGATATCGATTAACCAATCGTTTTCGGAACAAGTTACGGTGACAATTCCTGAACTCACTTCATCTGAATCAATGGCGCAAGGTGATAGTTACAATCTTACCATTAGGGTGCTTAATACCGAGGGTATCGAATACAGTTCTCATATCATAAAACTCATCGTCCAGCCACTGTTTATTGTAGAATCGAATGATTGGCCATCTGTTATGGAATTCATGCCCCAATCTGACCGCACATGGGAAGTCACTCTCACCAACACCGGTAATCGGGATGTTACGGTAAGTGCAGCCTATACAATCACTCGTCCTGGCTTGACGAACTTCTCAGGAGATTGGCAAATGAGCAGTCAAACTTCGACGGGCATATTCCTTCCAAGAAATACACCTGTCATTCACACCTTTACCGTTGCCTCAAATGTAGCTGAACCGCTGTTGAGAGTGACTGCTGATTTGACAATCTTCCTCCGGCCTATGGATCTCACCGTTCAAGGAAGCGGTGAATTCACGACTCAAATGGTGATGTCTCGGTTCTACTCCGTCGGTGAAATTGGATTGGCACCAAGTGAGAACGATAAAGACCCTGTTGAGGTTTCCCTTTCCCATACTCACATCCCTGTAAGCAATGCTTCTGGAGCAGCATATGAAGTGGAATTGTGTAATTCTCAACGTCTGTTGGACCTCACTGCAATGGGCCTTATCGAATCCGAATACTCATGGAACGTTACATTGATCGAAGAGAAAATTGACGGGACGACTGTCTCACATCTTTTAGATTTGGAGCAAGAATGTGCAACTACTTCACTTGGGCCAACATCTCGTTACCCACTCCTGGAACAAGTGGCTTGGGAAACTTCAAGCATTAAACTCGAAGTTGATATCCCTGATCGCGGATTCATCCTTCCCGGTGACGGATGGGACTTGACCTTCAGGCTGTACCACCCAGATGAAAACGCTGGTTACACACAGTTTGATGAAGAAACATTTACCCTTGTTTTGGCAGTCTTTGCAGACCCGATGATTAAGAGTGTAACATCCAATGATGGATACTTCGAGGAAGGCTCCGACACTACGGTTACTGTCGTGGTTCAGAATGTTGGCTCAGCATCCGCTCTTGACGTGGTCGTTGAATTACAGTGTGATATCTTGACTCTGTCGAACAAAGCAGGTGATCAACCGCCCTTGTATAATCGAAGCGTGAATGGCGGATTGAATACCTCTATGATTCCGTTCTTCTTCCCTGGCGATTCATACTCTCTGCAATGGGTTGTGAAGGCAGACTCAATCGATTGGTGGTCTCAACGAGCTGAGGCGAATTGTACTGCAACGCTCAACGCGTCTTACATGGACAGCAATATCAAAGCCAATGATTACTTTATTCTGGTTGAAGATGTTAAATCTCAATCACCCGGCGTTTCAAACAGTTTCATTGCCTGTATTGTATTCTTACTCGTATCAGTCATTCTATTCCGATTAACTGCACAGAATGAAAACTTCCGGTTGCTCGGAATTTATTCTGGCGTCATTGGCCTTGGGTTCTCATTCCACATCTTCCAATATGCGTGGTGGGGCTTTGTCGTCCTTACGCTTGGAGCACTCTGGATTTGGAGAGTAAGCTGGGGAAGTACTGAAGA
>CESI01029986.1_pt1 | contig 10842 bp, 10 predicted proteins | sample 356301 | NCBI WGS metagenome assembly CESI01 (sample SAMEA2621423, study PRJEB7988) | marine metagenome | biome: marine biome (ENVO:00000447); feature: deep chlorophyll maximum layer (ENVO:xxxxxxxx); material: "saline water (ENVO:00002010), including plankton (ENVO:xxxxxxxx)" | depth 40 m | reverse complement strand
TTCGTCAATGGAATAATTTGGAATAGTGCTAATATTGCAATAATCACTTGGCTAATTTCGCGAAGTCGAACCAACTTGTCAGTGGCGAAACCAGCTTAACCTTACACTTAAGCCGTTTCGCCGCTGCTACATCGTTTTAACGATGGAAAACGGGCATTATGTGGTCTTTAGAAGTTTAGTCGACGCTGTGCTGCGGTTATTAGCAATAAGCGAACTCGCAACAGATTACAGGCACGACATAAATCTATTTGCTCAATAATTGACGCCACTCAGCGAGAGCAGCGGTACAGTTCTTTAACGGCCTTCATAAATTGGATAGAATTGCAGTTGCCAAATAAAACTAATCCCAAATGAACACACCACCCCAACACTAAAGCCCCAGTGTCCAAGGCGCAGTGCCCGTGATCAGAGGGCCATGGTCATGCGGCTAAACCGAAGCGATTAGACCAATTAACCCCTACTGTTGAGCCTTGGTCCACGGACCGAGCAAAACAATCCAATGCTGATTGAGCCGCAGCGACGCTATAGGCAGGACGTAGGTACGTGCTCAATAAACGATAGAGCCTAGGCTCTTGGTTCCCGGTCCACGGGCCTAGGCAATATGGACTAGGAACCACGGGCCAAGTTTTTTGTAGCAGAATGGGAAATGTTTTGTCATTAGAAGACATTCTAAAATAGCCCTGCCCACTTTAAGCAAGTTTACTCTGACAGTACCCTCACGGAGTAGTTCAATTTCTGTGCCGCATGGTGATTGACTTGATATGCCTTTTACGGGCGTTCAAGTTTGTCTGACAATGCCACGATTAGTGTTTTTCTAAATGCAAGTAAGGGCTTTGAAACTAATCAAAGCCCCTAAAATTTTTAACCAAACATATCTGCAGTGATGCCTGCATACCAACCTTCGGATTCTTCGTAGGTTGCTTTACGCATATCGGCAGTTTCGCCTGTGGCAGAGATGAAACCATCGACCTTTGCGATCTTTTCATCGGTGGCTTCATAAGTTGCGCCAACTTTCACGCCGTCATTGGTATCAATCAACGACCAGCATGTGTTCGAGAACTTGGCTGGGAAGACCCGAGACCCTGTCAAAGCCCCACGCACCGCATTGGCGCAAACCTTCGCCTGGCTATTTGCAGAGAAGCCAGACTTTGGCATGTCACCCTGTTGAGAGGCATCGCCCAGAACATAGACATCCGCATCCACTTTCGTGGACATATCAATGGCATTGACCGGAGCAAACTTGCCGTCCGTAACACCGGCCAATTTAGCAATGCGACCCGCTTTCATGGCTGGGATCACGTTGCAGACATCGACCTTGGTCACTTCACCATCAATCGTGACAGTCATGGCACTTGGATCAACCGACACATTGCCGCCGCCGAAGTCGCCGCCAATCCAGTCGATCACACCGCTATAGTGTTTTGCCCAACCTTCTTGGAACAACCCTTGCTTCGAGAATTTCGGCTTAGGATCGGCCACAATGATTTTTGCGGTCGGGTTGTTGGCTTTCAGATAATGCGCAACCATCGATACCCGCTCGTAGGGTCCAGGAGGACAACGGTATGGGTTTGGTGGCGCGACCATTGCGAATGTACCACCCTGAGGCATCGCGGCGATTTGCGCTTTGAGCAATTCGGTTTGTGAGCCGCCTTTATAGGCATGGGGCATAGCGTTTTGCGCTGACAAGTCCCAACCCGCAACAGCCCCTTCCACAAAATCAATCCCCGGGGAAAGAATGAGCTTGTCATAGGGCACAGATGCACCACCGGCCAATATGACCGTCTTCGCATCGCGATCCACGCCAACAGCCCAATCATGCACAACATTCACGCCGCCTGCAGCCATTGTGCCATAGGAATGACCTAGGTCATCGATGGTTTTGATCCCACCCAGATAGAGATTAGAAAAGAAGCAGGTGTAATACATGCGTGAAGGTTCGACCAAGGTGACTTCAACGGCCCCCTTGCTGTCTTTGGCGATGTAGCGCGCAGCAGTTGCCCCGCCAGCACCTCCGCCAACAACCACAACTCGAGGCTTGCCATGGCTATTGGCAAAAGCCAATGGCGCGGCCATAGCGGTTGCCACTGCGGCCCCGCTACCCATAAATACACGTCTATTCAGTTTCATGTTTTGTCCTCCCAGAGTTTAGCCTCTTATTCGAGGTCCTTAAAATACGCAGCGAGTGCTGCAATCTCTTCCTCAGACAAACGCCCCGCCATCATTTGCATGACAGGATGTTGCCTCAATTTTTGTTTGTAAGCATGCATAGCAATGACAAAATCTTCTGTTGGCCAAGCCGTGATCCCAGGAATACCATCATTCGAGCCGTTGCTTTGATGACAAGTCAGGCATTCACTGGATAGATATTCGCCATATTCTGCATCCCCCACCATAGCGATAACAGAAGGATCAAGTTTGTTTTCTGGCCCCTGTCCGGTCTCTCGCACTTTTGGCAGGCTTTCCACACCCCCTGAAAATTCTCGCAGATATGCGATCAAATTTGCCCGATCTTCTGGATCCCTAAGGCCCGGGAAACTCATCCGAGTTTTTGCCACCAAGGATTTTGGGTTCTCAAGGAAGCCGTCCAAGGTTTCAGCCGACCAAACCAGCCCATCGTCGCCTGCGCGGATCATGCTTTTGGAGTATTTGGCCCCCGCAAGCCCGCCTGCGGCACGTCCAAAAACATCATTTAGTTGCGGACCCACGCGGTTCTTCGCTTCTTTGCCAACTTGGTGACAGGCTTGGCACTTTTTAAAGACAGGGGCCCCTAAAGCTGAATCTCCCACGGCTTCAGCGTAAGAATTACCAGCCCAAAAAGCTGTCATTAGTACCAGCATAATTTTATTTTTAGCTTTCAAAACGGACCTTGTATTAAAACTAACGTACACACTTGGCATGACATGTTTAAAAATGCATTTTCAGCTCCTAACCCTGATCGAGGGGTGATTTAAGAAGTCGTTTTTACCAGCCACTCTTTGCCTTTCAGCATGGCATTCCAATAGACCCAAGGCAGCACCGATTTTTTCAAAAACCAAGCCGAGCGCCTCGGCTTGGTGCTGTCCCAAGGAAAGCTGGGCATGAGTTTTCCACCATAGCCAAACTCCGCCAAAATGATCTTGCCGTGCTCTACCGTTAGCGGACACGATCCGTATCCGTCATAGGCTTGCGGCATTGCTGCCCCCTTCATTTGGGCGATCAGGTTATCGGCCACAATGGGCGCTTGTTTTCGCACAGCGGCAGCGGTCTTGGCATTCGGGGTAGAGGTCACATCGCCAAGGCCAAAGACATTCGGAGCGATCGTACTTTGGAGCGTTGCTTGGTCGACAGCCATCCAGCCGCCTTCGTTTGCCAAGGGGCTATTTTTGATGAAGTCTGGTGCGCATTGCGGTGGACAGACGTGCAGCATGTCAAACTTGCGTTCGACTATTTGCGGTTCTTGACCTTCTTTGGTCACCTTGAACGTTGCTGTCTGGTTTGCTCCATCGACCTTTACCAAATTATACCCAAAATCGAGGTTGATGCCGTAACGTTCTACATATTCCATCAATGGAAGCACATAGTCTGCACACCCAAACAACACCGGTCCCGCGTTGCAGAACGACACGTTGATATCTTTGATTTTGTTCGCAGTGGTCCATGAACTGCACGACAGATACATCGCCTTTTGTGGCGCGCCCGCACATTTAATCGGCATTGGTGGCTGGGTAAAAATTGCTTCACGGCCACACATTTTTTGCACCAGCTCCCACGTATAGGGCGCCAGATCATAACGGTAATTAGACGTTACGCCATTCTTACCAAGCGCATCTTCCAGCCCCTCAATCGCGGCCCAATCCAGCTGGAGCCCCGCGGCAACCACCAGATAATCGTAGCTGAGCGTCGTGCCGTCTTCGAGCGTAACAACGTTTGCGTTGGGTTGAAACGATGCAACTGCTCCTTTGATGTGGGTCACGTAGGTCGGCATGACGCTGGCCGTCGAGCGCATGGTCTCTTCTTTTTTGAAGGTTCCTGCACCAACCATTGTCCAACCGGGTTGGTAGTAATGGGTCAATGAGGGCTCTACAATCGTGATTTTCAACGATGTGTCCCGTTTGTGCAGGCTGGCCGCTGTCGCAATACCCGCGGCCCCGCCACCTACGATAAGAATTTGATGATCTGCCATTATGATAAGGGCCTCCCAACCCCAGTTTCAGCGTGCGCTACAACTTCGAGTAGTTTTCCAGCCTCCTAGGCGACGGTGGCACGGGTTCGCATTTTTCCTCCCAAAAAATTGCTTGATCTTTAACGTGATTCTCTCTCATTATGTGAGGACATGTCTCATAATACAATAGTGTGGATTCAATATGCATCTCGAACGGCTCATCAATTTGCTTGAAATTATCGCCGTGGTTGGTCGTCCTGTCAGCGCGACCGAAGTGCAGGTGGCGAGCGGACTGCCAAAGCCAACCTGCTACCGTTTAGTGCAAACATTGCAAGAACAAGGCCTCATTGAAGAGCCAAGCAACGACGGGCGCTATGTGATCGGTGAACGGTTGATCCGAATTGCCTTATTAGGAAAATCAGACGTGGATGTGCGCCGCGTTGCTGCCCCGCTGCTTAAGGGGGCTGCGGCGACGTTTAACGAAACAGTGTTTCTGGCGCGTTTCCGTGACAGCAGGGTAGAGATTATCCACGTCGAAACGCCTGATGACCCTGCCCGTGCGTTCATCCATCCCGGGCTCGGCGAACGACCGATGCATGCTTGTTCATGTTCCAAGGCCATCGCAGCTTTCACAGAAGAATCGTTCCAAGACACCATTATGGAAGGCAGTCTTCGAGCGTATACCGACCACACAAAAACCACACAACAAGACCTACTTGCAGAATTCGATGTAATTCGGAGACAGGGTTTTGCCGATTGTGACCAAGAGATCGACATTGGCATTTCAAGCGTCGCCGCCCCTATCACCATCGGAAATATAGGGGCCACCTTTAGCGTCGGCACTGTCGGCCCCGTGCGCAGGTTCGGCACAGACTACAGACATAATATTGGCCGCCAGTTGATCCAGCTTGCGACAAAGATCAGCGGCGCCATTCAGCTATGCAACGTGGCCAAGGTTTGAGGAGAGACCACGGAAATGATATTTCAAACCCCATGTAGGTGGGGATAACGTAAGGGAGGAATACAAATGAACAAACCGATGAAGCCAGATCCAACGTTTCACGCATCTGCTAAACTGGCAATGAAAGCCCCACCTGAGAATTTTGCCTTTTCGGTGATGTTGGGCAAAGACGCTAACCAACACGACGGGTTGGCGGTCATTGACTTGCGCGATGGTTCAGACACCTACGGCGAAATTATTCACACTGTGATGACCGAAACGACAGGTGACGAATTCCACCACTTTGGCTGGAACGCCTGTTCATCGTCGTTGTCGCCCCTAACTGGCCATGCGTTTTTGGAACGCCGCTATCTGATTGTGCCGGGAATCCGGTCATCCCGTATTTTTATCTTTGACGTCAAAGATCCGCTGAAGGCGCATATCCACAAAATCATTGAGCCAGAAGAGCTGTTCGAGAAGACAGGATATTCGCGCCCACACACGATCCACTGCGGACCTGAAGGCATCTATGTCTCGACCCTTGGTGGCGGTGGCGAGGACGGGACAGACGGCCCCCCCGGTATTTTCATCATGGATTGCGAGACATTCGAGATCATTGGCCGCTACGAGATGGATCGAGGCAAGCAGGACAAACACTATGATTTTTGGTGGAACCTGCCTCAGGACTACATGGTCAGCTCTGAATGGGGCCTGCCACCACAATACGAAAACGGCGTAGTGGCTGAGGATTTGCTGTCCAACAAATATGGCCACTCCATCCATTTTTGGGATTTGCGCGCGCGCAAGAATATCCAGACGATAGATTTTGGTGAAAATTATCAAATGGCACTGGAAATTCGCCCCGCCCATGACCCATCGAAGTCATATGGCTTTTGCGGTGTGGTAGTGGATACGACCAATCTGCAAGGTGCGATTTTTACATGGTGGCGTGATGATGGCGGCGTCTGGCAGTCCAAGAAGGTCATCACCATCGACCCACGTCCTGAAGATCCAGAAAAACTGCCAGAGTTATTGAAAGGCTTTGGTGCTGTTCCGCCACTGGTGACTGACATCGACCTGAGCTTGGATGACAAATACCTTTACGTCGCCTGCTGGGGCTTGGGCGAAATGCACCAATACGATGTGTCTGATCCAATGAACCCAGTGTTGAACGGCAAAGTGGAGCTGGGCGGTATCGCCACTGAGCACAAGCACCCCAATGGCAAGGATGTCATCTACGGCCCTCAAATGGTCGAGATAAGCCGCGACGGGAAGCGAGTTTACTGGACGAACTCGCTCTATTCCTCCTGGGACAACCAGTTCTACCCCCATCAGGAAGGCGGGCAGATGGTGATGGCACGGGTCGGTGACGATGGTAGCTTTGCCCTTGATCCTGACTTCTACATTGATTTTCCAGAGAATACCCGCGCCCACCAGATCCGTCTGGAGGGGGGCGATTGTTCCACAGACAGTTTCTGTTACCCGTCGGTATAATTGATGGAAGACATGACATTGACGGCCCTTTGGTGGGCCGTCATTTTTTCAGGCGTCTATCATGGCATAAACCCGGGCATGGGCTGGCCGCTTGCTGTATCTGCAGCGCTCTTTGAGCAAAAAAAAAGTGCGATAGCAAAGGCCCTCGTGATGCTTGCTGCAGGCCATTTTCTAGCGATGATTGTGATCTTACTGCCGTTCTCGATGATGTATTTCCTTATCGATAATGAAGGCGAAATTCGCATCGGCGCAGGCTTTTTAGTGATCGCCATGGGTGTCTATTTGTTGATTAATCGCCGGCACCCGAAAATTCTGGCACGCGTGCATCCCGCCAAACTAGGATTATGGTCGTTTCTGGCGGCGACCGCTCACGGTGCAGGGCTAATGTTGGTACCGATTTTCCTCGGCATTTGCGGGCTTTTGGTGCCCGATGAAAGTGTGTCCCGGACCGGCCATGCCGCAGCACAAGAATTGATGACAAGCAATGTCATGACCGCCTTTCTGGTTGCGGCCACCCATACTTTTGCCATGACGTTTGCGGGCGCCTTGATCGCCGTGTTTGTCTATGTGTGGTTCGGGCTAACATTCATCTCGAAAAGCTGGTTCAACCTTGATGTTGTCTGGGCATTGAGCCTGATCATAGTGGGGGCATTCGGGGTCTATTCCGCCTTTTCAGGCCATCATTGAATTCAAAGGCACATCGATAGGAACGAATTGGCTTTATTATAATGCGAACCTTGGTCCAAATGTTACGAAGGCACTGTCAGAGCAAACAGTTTTGTCAACTTAATGAGAACTCGCATCGGATTGCTGGTTAAGCCTAAATCTACGCGCTCAATAATTGACGCCACTCAACGAAAGCAGCGGCATAACTTAGCTTGAAATTGGTGAAAACAATGCTTGCTACGCAGCAAGGTTAATATAATTCAAAATAAACTAAACCTTGTGTAGCAACAGTTGCTCAAGGATTTTATTTAAACCCAATATCAGTACCAATACCAATGCCTCAGCCAAACTATCCAATGCCAATTTACCCCAGGCAACGCTGAAGGCGGGAACGAAGGTGGCTACTCTATAAACGATAGTGCACTGGCTCTTGGCTCCCGGTCAAAGGGCCTAAGCAAGACGGTTCAGTAACCCCGGGCCAGGTTTCATATAGCTAAATTGGGGGGTGGTTTTGTCATTAGAAGACATTCTAAAATAGCTCTATCCGTTTCAAGTAGTTTTGTCTGACAGGGCGCATTGGTAGATTACTTCCAGGTTACTAAATAATTAATTTTTTGTTGACATCATATTTTTAATGACATGTTATATAGCTAACATGTTAGTTAGTAGGGGTGAATATGTTTGGTCTGTCTGTTGCGCTAACAACTCCATTCTCCCAGACGGGCGCCATAGACGACCATCTTATGGTGGCTCACAGCAAATGGGTTTTGCAGAATGGAGCTAATAGCATAACGCTTTTCGGCACTACCGGTGAAGGCGCATCCATATCGCAAATTGAAAAATTTAAAACTCTGCAAACATTAATTAAAGAAAACATTCCGCCTAGCAAAATCATTGCAGCTGTGATGACATCTTCTCTTCAAAACGCCATCTTGCAATGTGTAGAATATCATGATTTGGGCGTTAAAAGAATACTAATAACCCCTCCATTTTTCTTTAAAGATCTTAGTTTTGAGGGGCTTTTAAGTTGGTATTCCGCTGTTTTTACTGCTCTTCAGTCACTTAAAATACAGTTCATTCTTTATAATATACCACAGTTAACAATGGTTGCAATTCAACCTGAGCTTATTTCGGCGTTACAGAATGAATTTGGTTCTGAAATGATTTTTGGGGTTAAGGACAGTACTGGCAATCTTGAAGGAACATTAGAATTCTTAAAAAATAAAGATCTAATGGTGGCTGTGGGAGATGAGCGCACGTTGGCAGATGCAATGTTCCATGGCGCGTCTGGGGCAATCTGTGGAATGTCGAATGTTTTTCCGCGTGAGTTGACTGAAGTTATTAAAACTAAAACTCATAATGCTATGGTTAACAACATGACAAACCTAATAGTAAATGCTCCGGTAACAGCTGGCGTTAAGGCGCTTTTGGCTATAAAATCAAATGAAAAGAGTTGGATGATGGTTCGGCAGCCTCTTGAAGTCTCGCCGCAAGCTCACCAATCACTTTTAAGGAAATCACTGTAAATTACCTCTCGAAAAAGCTATGAAACAACACTTAGGAGAAAACCATGATTGCCAAATTAAAACGACATAGTTTGACCGCGATTGTTGCGGTTTCAGTTGCGCTGGCAGCTGTGCCCGTCTGGGCGGGTTCGCACCAGGTCAAGCTACGCATGTCTACGCCGGCTTCTGCAACCGATGCAAGGTCAGTTGCTTTACAAGACGTGTTTGCACCAGCAGTTGCGAATTTTGCATCTTATGAACCCCATTATAATGGCTCGTTAATTAAACAAAACTCTGAGCTGGAAGCGATTGCATCCGGTGACCTTGAGATGTCGATCACCTCAGCGCAAGAATTGGCACAGTATTTCCCAGAGTTTTCAATCTTCGCGACAGGGTATGTTCATCAAGACGCCGCTCATCAAGTTGCCGTATTTAATGATGATTTAATGTTACCTTTCAAGAAAAAGGTTGAAGATGAGCTCGGAGTGAAACTCCTGAGCATTATGTATTTGGGGCGTCGCCACGTCAACCTTCGTCAATGCCGGGATGAAGTCAACGTGCGCACACCGGCTGATTTGGCCGGCGTAAACTTACGCATGCCTGGTACAGACGCATGGCAATTTCTCGGAAAAGCTCTTGGCGCAAACCCTACACCCATGGCATTTACAGAGATATATACAGCATTGTCTACAAGCTCCGTTGACGGTCAAGATAATCCCTTGCCAACTGTTGTAGACGCCAAATTTTATGAGGTTACCTGCCAAATTGCATTAACGTCTCATTTGGTTGATTTGAACTATGTAGCTTTTTCAAAAGCTGTATGGGACGGCTTGAGTGCCAGCCAGCAAGTTGATGTTCAAGCCGCAGCAGTGGCAGCAGCGGAAAGTGGCCGTCAAAATCAGCTGAAAAAAGAGACTGATTTGGTATCATTTTTGGTTGAAAAAGGAATGGAAATATATGAACCAGATTTGTCTGCGTTCAGAAGCCATGTACAGAACTTGTACTTAACTACTTCGGCCTCAGATCCTTGGCCTGCAGGTGTGCTTGATAAAATAAATGCGCTGGGTAAATAACTAAAACAATATTTTAGTTGAACAAATGAGATCTGTAACCAAAGCTATTACTCGACTAGGAGAATTCATAGCGGCCATGATGATGGCCGCTATGTTTGCAACTTTTATACTACAGGTATTCATTCGTTACACAGCGCGCATAGGATGGGTAGCAGAGACAATACCATTTTTTGACCCTAATCTCTATGGTTGGACTTTGGAGTTTTGTTTAGTTTTGTGGATTTGGTTAGTATTTTGGGGAAGCGCTCTGATTGTAAGACAGAGAGATCATGTAACGTTTGATCTAATTCTTACCAGCGTAAATCCGAAAACAAGAAGATGGATGGCAATTTTTAGCTGTTTAGCAATTTCGGTTGGCTTTTTGTGGGTGCTTGAGCCGACTTGGGAGAAATTTTATATATTACGCTTGAAAAGAACAGCAACTCTGTCAAATTTATTCGGTGACTGGATTCGTGTCAGAGATATATATTCAATATTCTTTCTATTTTTACTTTCTATTTCAGCAAGATACGCTTGGAGGGCGTGGAAAGTTTTCCAAAACGGCGCAGATTTTGAAAATATTTCATATGAAAATCTCACAATTGATGAAAGCAAAACGTTACCGAAATGACAACAGAATTTATTGTATGTATCATGTCGCTATTTTTTCTAGCAGGTATCGGAATGCCGATTGCATACGCAATAATGCTTTCATCATTTTTTTACCTGTCTGTTGGTGGCCAGGATATTGGTTTATCAGGTAAAATATTGCTTGATGGAGTGTATTCCAGCTTCATTTTACTAGCTGTTCCTCTCTTTATTATAGCGGCTAATATTATGAACGCTGGGACTATAAGTGACCGTTTGCTAAAATTCTGCGTCGGTTTGGTTGGTCGCTTTAAAGGCGGTATGGGCCACGTCAATATTGTAGCGAGTCTTATTTTTTCTGGAATGTCTGGATCTGCGGTTGCAGATGCAGCAGGTATTGGAAAAATTATAATCGATATGATGACGAGAACTGGCCATTATACACGAGGGTATGCC
>CESI01082105.1_pt1 | contig 10851 bp, 12 predicted proteins | sample 356301 | NCBI WGS metagenome assembly CESI01 (sample SAMEA2621423, study PRJEB7988) | marine metagenome | biome: marine biome (ENVO:00000447); feature: deep chlorophyll maximum layer (ENVO:xxxxxxxx); material: "saline water (ENVO:00002010), including plankton (ENVO:xxxxxxxx)" | depth 40 m | reverse complement strand
CCTGTCCTAAAGCACCGATGATATAAGCCTCGCCGTTGGCTTCCTTGGGAGGTTTAACGGTGCTCATTTAGATGAACTAAACCAACTTCGAGCCGGTCGTGCGTGGGATGGACTTCAATCAGTAAAACTGGGACTTCGAGGGAATCCGAAAGTTCCTCTGCAAGCGAAAGTGGCAGTTCGATGCGTTCAAATTGTGCATCATAACGAATCCAGCCTTCTGCCACGCCAAGTTCATGCTTCAATTCAGCAACATCATCAGGTGCATCTTCGAGGGAGGTGGGTATGGCGCCAAACAGAATCGTATCGTCTTTGCTCAACACCTCGTAAGGCCGGAGTGTGGCTTGTCCACGCCGACGGAACCTGGCCCTCAACTGCCCAGCGTCTTTGTAGCGTGCAGAGCAGAATTTGAGATGGAAGTTCATCGGTTGGGCCGCTTTTTTCAAACGAATCGCCAAATCTGCAGATCCTTCTGCCGCTGCTGTAATGCCACCGCTCAAGTTGAACCCCCGAACATCCATGTTTTCTTGATTGCCAACGGTAATTTCCAGTTCATTGAGGTTGAGAAAGGTCACTGGAGATGCGTTGAGTTGTTCAAGCAGTGCAAATAATTGATCTTCTTTATCTGGTTCACAAGGCAATTCCACACCAACTTCGATTCCAGAATCCACACATGCTTGCATCACGTTGAGGTATTTGTCGATGGTTCCATCCAAAAGATGGAAACGAATTTCATCAAGCCCAGCAGCGCCGAAGGCATCTGCCTTGCCTGGATTGAAGGGGATCGATGTGTAAAGGTGAATGTGATGCTCGCTTCCAAAAGCTGCTTTCAATTGCTTAACTGCTTCAAGAGACCGCTCCATGTCCAGCATAGGATCCCCACCCGTGATTCCAGTCCCCGTTGCTCGCATGGCATGACCTTCTTCGATGACGTCTTCCCATGTTGTGCAGCGACGTTCGTTCGCAAACATATCAGGGGATTCTCGACGGTTGTCAGAAAGCGGGCAATAATCGCAACCCCAGTGGCACTTGCCAGTTACGAATAAGACAAGCTTACTTCCAATTTGACATTGTACACACCCTTCAGCCTCGCCATCCTCCGCAGGGAGGATTTCTGTAGCCATTTGAAGTGAAGTCGCCATGGAACTCAGTTGGTCGTGCCAGCGGTTTGGTTTGAAGGCGTCGCTAAGGATTGTCTAAATTCGTGCGAACGGCTTTCGAGACCAACCAGCGGTGGAACCGCCGGTCAAGGGTCAACTCAGGATGGAATGTGAGGGCAAGCCGATGGCCGTCGAGGACACCAACTGTCTCTTCATCCAGATGTGCAACAGTTCGACAGCGCACCAGACTTGTTTCAAATCGAGGAGCCCGAATAAACACGCCCGGGTAGCCGGTTGATTGCACAGGGGCTGCACTTGGTCTGACGGGAAGTGGTCTGTGATTGAAACGATCCGCATCAGTTGTATGGTTGCCCACTTCACCTGCATCAGGCGTCAGTAAATTGACATCCACTTCTGCTTCAAAGGATTGGCGCTGGCGCCCCCATGCGTTCCGCGCAATCGGTGCTGCGATGTATGGCTCACGTCCATCACCCGGTTCCGAAAGAAGAATAGCGCCTGCACAGGTTCCTAACACTGGCCGTGATTCATATTCGTCCATCCACGCGAATATGGCCGGTAAAAGCGCCTCACTTTCGCTGGCTTTTCTCATTGCTGTTGACTCGCCGCCAGGGAGCACCAAAGCATCGAGGGAGGCATTGACTTGGTCTCCTCGTCGCAGTTCAATGACTTCCAGTTCAATCGAAAGTTCTGCAGCAGCGCCCTGAAGCGCTTCGATGTGCTCATGGCGAGCGCCTTGCAACATTGCCAGTCCGACACGCACCATGATGTTACGAATTGACGCCACCATAAGAGGTCAACGGATTGTTTCAGAATCTCAAGCGATTCGATGTGCGATTCAATCCTCCATGCAAGGTGTTGAAAAACCTCCAAGCAGTGCCGCAACCAATGGGCTACGATGATTGCTTCCTTGTCCCGGGTCCGGTGCGCATGGGCCAACCTTGCCTCAGTGCCATGGCAACGCCTGTAATCACGGCGCGTGGCCCCGAATTCCGAGACGTAATGGCAAAACTCAATTCTGGCCTCCGCTCAGCATTCAACCTCTCACCCTCACCGAACGTTCGCAAATCCGAATCGTGGACTGGGGAAGACGGATACAAAGTCGTCGTTGTCTCTGGAAGCGGAACTGCAGCGATGGAAATGGTGATCGCAAATCGGTTCCGTTCCAATGACCTTGTGCTTGTTCCCACGAATGGAAAATTCGGGGAACGCGTTGCAGAAATTTGCGGACGGTTCTGCAATGTCAAACACCTCAAAGGCGAATGGGGTCGAGCCTTTGACCTCGGCGAATTGGAACGCCAACTTGAACGAAAGTGCTACGAAGCAGTCCTTATTTGCCACAATGAAACAAGCACGGGCATCACCCAAGACGCTGAATCAATTGCTGAGATGTGTGCGCGCCATGAAACATCATTCATCCTCGATGGCATCACCTCTGTTGGTGGCATGCCAGTCCACCCAACTGAATGGAAGGCAGAAGCCGTCGTTATGGGGGCCCAGAAGTGTACTGCTGGACCCTCGGGCATTGCTGCTATCGCAATTAATGAACACTACATAGAACGGGTTCACGCCATTCGAGAACAAGGGGATGCAAACCCCACGTACTATCTGGATATGGTCTCGGCATTGAAGAAAGGAAATGACGATCAGACACCTTGGACACCTGCGATTAATTTAGCGATGGGCTGGGGTGCGGCATTGGAAGTGCTTCAAGAGGAAACAAATGAAGTTCGTTGGAACCGCTGTGCCCACATGGCAAATGGAGTCCGAAACCTCTTCACAGATCTTGGATTTGAACTCTTAGCCGACGCCTCACAGCGGAGTGATTCCGTGACCGCAATCATGTACCCAGACGGAATAGATGACAGTTGGCGGACGAGACTCAAAGAGGAGTTTAACACTCAAGTAATCGGGGCACAAGACCATCTCAAAGGCAAAATGTTCCGGGTTGGGTCGATGGGCGAAACTCCCGTTACCGAAATGGTTGAGGGGTGCGTTCGGATGCTCAATTGCTTTCGTGCATGTGGCCATGAAATTCCCGACGTGGACGTACCGAGTTACTTCTGAGGTTGAACGAAATGCGAGCAATTGTGCTGGGTCGATTCCAACCCTTCCACAATGGACATGCGTTTCTGGTGAAACAAGCCGCTGCTGCTTTTCCTGATGAACCTGTCATGGTTGCAGTGGGTTCAGCACAAAGCGAATGGGAGCCGAACAATCCTTGGTCTGCAGATGACAGAGCATCGATGATTCGCGCATGGGCCACTTCAACCGGACTCGAAGTTGAAGTGTGCATGATCGAGGACATCAATGATCCACCAAACTGGGTGAATCATGCAAGGAAGCATCACGGTGAGGGAGTGTTAGTGACCTCAGACGAATCGACGGCGGCACTGTACACAGATGCGGAATTCCCAGTTCACGATGTGGTGCTGAATGAAAGGGAACGCTACGAAGGGTGGAGGGTCCGCCAAACCGCTAAAATGCTCTCGACTGTGTATGATGATGACGCTGTTCGCGAGGTGCTAAGTGCCACTGTGCCGCTTGCTGTGATTGAATGGTTGATTGAACAAGATGCCTTGTTCAGACTCTCGACATTTGAAACAGGAGTTCACGCTGGCTAATCACTTGCGAAACAGTTTCTTTTTGACGTCTTTTTTCATCTGTTCCTTGACTGCTTCTCGAACTTTTTCTTGGGCTTTGGCTTTGACTGAGTCTGTTAAAGCGCTCACTTTCTTCTTTGCGGCGTCCTTAATCGGCTTTGTTGCTTCATCAACGACATTGCGCTTCACAGAACCTGCTGCCTCTTTTGCTGCCGCTTTGGCGGCTTTCGTTGCAGCGTTGGCTGCTTTTCCAACAGCCTTGGCTCCGAGCTTCCTGACCATGGTTCGGCTTCAAGGCCGCTCATCAAGAATGTTTGGCCATCAATCTTCAGAAGCCACGACAACACGTGCTGCCGTCAAAACCCGTTGCTTGTACATGTAACCCGCTTCTAGAACATCGACGACATGACCTGCTGCGAACGCATCTGATGAGGGAATGGTCGTGATGGCTTCCATTTTTGCTGGATCGAATTTCAAGCCTTTTGCTTCAATGGCAATGACGCCATCGGCTTGCAGTTCATGCCACATTTTGTTGCGGGTGAGCCGGAGGCCTTGCGCCATTGTCCCTTCGTCTTCTTTACCGACATTAGCCAGTGCCCTGTCCACATCTCCAAGCACGGTTAGCATTCTTCGGGCGAGCCCCATGCCGCTGTACTGAATCAATTCCGCTTTTTCTGCCATCATGCGTTTTCGCACGTTTTGGATTTCAGCGTCTTTGTAAGCAATCTCCTTTTCTGCAGTTTCTGCCCGCTCAAGAGCGACCTCAAGAGGGTCTTGAACTTCGACTTCGACCTCTTCGGCGAGGTCCATGGTATCCATGCCCTCTTCGATGATTGGAATCTCATCGTCTACAACATCGTCTTCGCTCATTGTTCTGCGGTATGGGAAGTGGTCTTTGAACCCCTCGTTTCACCGGTTAAGAAACGCAGTAAGGTTCCAAGCACCGTGGCCCCATTCTGCAGCACGAAGGTGCTCTCTACCAATGATGCCAACGAGGTTATCGTCAGCCAACCATGTGTTGATGGCATGAACTAATGTTCGACTGGCTCGGTCATGGGCTTCATAGGTCGGAACAATTTTTGGGTCTTCTTTTTCATCAAGCGTCTCCCCTAATGCCTTCCTTCGTTGCATCCAATCAATGCATACTGAACTGGCAAATTCTTCTTCTGCGATCCCGGTCAAGCGGGAACAGGTTTCATTCCAAGTGTCTTCACTGTACAATGCATCGACGTGAGGGACGGCTTTACCTAAGGCTACATCAAGGTAGAGAAATGCGCGACCTTCCCAGACTTCCCAGGCACCTGGACTCGCATAATGCATGAGATGAAGCAACCCCTCTTCGCCGTCACGCAGCTGTCGAAATGCCTCCAGGGCCGAAGGGTCTCCTTCGACCGAGCATGTTTCCATCCAATCAAGAAGTTCGGCTTCCGCATCAATAGCAAAAACCCGTTTGAGTCGCGTGTCTTGGGCGGGGCGATGTTCCCTAAACGCCCCTTTTTCCATACCACTTTGAAGGGCCGACCAAGGCATAGCAAGCAGGTGATTTAACACCGGAGTGTCAACCAAAAGCAGCACCATTTCAAGGCCCATACATCGCCCCAAACACGCAACCCGTTTGATGCCATCGGCTCTCAGCGGATAGAATGAAACTCATCTCACTCGGGAAAGCATGCAACAGCATTGAAGAATGCGGGGCGCTCCGTTCCACTTGGAGGGTTTTGTCGTGGCCACGATCAAAGAGCAAATCGAGCTGATTCGCATCGAGATTGATAAGACCCAGAAAAACAAGGCTACAAACGCCCACATCGGCAAACTGAAGGCGAAAATTGCCCAGTTGAAAATCAAGGAAGAGAAGGCTCATGCTCACTCCAAAGCCAGCGGTGGAGGCAAGGGCTTCGAAGTCAAAAAGTCCGGTGACGCTACTGTGGCGCTCGTTGGGTTTCCATCCGTTGGAAAGTCCACTCTGATCTCACAAGTCACCGATGCACACTCTGAGGTAGCGGGTTATGCGTTCACGACCCTCACATGCATACCCGGAGTCATGGAACACAGGGGGGCCAAGATTCAGATTTTGGATTTGCCTGGTCTAATCAAGGGGGCTGCCGAAGGGAAAGGCAGAGGGCGAGAGATTCTCAACGTCATTCGAAGCGCAGATATGGTCCTCTACATCGTGGATCCGTTTCAAGATGCTCACTTCAATGTCCTACACAGAGAACTCCACAACGCAGGATTACGCCTCAATGAAACCCGCCCACCAGTGTTTATCAAGCGTACTGAACGCGGTGGAATTGATGTCCGAACGACCGTTGAACAAACCCACCTTACCAATGAAGAAATGGGAGAAATCATTCGTTCGTTTGGATTCACATCAGCTATTGTAACCCTTCGAAACGACACCACTGCAGAACAAATTGTAGATTGTTTAGCCCAAAACCGAATCTATGAAAAAGCGGTAGTTGCGATCAACAAAATCGACATTGCCACCGAAGAAGATTTGGTGAATGCACGATCTAAACTTCCTGAAAATTGGCCAGTCATGCGAATATCTGCATTCAAAGGAATTGGTTTAGATGAACTCAAAGATTTCATCTATGATAACCTCGGTTTCATGAGGGTCTACCTCAAACCTCAGGGCCAAGACGCAGATATGGAAGAGCCTTTGATTGTCAAGGATGACACCACAGTGGAACGGATTTGCAACAAGCTTCACCGCGACTTTGTAAGGAAATTCCGTTATGCACGTGTGAAAGGACCGAGCGCTAAATTCGATTGGCAGCGCGTAGGGTTAGAGCATCTCCTGAAAGATGGTGACCTGTTGACCATCGTTGTGAAACGCTAATCTTAGTCCCAAATACCCATGTCCATTCGGGCATCTTCTGTAGCGTGAATTTTTGGATCCCATCTTGGGGACCATACGAGATTAATGTGAACCGAAGTAAGGCCTTCAGTCATCAGTGCAGCGCGATGTGTTGCTGCCATGATCTCGGGGGCTGCGGGGCATCCAGGCGAAGTGAGGGTGAGGTCAATCTCTGCATGAAGACCCTCCTCTTTTGATTCAAATCGGACATCATAGACCAATCCAAGTTCTACAATTGAGAGTTCCAATTCAGGATCTTCAACTTCATCAAGATGGTGCAGTACGTCTTCTTTTCCTACCATGGTTAAGCCTCCAGTTTTCGAATTTCAAGCATCACTTTGTCAAACATGTTTCTAAACCCGTTGGAGCGGCTTGGTGAAAGGGAATTCAAAATACCCATTTCTTGGGCAAAATCTGGTGAGAGCAGGAGCGCTTGTGCAGGTGCGCTTCCGTTAATGGCGATTGTGAGGATCCCCATGAGGCCCTGAACCAGTTGAGCATCAGCCCCCCCAGCCATGAGCACTTTGCCATCATCGAGGATGACGTTGACATGGGCTTCAGATTGGCAACCGACAATCCGGGTGTTGTCGGACCAAATCTCGACGGGCAACAGGACCACTTCCTCTGCCATTTCAAAGACCATTTCTAGGCGTTCCATTTGAGATTCGATGTCTTGGAATTCTTCAATCAGTTCCAAGAGTTGTGCTGGATAGGTCATGCGAACCGCTCCAAAATAGCCTTGACCTGAGTGATGAATCCCTCTGCTTCATCCATTGTGTTGTAGAGGTAGAAGGAGGCACGAACAGTGCTCGAGATACCGAGCCGATTGAGCAGCGGTTGCGCACAATGGTGGCCGGTTCGAACAGCGTATCCAACAGCGTCGAGAAGATGTGCCATGTCTTCACTGTGAAGGGTCGGGTGCAAGAATGAAACCACAGCGCTATCTAAATCGTCATGTCGTCCATAGACCGTCATCCCCATGCTTCGAAGTTCCTGCGCTGTGTAGCGAGCGATCTCCAGCAAACGCTTGTGTTCTTGCTCTAAATCCAAGGCTTCCATCCAACCAAATGCTGCCTCCCATCCAATCGCCTCGGCAATTCGTGGGGTTCCAGCTTCGAACTTGTGTTCGTTTTTTTGGTAGGTTGACCCTTCGATTGTAACGGTTTCAATCATGTCCCCGCCGCCCATGAACGGTTGCATTTCTTCAAAGGTTTCTGAGCGTACAAGCAAAGCGCCAATTCCGGTTGGACCACACATTTTGTGGGCGGAGAAAGCCATGAAATCTGCACCAAAAGCATCGAAATCAATTCGATCGTGTGGCACACCCTGTGCGGCGTCAATCAGCACTTTAGCCCCAGAATTATGAGCAAGTCGAATGATGTCTTCAACCGGATTGCGAACCCCGAGAACATTGGAGGTGTGCACCACACACACCAGTTTAGCCCCATCAAGGGACGCCTCGTAGACTTCCATATCGAGCGTGAAATCATCTAACACGGGTACATAGCGGACTTCCACGCCGCGTTCGTCGGCCAGCATTTGCCATGGTACAATATCTGAATGATGCTCCATTTCAGTCAAAACAATAGCATCGCCTTTCTCCAAGTTAGCACGCCCCCAAGCATGAGCGACGAGGTTGATGGCTTCCGTCGTTCCGCTTGTGATGATGGCACGTTCAGCATTGAACCACGTCTTCAGTCGGGTTCGACATCCTTCATAGCCGTCGGTTGCTTCACCCGCCAATGTATGGACGGAGCGATGCACGTTAGCGTTTGATTGAGTGTAATAATCACTCATAGCGTCGATCACAATCTGTGGCTTTTGAGTCGTTGCTGCATTGTCAAGGTAGACCAACGGGTGGCCGTGCACGCGACGCTCTAGAATTGGGAAGTCATCTCTTATTGCCAACGTCATCACCTCTTGAGTTCACATTCTAAGTGAACGGTTAATCGAGTTCGCATTTGCTCGGTGAGTTCTTTGTTTTTCAGATTTGAAAAGGCGTCAATAAGGAACCCGTTGACAATCATGGATTCTGACTCTTCCGGACTGATGCCTCTGGACATCAGATAGTGAAGTTGGGACGGATCGATTGGTGCACTTGCAGCACCGTGTGCTGCAGAGACATCATCAGCAAGGACTTCGAGTTCTGGAATCGCTTCTGCACGGGCTTTTTCAGAGAGGAGAAGGTTTCGGAACACCTGCCCGGCATCTGATTTGTCAGCTCCGTCTGCGATGGTCAACAGCCCTGTTGCCACGAAATGGCTCCTTCCTGAGCAGGCGGCATAGGTCACTAAATCGGAATTTGTGTGACCGTGGAGATGATGGATTTCGATGTGATGATCATCGTGTCGCGAACCTTGGCCATGTGCGGTGATCGCCTGACGGACAGAAGCGCCAGTCCCCTTGAGTGTGGTTCTCAAATCGCTTTTGCAATTAAAGCCACCAACAGATAGGGTGGCTGCTTCAAAAGAAGCATCCCGTTCAATGTTCCAGTCTTCACATCGAAGAAGTTTGGTGTTCGTATCCAGTTCGTTAATGAACCCGAATCCGAGTTGAGCGTTTCCTTTCACGAGACCCGTGATGTGGAGGCCACACCAGCCGGCTTCACCCGAGAGGTGAAGCAAAACAGTGGCCTCACCTTTGACCTCAAGGTCAAGATGCCCAACTGCGATGTGGCCTGAGGCACGAGCATGAATATGGATGGTTTCTCCTTTGCCGTTGAGAACAAGCTTTTGTCGGGAGCCACCACTTTCCTGAAGGAACACTCGAGCGATGTCCTCAGTTTGAGTTGTGCGCTCAAACTCGGTAGCCTCAAGACCGCTGAAGGTGAAATCAATAGCGTCAGCCTGAGGAAGTTCAGCAGGTTTTGTTGGATGGATTCGGGGCCAAGGGGTATAGCGCCACAAATGAGCCGAACGCGGAGGGACTGCCATTTGTAGGTAGCTCATCCAATGGAACCCTCCATCTCCAACTCGAGGAGTTTGTTGAGTTCGACAGCGTACTCCATTGGCAATTCACGAGTGAAAGGTTCGAAGAACCCGTTTACGATGAGGCCCATTGCCTCTTCCTCGGGTAGTCCACGGCTCATGAGGTAGAACAGTTGGTCGCTGGACACTTTGGACACGCTTGCTTCGTGTTCAAGATCTGCCGTTGCGTTGCCAATTTCCATTGTCGGATAGGTATCAGAGCGAGATGAATCATCGAGGATCAATGCATCACAGACCACTTTCGAGCGGCAACCGGTCGCCTTGGGCATGACTTGGAGCATGCCTCGGTAGGAGGATCGTCCACCGTTCTTGGAAATGGATTTCGAAAGGATGTTCGAAGTGGTGTTGGGGGCTAGGTGGTGCACTTTGGCTCCCGCATCTTGGTGTTGACCTTCACCAGCATAGGCCACTGAGATAACTTCAGCGTGGGCGCCTTCGCCCTTGAGAAGGACTGAAGGATACTTCATGGTTAATTTCGAACCGATGTTTCCATCAACCCATTCAACTGTAGCATTTTTGTGAGCAACAGCCCGCTTGGTCACGAGGTTGTACACGTTGTTCGACCAGTTCTGCACTGTGGAGTAGCGAATTTTCGCACCTTCCATTGCAATCAGTTCGACCACCGCTGAGTGGAGTGAATCAGTGGAGTAACTCGGCGCTGTGCAACCTTCGACATAGTGGATGGTGCTGCCTTCATCGGCAATGATGAGGGTGCGTTCGAACTGACCCATGTTTTTCGCATTGATGCGGAAGTAGGCCTGGACCGGCATTTCGACTTCGACGCCCTTCGGCACATAAATGAACGATCCACCGGACCAAACAGCAGTGTTGAGAGCAGAGAATTTGTTATCGCTGTGCGGGACGACGGTGCCGAAAAACTTCTTGACCAATTCAGGATGGGTTTTCAGGCCGGTGTCCATGTCCAAGAAAATTACACCTTGCTCTTCCAAATCTTCACGTATCGAGTGGTAAACCGCTTCGGATTCGTATTGGGCGGTTACGCCGCCAAGCCATTTTTGCTCAGCTTCTGGAATTCCAAGACGGTTGAAGGTGTTCTTGATGTCATCTGGTACGTCATCCCAATCCTTTTCGGTCTTGTTAGAAGAGCGCAAGAAATAGGTTACATTTTCGAAATTAATCGACTCCAACAGGTTGCAGTTGCCCCAGTCTGGCATGGCTCGTTCTTCGAAATGGCGGTAGGCTTTGACCCGGATGTCAGTCATCCATTGTGGTTCGTTCTTCAACTCGGAAATGTCACGAACGACCTGTTCTGAGAGCCCTTTATCGAA
>CESI01030287.1_pt1 | contig 10866 bp, 21 predicted proteins | sample 356301 | NCBI WGS metagenome assembly CESI01 (sample SAMEA2621423, study PRJEB7988) | marine metagenome | biome: marine biome (ENVO:00000447); feature: deep chlorophyll maximum layer (ENVO:xxxxxxxx); material: "saline water (ENVO:00002010), including plankton (ENVO:xxxxxxxx)" | depth 40 m | reverse complement strand
CTTTTAAAAGAAGGATTAGTTAAAAAAGAAAATGTATATAATAGACCAGAATTTATTAAGCAATCTGGATCTAAAGCAGAGTTTCATAAAATAGTCGATGGAGATGAAAACATTCCACGAACGGCACATGACGAGAAAGAAGCTTTAGAAATTGGTTTTCCATTAATAGCAAAACCCGCTGAAGGACATTCAGGTATTGGAATTCAGGTTTTTAAATCTCAGGAAGAATGGGATAAAGCAGATCATTCTAAATTCGATGTATATTCAGAATTCGTAGATAAGAAATCAGAACATAGAATAATTAACTTTAAAGGAGATGCTTTCTTTTGGATGGAAAGAGAACCATTAAATGATAAAGCAAAATCAGGTGATGGTGATGGAAAGGAACAAATGAATTTTAAATATATCAAAAGAGATATTAACACTCTTCCTGGAAAATTTAAAACACTAATAGAAAAGTTTTGTGAAAAGTTTAAGGATTTACCATATATATGTTTTGATATAATGGAAGATCAAGAAGGAAAGCTGTATATCATAGAAAGTAATTCTCAACCAGGAGTTCCTTATGATTCTACTGTACAGATATATCGTAAAGTCTTTAAAGATTTTTACGGAAGAGAAGTAAATAAAGACACTGATAAAGTTCTAACAAAATTGTCTAATGATTTAGATAAAAAAACAATAGAACTTGATAGTGAACGATTCGAAATAAAAGAATAAATTATGGCATATCCTGATATGACTTGTATGCATGTGAACCTATGGGTTCATCACATGGACATTGACAAACTGTTTGACTTTATAACAGAAAGAATTAAAGAACCACCTGGCTATTGGATTTCTAGAGAATCCTGCCCTTCTACTATCACAGGAGGATATGCAGAAATTAACGTATCATATAACACGTATCTTATGATTAGACGCGTTAAAGAACACGGACACTTTAATTGAAACAATTCCAAACGGAAGTGTATAGTTAAGTATAATTAATAGACTTCCAAGTATGAATAGATTATGGTTACGATTTGCACTGTGTATTTACGCAATATTATATACAGCATGCCTGCCACTAATTCTGGGCATAGAGGATAGTTATAGCGATTATCATCAATTAAAACCAATCTTATTTCCTTTATTAACAATAGGAGTTTCATTCGGATTATGGCTTCATCGTTCGATTGAATGGAAAATACCAGCATTCTTATTAATAATCATAGCATGCTTTAGTGTTGCAAATTACCCCACAATACATAACATATCTGCTATTCTATTTTTTATGTCATCGACATGGATCATGATCTTTGATAAAAGATTTAAAATCTTTGGAATAATATCCGCAATATTATATCCAACCCTATTTATAAACACTGAGCAAAATCTATTCTTATTTGAAGTGTTACAGATACCTATTCTTTCCTTTTATCATTTCTCTCGAGTAGTGTACTTGATGAGATTAAAGAAGAAAATATAAACAATTACACATATTTGAGTATAATCTATATGGCAAAGAAGAAAACCAAGCTAGAGATTATTCACGTTAAGAAACCTATTATAGGCGAAACTTACTATTTTTATTTCGCCGGAGGATGGGATGTAGGTGTATTGGATTGCACTGCAGATAAATTAACAGAGTCCTATGGTCATCGATGGTTTACATTTGTTAATGGAAATTATGGAAGACAGATGAGATATCCAGTCTCTATTTATAATATTAGAAAAGAAAAACCTAAAAAAGAAAGTAATGTATAGTATTTCAGATTTAAAAAACATGTTATTTATTGACATTGAAACATCAACTGCTGCAAAAGACCTAGACGGTTTTGCAGAGATTATTGGAGAAAATGCATACTCACACTGGGAAAAGAAAGCAAAGTATGGTAGACAAAGTAAATCAGAGTATGAAGGAGTTTCAGATGCTGATATGTATATCAAGGATGCTGCCCTTTATCCTGAATTTGGAAGAGCAGTAGTTATTACAATCGGGCAAGTCACCTTCCCAGATGGCATTACACCTACTCCTAAAGTAAAATCTTTTTACGGAGATGATGAAAAGAATACATTAAAGGAATTCATGGATACGATGGCATTAATATTCAAGAAAAATCCTAAAATTCAAATAGTAGGTCATAATATTAAAGGGTTTGATATGCCTTATTTAATTAAAAGATCCATTATTCAAGGTGTAGAAATTCCACAACAATTACACTTACAGAAACTTAAGCCATGGGAGAATTGTCTATTAGACACTAATGAAATATGGAAATTCGGTGGATGGAATGGTGCATCTCTTTCTATGATTTGTGATTTATTACAGATACCTTCTCCTAAACAAAATATGTATGGTGGTGAAGTATCAGAAGCGTATTATGCCGGAAGATTAGAGGAAATTAAAGACTATTGTGAAGATGATGTTATTGGAACTATGAATGTCTTATTGAAAATGTCAGATATGGAACTAGTATCTAAGGTAGTAGCTCCTTTTTAATTTAAACTTTTTTGAAAATAAACAGCTAAAAGTTTTTTTATCTCAGAAATTTTGCTTATATTAGTATAGTAATTAAAAATAAAAAAATATGTTTGACGACTTTGATGGTTTTGAAGACCAAAACAACGATGAGCACGATGAAATAGCTCAAATACAAAAAAATGCAGATATGGAAAATAACCTTCATGAACTAAAAGATAAACTAGTTAGAAATAACTGGGATATGATTTTAGAAAAAGGAGTTGATTTTAAATCGATGCAAGACAATGGTATCGAAATAGAACCAATTGTCAGAACACTACAACAGATGTTAGATTGGTTTCAAGAATCTGAAGAGTATGAAAAGTGTGCTCATCTTAAAAAGATTTTAGACAATCAATAAATACGTATAAATATACTATGGAAGAACAATTATTAAAAGTCATTGCGGAGCAACTTACGAGAATTGCAGACCTTATGGAAAATCAACAAAAGAGAGATGTTGTTGAAAAAAGAAAAGGCATTAAAGTCGTTAAGGAAGCCGTAAAGAAAAGAAAGAATGAATTACTACGAACTGCTGCAGATAGAAAAGACAGCAAGCCAAGCCGAGATTAAGAAGGCGTATCGTAAACTAGCAAAGCAATATCATCCTGATATTGCCGAAGGGGATGAATCTTCTTTTAAAGAAATAGTTACGGCATACGAGGTTTTATCTGACGAGAACAGGAAAAGAAAGTATGATATTGAATTAGGATATAAGTCTTCTGATAATCCGTTTCATAGTTGGTTTCAAAACGGAGAAGGATCTTTTAGTGATATGTTTAATGATGCGTTTGGTTCCTCTTCAAAGGGAAGAGACGTTACGGTTAGAATGTCAATAACGTTAGAAGAATCTTATCATGGAACTCAAAAGAGAGTAGACATAGGTTCTAAAAAACTAAACGTTAATATACCTAAAGGAGTTTATGAAGGTATGAAGTTAAAGATTAGTGGGAAAGGTCAACCTCATCCTGCTAATTCATCTGCACCTAAAGGAGATCTAATCATTATAATTAATTTAAGGCTTGATGATAGGATTATACTACACGGTAATGACATCTACATAGATGCAGATGTTCCCTTCTATGATATGATTCTAGGAACAGAAATAGAAATCAATACACCCTTTTATAAAATAAAGGTAAATGTGCCTCCAAATTCACAGAATAATAAGATATTAAGAATAAGTGGTAAAGGATTCCCGATATATAGTATGAATACTTATGGTAACCTCATGGTGAAATTAAATGCATTTAATCCACCCCTTAAAGATTCACAAATAGACTTAATAAAAAAAATAAAAGAAATAGACAATGAATGATTTACCAGATTTTGACGAATGGGATAATTCAGATAACAATAGAGATAATCAAGAATTTGAAATTAGCAACAGCGTGGAATCGATTGCATTTATTGAACAATTGAAATCATCATCAAAGGAAATCATGATGGAATTAATTTATAAAGCTATAGTTGAAAACGAAATGGGAGCATTAAACAACAATACTCCTAAAGAAGAAAAAATAGCAGCACTAGAAACGGTTATCAGATTCTTCATAGAAAAGGAAGAATACGAAAGATGCCATGAACTTAAAAAAATTCAGAGCAATATATGTTAATAATTAACGTAGACAAGGGAAACATAGAAAAAGCTTTAAAACAATATAAGCGCAAGACCATCAGGACTAAACAGATGAAAAAGGTTAGAGATGGTAAACAGTATAATAAGCCTTCCGCAGTAAAGAGGCTCAAGTTTCAAAAGGCTGTATATCTTCAAAAGAAATCTGATGCCGAGAATCCAGATAAGTAAAATATAATAACATATCTTTTTACTTCATTTTACCATATAACTTATCGGAATTAAATATATAACATAGAGATTATTAATATCTCTGTTAAAAAAACATACTTTGTAATGAAGGAATCTTTTGGTGATGACAAGGACGCATTGATGAGATCAAGCTATTATACTATCACAAGAAATTTTACTAAAACCATTAATAGATTTATTGTATTCAGCGAAGGCAAGAATACGATAGAAATACCACATGGAGAAGGGCAAAGAAGCAAGTTCATAGATATTATTATAGAATATTTTGAGGAACTTGAGGAGTATGAGAAATGTGATACGTTATTACAGCTTAAAAAAACGGTAATAATGGCAGGAGACTAAAAAAATTAAACTCAATGAGCAAAAACAATTCAAATAATAATTCTTCATCTAGTTCCGATGGACCTAGAAGAAGAAGATACGGAATAAAAGAAGCAGAATTAAAAGGAGTACAATTAAGACAATCCCAAAAGAAATATACAAACACAATACTAGAGAATCAGATAACGTTTTGCACAGGACCAGCTGGAACATCCAAAACATTTACAGCATGTTATACTGCACTCCTCCTCTTAGCTAGAAAAGAGATTTCACAAATAGTATTATGTAAACCCATCCAAGAAGCAGGTGAAAAGTTAGGATTTTTACCAGGAGATATCGCAGATAAGATAGATCCATTTATGCAATCATACATATCTAACATTACAAAAATAGTAGGAGCTGAAATAGCTCGGACCCTTGTCGAGAAAGAAGTCATCGTATTTAGGCCAATGGCTTATATGAGAGGTGATACATTTGACGGATCATTAATGGTATTAGATGAAGCACAGAACGCTACATTTAAACAACTAATGTTATTTGTAACAAGAATGGGTAAAGACTCTAAAGTTATAGTAACCGGAGACGTTAGTCAGCATGATATATCTAAAGCCAATGTTGGTTTACCTTCATTTACCGAATTAATGACAGGTATTAGGGGAATAGGTGTTCATGAATTTACAGAAAAAGATATTGTTAGAGCAAAGATCCTTCAGGAAGTTGTAAAGAGATATGACAAGTGGAAGGAAAACCACGAGCCTAAATAAACATTTCATGAAATGTGTGTATAACTCCTATAAAACTTAACATGGAGAAAACAAAACACATCTTACTTAAAGGAAGTTATCATGATGATAGAAGTATCGTCGAAGTTGGAATAGATGAAGCGGGCCGAGGTGCCTTAGCAGGACCAGTTACGGTATCTGCAGTTATTATGCCACATGGATTTAGTCACCCTTTAATAAAAGATTCTAAATTACTAAACGAATCTCAAAGAAAGGAAGCTAGGGAAATAGTATTAGATAACGCAATTGCGTATAGTGTTCAACATATAGATATTGAAACAATAGAATCCACTAACATATTAAAGGCTACTCTTTTAGGAATGAAAGAATGTCTAAATACTATTGACAATTCATTTAATTTTATATTAGTAGATGGAGATCAATTTCATGGTTATGAGGGAATACCCTTTAAAACTGTAATTGGCGGAGATAATAGATATAGTTCTATTGCAGCAGCCTCTATACTTGCTAAAACAAGTAGAGATATGTTAATGAAAGAATTAGATGAAGAAACTCCAGGATATGGATGGAATTCTAATAAAGGATATGGAACTAAACAACATATAACTGCAATAAAGGAAATAGGAGCTAGTGACGTACACCGCCCTTCCTTTATATCACATCTATTAACTACTACCAATTCATTATTCTAATGAAACTTTTTTACGGCTTTTTATTATTTCTCCTAGGGCAAGGACTTATTTGGATTCAAACTAATGGACAATTCGTATGGCCTTGGTTTAAGAAAAACCCATGGCCGGTTGCCATCGGAATGGGTTCTATTATTAGTTACATTTTAATCAGAGCAACGCAGATGGTTGTTGAGCACTTTGATGGTTTACTTTGGCCTGGAAGATTTATAGGTTTCGCTAGTGGTATTCTTATATTTACTGCTATGACTTATTACTTCATGAATGAAGGTATCACGGCGAAGACCGGAGTGTCTCTCTTATTAACCCTTATTTTAATATCGATTCAAATACTATGGAAATAAATTCAGTCACAGTTGTTCTTACCTCATGTGGAAGAGTTGATCTTTTAGAAAAAACACTAGATTCTTTTTTTAAATTCAACACATATCCAATCGAAAGATTTATCATAACCGAGGACTCTGCACAGGAAGAAGTATTTGAAGCATGTAATGAGCTTAATAAGAAGTATGATAACTCTCTCGAGTTTATGTTTAATGAAAATAAACTAGGACAATCTAAGTCAATAGATAAAGCATACTCTACTGTAACTACTAAATATGTTTTTCATTGTGAAGAAGATTGGGAATTCTATAGACATGGATTTATTGAAGATTCTATTAGAATTCTTTCTGCAAGTAAAAAGATATTACAAGCATGGATACGCCCAAAGAGTGATAGGATTTTAAATAAAATATCTGAAAAGACATTTGAATTAAATGGAATGAAAGTTAGAGCTGTTCTTCCTGCTAGTTTTTCGACAGGAGACACGAACGAAGACGGCACTCCTATGATAGTTAGGAACTATATGGGATTTAGCTGGAATCCAGGCCTAAAAAGAATCAGCGACTACAGACTATTAAATAACGGGTACACGGGAATGGTTAGAGAACATCTAGTAGATCACTGGTATAGAGATCAGGGTTTTATAGTTGTTAGTTTATCAGTTAACGATAATGATGGATATGTTAAACATATCGGATGGGATAGAAGAGCTGGAGATCCTGGATTTGTAGGATAGATATATAGAGTATGAAACATCTAATGACATTTGAAAAATATTACGGATATGAAGATTTTAACCGTAAATGGGGTTCTCCTGAAGAAATGATGGAAGAAGTAGAATGGGTTCTTTCTCGATTACTACCTAAAAAGGATATGATAAAATCTATAGAAGATTCTTCTACTGACAAGGGTATTAAATTTACGGTTACTCTAAAATCCAAAGACATATTACATTTATATAAGATCAGTCAATTTAGATTTCAAGAAAATCAAGGGTGGGAATATTACTTTAATAAAAAGAAGGTTAGCTTTGACGATTTAAAATCAGATCTTGAAAAGAATAACATGTCAGACTTGGAAGTATTCTTAAAATACTTTAAGTCATATGATTTCTATTATCAATACATCGACGATGGAGGACAATACAAAGCCGCTCAGAATAACAACAACTCTATCGTTAATAGATTTGATAGCTTATCATCTTCTGATAAAAAGAAAGCTAAAAAGGAATTAGTAAAGCATTTCAAAGCTTCCTATAAAGATAAGAAAATTCTTAATTTAGTAAACTCTACGTTTAAATCGTAGCTCTTTAAAAATAACCCGAACTTATCGGGTTTTTACTATGACTATTTACGTAGCACCGCCGAGAGGAATAAAGGAAAAAGAGGCAATTCGACTCTGGCTTTCTCATTACAATCACGAAATAATATGGTTAGATCTTAGACGCAAGGTCAAGGGTCCTTTGCTACTATGTGGAGGAGCAGACATTGGAAAGGACGAAGAAAGAGATGCTAAAGAATTTATATGGATTAAACAGGCTTTAGATTCTAATAATAGAATATTAGGAATATGTAGAGGAATGCAAATCCTAAATCATTATTTTGGAGGAAAGGTAGAAGATTTATCTGATGCAATAGTAGAAGATCATAAATCTGCTGACTTTTCAGAAAACATAGATCATAGTGGAAAGCCATCCCAGTTTCATGCAGTTGAAGATTTAAATGGAACATTAACTAAGGTTAATTCCAGGCACCATCAACATTGTAATATACTAGCAAATAATTTTAAAGCAACTCATCTATCATATCCCATATATGGTGTAGTTGAAGGATTTGAAGATTTAGATAAAATGATATGGGCGGTTCAATGGCATCCTGAAAAAATGGAATCCGAAGACAATGAATATCCTTTAGGTAAACTTACCCAGAAGTTTTAGAATAGATTAGATTTCCCAGACATTTCCATGTGGATTATTTAAATGACATATAAGATAGAGCCCTTTAAATTCTTCCCATTGTTCCGTAGATTTCATACGGTTTATAAGGTCTTTATCTTCTCCTATAGTTTGTGAATTCTCCCATCTATGCGGTACGTCTTTGTGATGTACTAATTGATAAGTGCCATTATGCCCCATTGCTTTCGCTAATGCAACCCTAATACCAAGAGACTCATACGGTGTACATGTTTCAGATGTTTTATTAAACTCGTCCTTTGTCATTCCACAATAAGCTAGCATTAAAGCATTGGGTTCTAGAACCATCGGCATCCCGTAATGTGAGTTTAATAAAACTGTAGTACCTTGCTTCTTTTTTAAAATAGCCTGTTCCACTTTATGCAAATGCACCTTGAAGATATAATCATCCGTATCCAAATAACTTATCCAATTATATTTAGCAAATGCTCTTCCAACTTCTCTAAGTTTTCCAGGCCAAGGTGCTGATAATTTTTCACACTTAATTAGATGAATAATTGGATCCGTTTTCCAATTATCTTCATATATTTTATTTGTAATATCACATCCATCTGATACAATTATAAGTTCTTTATATTTAAGTGTTTGTGCACGAAATGATTCGACAGCCCTGATAAATTTAATATCAGATTCGACTCGACTTCCATCGTATGGTTTTAGATACGATGGCATTATAACAGATATACCTAGCATACCATATATATCTAAAGGTTTTCATAATAACTTATGGTTATATCTAAAAGTTTTTTGAAAATAAATGCCCAAAAGTTTTTTTATCTCAGATTTTTTGCTTATATTAGTATAGTAATCAATTAAACATAAACAATGATCAGAAAGAAACTTCATAAACATCAATCAAATCCTGTAATAATCGACTTAACAGGTCCTGAAGGAAATGCCTTCATGCTATTAGCTTACGCAAAAAGCTTTTCAAAAGATCTTGGAAAAGATTGGGAAACTCTTTATTCTCAAATGACAGGAGGAGACTATGAAAATCTTATTAAAGTATTTGACGAAGCGTTTGGAGATTTCGTAATCTTAGAAAGGTAATGGAAAACAAGGGTAAGAAATTAAAAGAAGTAAACTTAACACTACAAGAGTGGCTGGATGCCCTTCGTATGCCTACTCCTGTGAGAAACAAGAAAAAGTATCGAAGAAAGAATAAGCATAAAAACAAAGAAGATTAAAAATAAATGGTAAAAGGTTTTTTTATCTCAGATTTTTTGCTTATATTAGTAAAGTATTAATAATTAAAAATAAACAAATGAACTTAGAATCAATCAAAGCAAACGGAATTAGTTGGTATGAACCTGCTAAATCTATTATCCCACACCTAACTACTCAAATTGGAATCTTTAAAATGAGACATCCAGAAAAAGATATTTTTGAAAAGTTTGGAGATGGTGAATATTTTTCAGGAAGACGATTTAATGATAACAAAGATGTAGCGATTAGAATTGCGGGTGGTATTGTTAGACAAGCACAGGAAGAGTATGTTTATTCTAACATGGGCCGTAATTCAATGTCATCTGAGGAAACCCTTCCTCTTTTAGAAGGTATTATTACTGCGTGGTTTGACACTCTCTCCGCTTCTGAAATTGATATACTTATTATCGATGGACTTAAGTGTTGTGCAGAAACAGATCATTGGTATGAATTTGAAAAGCAATGGTAAAATGATTTCAATGTATGAGCGCATCGCTAGAATCGAAGGAACAACTCACGTTGTACGAATAGAAGATAGTGTAGTCTATAGACAAAATGGATATGAAGTAATAGGCGATACCCTATTTGTTCATACCGAGGACCGATTACTATTTATGGATTTCGATGTATTTACATTAGAAGAAGCATGCGCAGCTGAACGAACGATCAATGAAGTAAAAAAGAAACTTAATACAAACTCTTAATATAAAATGTATGGCAGCAGACTACGGATATTGTTGTATCAACATGACTCTTAAAAAAGAATCGAACATATATGTTGGTAGAAAAATGATTAAAAGAACCTTCATGGAAAAAGGTATTAAATACGCATCAGAACTTGCGATATTGAATATCAAAGATATGATAGAAATTATCAAGTGGAATTATAAGAACGACATAACAATGTATCGTATGTCAAGTAACCTATTTCCATGGATGTCGGAATACGAATTATCTGAACTTCCTGATTATGACAAGGTGTGTAATCTAATGAAAGGCGCAGGTAAACTTGCTAAGCAATATGGACAACGATTGACATTTCATCCAGGTCCATTCAATGTTCTTGCTTCTCCGAATGAAAAGGTAGTTATTAAAGCTATTAAAGATTTACGTCAACATGGCGAAATAATGGATATGCTAAATTTACCACAAACTCCTTATGCCGCTATCAATATTCACATTGGTGGAACCTACGACGACAAAGAAGCTACTAAGAAAAGGTTTGCTGAAAATTTCAAGCGACTTACTCCAAGTGCAGCGAATCGCCTAGTTATAGA
>CESI01034007.1_pt1 | contig 10906 bp, 12 predicted proteins | sample 356301 | NCBI WGS metagenome assembly CESI01 (sample SAMEA2621423, study PRJEB7988) | marine metagenome | biome: marine biome (ENVO:00000447); feature: deep chlorophyll maximum layer (ENVO:xxxxxxxx); material: "saline water (ENVO:00002010), including plankton (ENVO:xxxxxxxx)" | depth 40 m | reverse complement strand
ATCCAAAAGCAAGAACAAGTCAGCATCGGACACTTTAACCGAATCATGAAACTAGAATCACAGGCGACGTCGGCAGATGGGATGAACTATTGGAACGACCCTTCACTCAACGTGTGGAAGTTCCCAAATGGCGACGAAAACACAAATGAAATTGCACCACTGTGGTGTAGTCCTGTATATGACCCTACACCTAGAAACACCCCTTCTTGGTACAGTTTATCCAATGAAGTAAATACGTCAAAAACAATGGAATGTTATTCCGAAGACTCTTGTTGGTTTCAATCAGAACGAGAACGAGACCAAGAGCAAGTCCAAGACGAAGGGCAGGACTACAAAGAAGAGTATGACAATGTATGTGACTACTATGATTATGACCCTTATGATATGGAAATTCTTGAATAGAGCGAACACGAATAGGAGTGAACAACGAAAAATCAAAACGTATATCTAGTATCAATATTGAATTTATAATAAAATTGACATCCGAAAAACACTTTTTTATTTTCGCATTTACGCTAATGCTCAATTATTTTGATATAACCACATTGTATTGCGATGTCAATCAAGACTATGAATCAGGGCGACTTTCGACAAAATCTCTCCACACAAAAACATAAAAAGGAAGCGTACGGAGAGATATTCACACCATTCCACCTAATCAAGGAGATGTTCGATATGCTACCAGAAAGTTCGTTCACAAACCCTGAAACCACGTGGCTTGACCCAGGAGCTGGTACGGGGTTCTTCACGATGTACCTATTTTGGAAACTCGACATTGGCCTTGCCGCAGCAATACCGGAACGCAGTATCAGACACGAACACATCATAAATAATATGCTCTACATGGTGGAGATTCAAGAAGACAACGTTTTGTATCTGCGCGGTCTCTTTGGACAAGATGCCAACATTTCGCACGAGGACTTTACCCACTACAGCGGACCTAGGAGGTTTGACTACGTTATTGGAAATCCACCCTACAATTCGAAAGGGTCGAAGAAGGTGCCAACGAATAAAATGAAAAGCAAAAAAACCGACGGAATTACCATATGGATTTCGTTTATCAAGACATCCATTTCTCTCTTGAAACCGGGTGGCAACCTTCTCGTCATCATACCTTCGATCTGGATGAAACCCGACAAGGCGAAGACCTACAACTACATTACCTACTTCAAAATACGAATGTTGCGCTGTCTCAGCAATACCGAAACAAATCGCGTATTTTCGTCCGAGGCTCAAACACCCACTTGTTACTTTTGGCTCGTTAACCGGCCGAGTGACAGTCGGCTGGACCTTTACGACCGGGACCGGAATGTATATGTAGAATACCTTCTCAAACCCCAGGCACCCATTCCCGTGTATGGGGCAACAGTCGTCGCAAAACTCATGCCGTTTGTCGATGCGCTAGGACACGTTCGTGTCGATAAAACAAACATGCCTTCGCGAGGTGTCAGTCTTGCGAATTCGCCGGACAGCACCCATGCTTTTCCGAACATTCGAACAGCAGTGTTAGAAGGGTTGTCGCCGAAAATCGTAATCAACTACAGCAACATCCCCCTTAAATACAATGGGATATGCAAACTAATACTCCCGCACAAAATGTACGGGTTCCCTTATCTAGATGCCTCGGGAAAGTTTGGGATCTCGAATCGCGACAACTACGTGATTTCAGGACGTTCGTTCGAAGAACTCGAACTGCTGGGCGAACTTTTGTCGACTAAAACTGCTCTCTACTTGTTCGAGGCAACCCGTTATCGAATGAAATATCTGGAGCGCTACGCATTCGAGCTCATTCCCGACCTCTTTCATCTTGAGGACGAACTCGTGAGGCCGATTACGGATGCGTCGCTTGCAGACCTTTTCGGATTTGACGAGACAGACGTCCATAGCATCAACACATTGCACACCAAGACCTACAACTTCACTTATGTATACTAATAAGTATGTATTATAATAGTAGATGACGAGCGATAAACTTATCGCGAATACAACACCGCGTGACGACGAGTGCCCGATATGTCTCGAGCCTCATGAAAAAATGACACTACTACTTTGTGGACATTGTTTTTGCAAAGCGTGTTTGAAAGAACTCTTCCGAAGTAAGCTGAACCAAAACTGTCCGTTATGTTGTTTGCCGATTCATCATGATGGTGTCTTGGAAATTTATGAAGAAGACACGGTCACAACTTCATCGTTTTGTTGTTTATGTTGAATGTCTGGTTACCATGCCTAACCCTATCACTAATTAAATGGAAAAACATCCACACCTAACTTTTCCCTTTTTTTTGTTGCTACCTTTTCTTTTTTAGGTAGACTGTTTTTAATAGTTCAACACATCGAGTTCTGCTCGACTTGTTGTTTTGCCTTCATCTTCGCGTCCACGTTCGTCTTTTTCCAGTATTTCTCTCAATGTTCGTTTTGATTCTTGTACTTCTTTTGCGTAGACATCAATCGTTATGGCGTCGTCGTCATCCTTGTGCTCGTCGTCGTCATCCTTGTGCTCGTCAATTGTTCGAAACCCAGCCATTTGAAACCTGAAGACGTCCACTGGGTTATACTGACCAATACGATGGCATCGCGCCACTGCTTGGTCTTCTACCGCCGGGTTCCAGTGAGGACTCACGAAATATACCTCACTAAAGTGTTGGAGGTTCAACCCCTCACACCCTGTCTGTATTTGTAAAATCAAAACGTCGCATTTGTTTGTAATGATCATGTTGCGTTCGCTTTCAAGTGTTCGCCCATCGAAAGTTTCCACGTGTAACCCACCAGATACGAGTCGTGATTTAATTACGTCTATCTCTCCACGATAATGACAGAAGATGAGTTTCGACCTCCCGTTTCCCTTACGTTCCAAGACTTTTTGAACTACAGAATCAATCTTGCTCGAAGAACAGATTACGTCGCTTAGCGAGGTTTCGTCCTCGATATCTCCGCGAATAACCATTTCTTTTAGTTTTCCTCGAAGCATCGGTGGATACACACACATTTGTCTTGCACGTAGCAAGGTGACAAGAGGATATCCACCAGACATGACGTTTGCCACTGCATTGAAACCATTTCCCCCACCATTTCCCCCGTTGAACGACAACAACGAATGGATATCTGCTGCAAATCGCCTCTCTAAGTCATCGCTCCATTCGACCTTTGTGGTCATCGTGCGTAAAGGTGGAAGTTTGAGACCGATGCCGTTCTTGCTGCGCTTCAATATGAATTTTTGTACCATCGCTTCGTGGTTGCTCGGGTCTAAATAAAACCTGTTCGGGATTCCTATTGCGGCACAAAGACTGTACAAGTCCTTCTTCGTGTTTTGAATGGGTGTTCCCGTGATGAGCCATCGAACATTTGCCCGCAGTTTCAAGGAACCACAATGAGTTTTTGTCTTGCTATTACGTATGTGGTGTGCTTCGTCGAAAACAACTCGGTCCCACTTCATCTTATGGAGGAGAGAAAGTCCGGACTTTCGTGTCGAAACCATTCCATATGTCGTGATCACTACAGGAGCCTCCTTCAACTTCGAGAGTGTAACCCCCTTCTTCTCTGCGCCGTGGTAGACCAATGCGATGTGCCCGGTTGTGGTTCGAAACACACTACTCCACTGCTCGAGTAGTGCTCTTGGGACCACGATGAGTGTGTGCCGTTTGAAATTGCACAACATAACACCGATCATCTGGATCGTCTTTCCGAGACCCATTTCATCGGCGATTAGCCCCCCTCGAACCACCCCTCCGTCAGAACAAATAGCATGTCCATCAAGTTCGTTTGACAAACACCATTTGACTCCTTCTATTTGGTGAGGTTTTGTATCCAGTCCAGCATACCGCAGATAGGAGTGGAAATCGTCGAGATTTGTCATTTTGTTCGCATGAATACCATGTATTACAATGGTAATAATATGTTGAAGAAATCCTTTTCAATTTTATAAGAAATATTCAAATTTTATATAAAATAATAATTGCGAACTAATTGCGAACTAATTGCGAACTAATTGCGCTCGGTATTGGGATCGAACCAATGGCCTTCCGATTAACAGTCGGACGCTCTGACCAACTGAGCTAATCGAGCTTTGCATGTAATATGGGAATTGTTATCGCCGGCTCCGGTAAATATACTGGCCGTTCGTTCAAATAACCATAATATCTGTCATTTATATTTTTTGGTTGTTGGATGGGTATTGGTTGGGTATTGGTTGGATCATGTGAATAGTAAACATAAGGCAAGCTGCGTCTTCACTATGTGTGCACAGTCATTCATACCCGGCATTCCACATATTCACCTCCTCGTGCGGACAACTGTTTTGTAATGCATTGCTGTAAGTTGTCCTCTCGTGTCTATATAGACAAACATACATTGTTGTATATGTTTAAATGCTTTTCCACATATATATATATATATATATCCACAAATATGTTCCTTGGAAAATTGATTCGTATTACGGGAATTGACACACAACCAAACCGCAGTTAATGAAAGACAAAGAAAATTTTCGGATCCATAACAACAATATGTCCGATTTCGAGTTTCCCGAAGATGTCTGGGGAGTTGTCATGAGTTTCTTTCACAGTTCCTACAAGAGACCTAGTCATTATGATGCCATCATGTCAATCGACGATTTTCGCAATAAGGCTGAATTCGTCAGGAACGATCAACGCATCAAAGCACCGATGTTCGTCTCGTACTATGCGCATATCATAGCAACGAATTGGGACTATTGGAGCATGCCTGATCTTGGTCTGTTTCGAAATGAAGTGACACTCACGCGAGGCGTTGCCCGAGGGAAAACGCTTCACGACTTCGTAGAAATATGGGGGCAATACAAAAAAAATCAGCACTACTACGGAGGGGCGGAAAACGACTACACATACATCGTGTGAATTCAAGATCCAGTCGAACCGAAACCTCCTTCGCCGCGTTCGGTTTTTCCGAGTTCTTCAAATTTGTCAACAATCTCCACCAAGACAGGGTAACTCAAATCGGGTGGGCACAATTGTACAATGCGATGCCCCTTGTCCACAACGTAGTCGTTCATCATCCAATTGTCCACAGCCGCAATAATATTCCCTCTGTATCCAGAGTCGATGATTCCTACCGAATTCGCAAGTCTCAACGGCGTCTTCGTTCCCGTACTCGAACGCGGATACAAATAGTAACCAACCGGATACTCCCCAAACTCTTGGATTGATTCCGAATTATCCCAACTGGTTCCGTTGTTCTTGGACATGCTGCACTGAATTTCGTGGTCGATTTTGGTGGTCTCTTGTGCCTTCGCGGACACCATTCTAGGACAAATCAAATCGAAACCAGCGTCGAATGTTTGCTTCGAACCCGAGAAGATAACTGGAGACACAACAATGTTGTGTTTGTTTCTTGCCTCTACGTAAAACTCTTTTACCTCGGGAAGTTCTGGTGGAACCCAAATTTTCAACACGTAATGAGGACGAACTTTCAACGAGGTATTTGAATAAGAAGCCATTATACTCTCATTTCATTACACAATATTTATATCAATTTTCTAATGAATTACACGACGCCAAGGACGAAAAAAGGTAAGTATATATAATATGGTAAATATATATAATGAATAGGGTTTCGAACGTTGTATTTTCTGTGGGTTATTATGGTCCACATATTTTGTTTATCACTTCGATACTTATGGTAGTTGGGACGGGTCTCAACGATCCACTCCTACTGGCAAAACAAATCCTGCTCTTGATGTCGTGGAATGGAATGAACGTATGGCTCAATGGAGCTCTGAAGAAATTAATCAAACAACCTCGCCCTCGAAATATGATTAAAATAAATGAACAGGACAAAGAGCATAGTCACCAATATGGTATGCCTTCCGGTCACGCCCAACTTGCCGCGAACAATCTTGTTTTTATAGCCTTTTTATTTCGTAATCATACCATAACCGCAATCGCCACGATCCAGACCTTATTGACTATTTACCAGCGTTACTCGTTCCGTATGCACTCAGCATCTCAATTGCTTGCCGGAACCACCATAGGCGGTGTATCTGGCTACGCGCTTTATACACTTTATAAACAAATGACACAAAAAACCAACAGAGAAAAAACACAAAACACAACATAGCACTTAAATAAATTTGTATCAAAGAAAGTCGTAGTCTTCGTCCTCGTCGTCGCTGTGTTCGCTACTTAGGTCGCTCTCACTTTCACTTTCGAGATCATCTTCGGACAGTGGGTCGTTGACGTGTTTCATTCCCCAATAAGGCGATGTTTGATCCAGGTAGTCATTCATTAGGTCCCGATCGCTCTGCCAGCGATTTACCATGTGGGTCAGTGCATTTGATTCGCTCGTGGTCAATCCCCAATTTATATTCTCGTCGGCATTTGCGTGGGCATCGACACATTGATCTCCATATTTCTTTTTAATTTTATTTCCACTGCTGGTTTTGTTCATTTTTAGTTTGACCCATCCTGGAGATGTATCATTTTCTGTAGTCGTGGAAGCACATTCATCTTCTCGTGTAATCCCCGCATAACTTACCGGCATATGGTCATAAGTTATGTCACTTCCCTCCGCCGAATTATTTGTGCCCAGAACCGGAAACTCAGAAATGCTTTGCGTGTCGACTATACGTTTTGTTCGCTTGTTCCGTCGTGGTTTCGGTGGAACATAAGTATTTGAATTCGCATTCGTATGTTTCTTTGCATTTTGTTGGAACATCATTTCGATTTTATATTGATTCGATTTTATATTGATTCGATTTTATATTGATTCGATTATTTGATGACTTGCTGGTATAGCGTTATGTCTTGTTGTAGGATACGTATTTCTATTTCAATTTTTTGAAAACTCTGAAAATTGAAACTGGAAATAGCTAATCGCTAAGTCAACAAATGTACAACGTTAAGAAATTTTGTGGATACCCATCCGTATGCATACCATACACTTCATTGAATACAACAAGGAGAGATGTGCTGGATGTATTTGAAGCGATTATGGGTCGCGGATATGTAGAGCACATTGATATGGTGAATAAAACCAATGGTCGAGGCAAACGTTACATGTGCGTCTTTGTCCATATGAAGGTGTGGCCCGATAACGAAACCGCAAGAAGAATGCGTGAGCGTCTACTCAACGGCGAGGACATCAAACTCGTATATGACGATCCTTGGTTTTGGAAGTGTAATGTTAGTCGATTACCTAAAAAACGAAGATCCTCCCTTGAGGAGAAACCATGGCCGCGATCTAAACAACATATCAAGGAAAGAATACCATGGATTCGAGGAAATATTAATCAAATTAATCTAAGTATGTAGTATATATATGTCGATCGTTGCCTTGAAACGCAAATCGCGAAAGTTCAATAAGCCAATATCGGGTGGTTCAGGCGGTTTTTCTCTCCACGGAGCAGGTAAAGCTAGTCTCACTACGTCGGGTCGTATATCTAAAATTACGCGAAAATCTCCTACTGTTAAACAATTAGTGGCCGGCAGGTCCAACTACAAACCCACATACGAGTCGCAAGATATGTACATTAATGAAATCGCAGGCAAGGCGGAAACGTGTGTAGGACAAGAATCGACTGATGGTTATGTTGAACCAATGGAATCGGGACAACATATTCGAACGATTGGGTGCGGTAGTTCGAACAATTAATATAGATGAATATATTCAAGAATGACTCCGAAACTAATATTTATTGTTCCATATCGCGATAGGATTCAACACAAATACATTTTTACGAATTACATGAAACATATTTTAGAAGATTACGAACCAGATGATTATGAGATATATTTTTCACATCAATGCGATACTCGTTCCTTCAACAGAGGTGCTGTGAAAAATATCGGGTTTCTCGCCATGAAAGAAAAGTATCCGAACGACTACAAACAAATCACATTTGTCTTCAACGACGTGGATACGATGCCTTACAAAAAGGGTCTCTTATCGTATGAGACGATTAAAGGAACCGTCAAACATTTTTACGGTTTTAGACATGCATTGGGCGGGTTGTTTTCCATAAAAGGGTCGGATTTCGAGATGATAAATGGGTTCCCTAATTTGTGGGGATGGGGTCATGAGGATAACATTATATATGATCGAGCATTGAAGGCCGGATTGAAGGTAGACCGTAGTAATTTTTTCCCGATTGGGAACCAATCCTTTATTCAGTTTTTCGAGGGATTCATCAGAAGCTACAACGTGAAAGAAACTATAAGAGCTGCTTTGGACAAAAATTACCCACACGGATTGAATGCCATCCACGATTTGAAAACTAATGTAACTGATGAATACATTAACATAACACATTTTTCGTGTGAAGACAAAGACCAGGTTGACGTACATTGGGATATTCGAACAAAGAAGAAAATTCCCATGGGAGTTCGTAGAAGATGTAAGCATCAAATGCGTATGGAAATGAAATAGTTTAAAATATGAAATGAATATATCGCCACTAAATAAATGGTAAAGGATAATAATATTATCGACGTTTTTTTATTGTACGTAGGAAATCACGAGGTAGAAACGGTCCACAAGACTACACACACTCTTGACGAAAGTTTTACGTTAAGAAAAGGCCACATAGTGGATTTATTCAGAAAACATCGAACGCTCAATAACTCACGGTATAAACTCATTTCTCTCTTACGTTTCAATATTACAGTCGACGAAGAAGAGTTGTTGGTTATGAATGAAGGAGATACGAATAATTTTCTTCGTGTGGATCGTCACATCGACGACATGAATTTTGCCGACACAACTGATGCGTTGCAACACGTCAATTCGGTGTTTTTCGTTTTCAGCCGCGATCTTGCGAAACCAAGTAAGAGTAGTTTTACAAGACGCATTATCTTTAACGATAAATATCGCAAAACAAGGCGAGGAAGGAAACAAACTTAAAGGTCTATTGGGAACGTATAGGCAGTAAGTTATGGGCTCAGAAACTAACGATAATGATTTGATTACAACAGAACTAGCTCATGCATATGGAAACGAAGTTGCATTCGATGATGAGAGGTTTGATCATTCGGTTCTTGATAACTTTTACAATATTGAAAAACATAACGTCAGTAAACGTCCTTCTCTTATTGCTTTTATGTTGCATACGAGAGACATTGTATCAGGAAGGGGTAAATACGAGGATTTCTACAGGCTCGTCGTGACCTTCGACAAAATTATCGATAGCAAAGAACCCTATGTTTCGAGGCAAAAGACGGAAACAATGCGTGTTATACTGCATAAGGTGATTGAGACATGCGTATGTATGCACGGGTATGGTAGTTGGAAAGACGTGAAGTATTTACTGAACCTCTTGCGGGATATGTATGGAGAAGAATCGGCGGCAAAGAAACCAATGTTCAAATACGTGGTTTACATGATTAGTCACCAACTCAAAGACGATGCAGTGAAAATTACCGACACCGACAATGCGAATAACATCAGCTTGGCGGGGAAATGGGCTCCGCGTGAAAAGAGTAAAAAGTTTGGATGGCAAGCTAAATACATCGCGAAGCATTTCTACCACGAATGGTGTGACGAAAAAAAAAACCTGAAAGGTGCCACGAGAAAGTGTCTCACTCACTACCGCAAGACGATTGCCTCACTTAACCGTGTATTGAAGACGCCGCAAATAAACCAGTGCGCGCATGACTGGGCCTCAATTGATTTCAAAAATAGCGTGAGCCGAACGACGATGGAGAAGCACGGAATGGCGTTTGAGTATGTCATGCCGTGTGGTGGTCTTCGAACACTCGGCAGAAATAACTGGAATCACAACTACAACGATCGAATGCGGTGTCGCATGAAATACATTTCCAATAAACGCTGTCGTGACGAGGAATATTGGAATTTTGTCTTCTCACAAGACAGTGCTTACAACGACCCCAAAAATATCTACCATCCGCGTTACGATTGGGTTTGGTATGACTCATTGATTCACCATACTTACTGATAATAAATTAATAATATATATATTGTAATATATTATGGATTCAGAAAAGGCAATACTAATGTACTACCAAACATCGCTAAGAAATGTAGGGCTTTACTCGTCAATCTCTTTTGCGTTGTTGGCGTCAAGTCGTTTTTACAGAGGAAAAAATAAAATAAACAACATATTATTCCTCGTGTTAAGTTTATCAATATTGTTATGTTCTATTACAATATGTAAGTATTTGATGGATGATATTAAAAATATGAAACAAGGCTTGGATGAAGTCAATTATCTAAATAAATGGGAAAATATACCTCAAGTTATTTATTACGTAAATATTTGTGTTGGTTTAATTGGAGTAACAACATTATTAAAACAATTATCCATTATTTCGTTAATACGCTAACAAAAAATTACACGCATTCACGCAGACACGTCTTTTCCACAGAATGTATTAAACAAAACATATAATATCACATATTATAAAGATATTATATGTGATATTATTAAGACTTCATCCAATGACCGAAGATCGTATTATTCTATTCCATCAAGACCGACGGTCGTCGGTGCCCGATATTCTGTTTTGGACCGAGATATCCACCAGATATACTGACATGTTGTCTCGTTCATTCGAAGAAGCGAACCCGAAGACTAAGAAAGTCCTCTCAAAAGACGGTGAAAAATGCTTGAAAGATTTCACATTCGACTCCTCAGTGCACAACCAGGAAATGTGTCCTATAACACAATTACCATTCGAATATGGTGATGTAATTACGATGTTACCGTGTGAACATTACTTCGAAAAGGAGGCGATTGAACGTTGGTTGAAACACGAAAAGGCTGAGTGTCCGGTTTGCAGGATGAGTTTGGATCATGTCGAAGCAGAATGTGTTGATGGTGGTGCTCATGATGATGTGGATGATGGGGATGATGGGGATGATGGGGATGATGGTGATGATGGTGGTGCTCTTGTCGAAGCACTAATTGCTGGTGCTGTTT
>CESI01062693.1_pt1 | contig 10917 bp, 9 predicted proteins | sample 356301 | NCBI WGS metagenome assembly CESI01 (sample SAMEA2621423, study PRJEB7988) | marine metagenome | biome: marine biome (ENVO:00000447); feature: deep chlorophyll maximum layer (ENVO:xxxxxxxx); material: "saline water (ENVO:00002010), including plankton (ENVO:xxxxxxxx)" | depth 40 m | reverse complement strand
GATGATGGTAAGATGGATATTGGTATTTTGAAGAAAATGAAACGGGGAGAAATTCTCAAAGCCTTTGGCCAATTAAAGAAAGAAGGCCGTCATGTGTTTCATCCTAAGGTAGATTACCATCGTTTCAAAACTCTTGAAATTGCCACTCCAAAGCCAACTGCGATTAATGTTGATGGTGAAAACATTGGTTCTACTCCGCTTAAAATGGAAGTTATGCAGGGTGCATTAAAAATAATTCATTCTTCATAGTGAGAAGTCTGAGAAGTCTTCATCTTCCTCAAATGCCTCTTGGTGAACCTTTTCTTCTTGTTGTGATTCTGGCTCGACAGGCTCTTGAGCAGGTTTTGTGGCTTGAAGTTTCTTTGTTGCCCGTCGTTTCTTGACTGGCGCCGCTGCTTTAGGTGCAGGAGATTCTTTACGAACGCTGCCAGTGAAATGTTCAGTCTTTTTGCGCGCTGGCTGACTAGATACTACATTGCTGACTGGAGAACTTGTTCGAGTTGAGGTCGGCGGCGTCCAGGCTTCCTCTTGAACTGCTGGTTCACTATTGATAGCCTGCTGCTCCAATTTAATCGCTTCTTGACTTACCACTACAGACGATGCATTACTGCCGAATTCTTGCGGGCCATCATCTTCTGAGTTGGATGACAGCGCACTATCTAAATCAAATCCAGCTATTGGCCCTGCATTGTCTTTTGATTTACCGGGAGGTTTACGCTGTTTCTTTTCCTCACGGTCTTGTTTATCTTGCTGGCGCTTGCGTTCTGTGGGAGAAATGTTGCCTGATTTTTTATCACGGCGCAAGTCAGAAGCCACTTTCTTGATCTTGGCTATCCCTTCATCACCAAGTAATACTTTCATGGTCTCCTTAGCCCCTTGTCTGACAATCATTTGTGACAGTATGAACATGCCAACTGCGCCACCAATTCCGACAACTAAGAAGAACAGAATGAATCCAGCCCTGCCTAAGATAGGTACGTCGCCGTGTTTCCATTCATCATCTGAATTGCCGCTAGAACTGATTACTTCGCCATTTAATTCGATTTTATCTACTAAAACATATACAGATTGAAGGTTGCTGGTTCCGACATTTAATTCGCAATCGTTATTCAAAGTGTGATGATATGATTGAGTACCCTCTTTGTAATAGCCTGTAGTTTGTGATTGACCATCAATGGTAAAGGCGCTACCGTTAACCAATGTTGGACTGATTAAATATCCATGAATAGTTATTGGTTTATGCCACTCACTCAGTGACTTAAAGCCGTCATTCAAATTTTCAGTAGTCGGAATAAGGCCTAAGACATACCAACCTGATTCTGATTCTTGGTCGATTTCATCCAGATCTACTGTTCCAGCTCGGGTTTCTGGCATCAATGGGATGTTCCATTGTTTTATGTCAATTCTAGCACCTTCACCGTCCTTGACATTATTGGCATCGGCTTCTGACATCGCTTGAATAGCCACCGCAGCAGTTACTGCGGTATCCATTCCCCTCGCCCCGTCGATTGGGTCGTGAGTGTCATACAACATACTGGCTGATAGGAAGCCTTGGAACTGAATTCGGTCACTAGCATTTTTACTTGGAGAAATCTCTTCTCCAACGTTACAACCAATCGGAGACAGATTCTCAAAGGATGATTCACCGTCGCCAAGATTAGTCGTAATTGACGCCTCATCAGAAGAGAAATCAACATCGATACCAGCGCTGCCCCACTCCGCAGTATTAGCGCCTAAACATCCAGCAAACAACATAGTTGCGACCAGTAACATGGCAAGGCGCGCTCTCCGCATATACCTAGGAGAGGGGATTTAGTTTGAGAACTCTTCCATTATCTAAATGAATTAAAAACAATAATTTTGGCGCAGAGAGAGGGATTCGAACCCCCGTGTCTTACGACAGTGGATTTCAAGTCCACCGCAATACCGGGCTATGCGATCTCTGCAATATGTTTGCGCAGATATTCCTCTTTCTAGTCTTTTGCCCTAATTAGCCAAGTGAGTTATTGTGGCTCATTGGTTTGCTTTCGACCAATTCTAATGGCTGCTACAGAGATTGCCGCAATACTAGCGATTGTTGTGAAACCGGGGATGCCTTCACTGTCTGTGTTGACTAATCCCTCATCCTCAACAAGAATTCGTACATCAGAAATGAATTCTTCAGCATTCCAGTTATCGCCAGTCCAAGCAACTACTGGCCTTCTTTCAGTATCAAGAATAAAAGTGGTAGTTGAGTGGCCAACATTGTATTCTTCGACGATGTCTACTTGAACACAGGAAAGCATAGTGCCCTCTGACCATTCATAGCCGTCATTACACATGCAATGTTTACTTGAACCACTGCCCATTTCCCAACCGTTACCGTTACACTCTTCTTGGTCATCCTCAACAAATACTCCCGGGTTTGGAATTGCAGAATCTGCGGTGCTGTTTGGTGCCCAAGCAAGATAAGAAGGAGATTCAATAGAATCCATACCAACTGCACTGGCTTGCCAGTTCATTGCTGTCTCATTCCATTCATGAAGTTCCCACCACCAAGAGGAATTATCTGCTGCTGGGTCTTCTTGGCCTACGGATTCTAGATAATGGCCGTATTGTGAATGTGGGGCTGAGAAACCAATCCCTGCTCCATCAAAGGCTGCTGAGGTCAAATGCCAACCGTTTGAATTGTTGATTTGTTGAAACGCAGTGGTATTATCTGGATATATCAGAGACACTGATGAATTGTCTAAGTCTGGCGTCGAGAGTAATGTCGCATCTGCTGTTGAAGCCATCCAGGCGATGTTCTTACTTGTTGGCGTTGTCACCGAATCTGCTCCTAACATAGAGCCTTCCCAAGCCTGTCCACTAGTGTTGTAAGTCATCAACTTCCAATACCAAGAATTGTCTGATGGTGCTTGTATACCGTCAATTCCGCTGACAAATGTGCCATATACAGGGTGGGTTGAATAGTTTAGTTCCCAGTCTGCTTCAAATGCCGCAAACTTTGTTGTTGACCAAGCTGTTGGTGTGTTCATTAGTTCTGTTGCAACGCCAGTATTATTGACAAACATAACTGTCGAATCTTCAGCTTGATGACCGTTAATATCACCAATGTGAGCCTCAATAACGTTCTTTTGCACAACAAGACCAAAATTGGAGTATATGCTTTCCATGTCCGCTAAATCACCGGTTAGATGTGACCAATTGACTTTGTGTAACTCAGTATATTGCTTCAAGCGTTCTGGTGTGTCATGTTCTGGGTCTACTGAGATTGAAACAATTGAAACGTGTTCTTCATAATCTTCTCCGATGCCGGATTCTACTGAACGTAGTAATTGAGTGATAACAGGACAAACATCAGGGCACCGAGTAAAAATAAACGCAACAATAACTACATCGCCTCGTGAATCTGTAAGATTTACATTCTGATTATTTTGATCGATTAAGCTGAAATCCTCTACAGGCGCTCTAGAAAGTTGGTAGCCCTTGTAGGCGGTAGCAGTTGGTATTGCTGAGGTAATGAATAGCGACACAACTAACAGTGCTAACAGTGACTTCTTAGACATCATGTCGTCTCCTATGGCGGAGTGTATATGAATTCTCCTTTTAGATATGTAATATGTGCTCATCTAGATGTGGCATAATCCCAGTCGGGAGTGCACCATGATGGCAATTCAGTAATTGCTTCTGGATTGGAAAGACCGATACCCCAAAGCATCAACAAAACGAATAATACGGGGAATAAAGCAGTTCTAGTGTAAATTCTAGGGTCACCTTTCAAGTGCATGAAATATGCTGCAATTCCATACCCTTTGACAATTCCAACAACCACCAAAATAGTCCATACGGCAAATCGAGAGATTCTTATTTCAGTACCTGGCACTGTTTCGAAAAATACTGCCCCTACCTCAAATAAGGTAAAAACCATCAAGACGATAAAATTCCAAAAGTAAATGTCTTGGTTGCCCGGAAGACGCTCGACGATTGATTCGATAATTCCTGTTGTTTCATGTTCGCCCATTTTATCACCTCAATACAAATAGAATGCCGGGAAGATAACTACCCAAGCCAAATCGACAAAGTGCCAGTACAAACCGAAATATTCGATCCCTTGGCCATTGTCCTCATCATATCCAATAGTATCTGCCTTGAATACCAGATAGAGCATAATCAGCAATCCGGCAAAAACGTGCGCTCCGTGAGCGCCTGTTGCCACGTAGAATATTGAACCTTGAGAGGTTCCAACGGTGAAACCTTCTGCCACTAGATGGCTCCATTCTACTAACTTTAGAACAATAAACATCGTACCAAGAAGTAGGGTGGCTATTAGATAATTTCTAACTGCGGTCTTCTTGTCAGGCAGTAGATGCCTTAGAACTCCTTTTGGTGCTTCCCAGTCTTTTGCCTTAGCAGTCTTGAGGGCAAGCACAATGGTGTATGAAGAGATAATTAGTGCAAAGGTGTTTACCGCACCTGGCAACATTGTCCAGAAGTCACCAGTACCTGCAGCACCACCAGGTCGTAGGTAATCTGATGCAGTCATGACTACATCGCCGGTAACAAGTTCTCCAGCATTAAACAAATCAATTTGGCTTTGACTAACACACCCTTCAACTGGTTTGCCATTTTCTAAACCGTTGTCAAACGCCCATTTAGTACACCACTCGGTTCTAACTCTAAGATATGAAGAAAAGAAGGTCGCGAAAACCATAATCTCAGACATAATGAATACCCAAAGTCCGGCTTTTCTGATATGTTCACCTTCAAATGGTGCGGAAGTAGCAATTTGTTCACCGTGTCCGATAAACGGTAGGTCTTCTCGCCACCAGTTTGCTATACCAATCATAATGATTGTCAAACCAATCATACTTAGCACTAAGTTACCTGCTTCAAAGGTGCCACCTTGTGACAGTAACGGTCTTAGCCCTTCGACAAATTCAGGGAATCCCATCAGGAATAATAGTACACCAAAACAGAAAATGATTGGTGATGCTGAACCATGATGTTCGTCGTGATGATCATCACCATGGCTTTCCTCTTCTTGGGGCTGAATTGAATTAATGAATCCTCCTACACCCAAAAATATTGCATAAATGATACTGATGACCATAATGGTCACCCCTGCTACCCAGTAGGTTAGATAGGAGAGGTGTGCATCTATTTCTTCATGATGTAGATGATCTAATTCCGATTGAGATACTGTTGGATCGTCCATGGCTTCGTAATAGGTTTGTTTTGCATCATCGTACGCATCGTGCTTGATACTACCGACACCTAGCCCTAAAGCAGCAAAAGCGATTATCCCAATGGTTACTATTGCTCCAGCCATTAGGATTGCTCTGCCCCAAATGGAGTTTTCAACATGGTTGCCATGGCCGCTCATTCTTCAGCCCCCTTTGCTTTAGCAGTCCACAGTTTTTCCGCCACTGTTTGCTTGTCTGAATGGTCGTGATGGCCGTACAGTTCATTCATGTCCCCTTGAGTAGGAATATCATGGAATGATGGTGTTGGAGGTGGTGAGGAAGTAGACCATTCTAGTGACCAGCCGCCCCACGGGTCTTTACCAACAGGCTCTCCATTACGGCGGGAGCTGAAGATATTCCAAACTAGTAGCAATTGACTTAATCCAAATATGAAGGCAAATATACTGACTGCTAGGTTGTACTCAGCAAATCCAGTTTCTTCAAGATATGAATGCGTTCTTCTTGGCATGCCGTTAATTCCCAGTTGATGCATTGGCCAGAACGCGGCATTGTAGGAAGAGAATCCAATCAAGAAGTGCCATAGGCCAAGCTTCTCATTGAGTTTACGTCCAGTGACCTTTGGGTACCAGTAGTAAACACCAGACAGAATACCAAAGACAGTTCCACCGATGAACACATAGTGGAAGTGAGCGACTACGAAGTATGAATCGTGGAAGTGTACATCTAATCCAGCGACTGGGAAGAACATTCCTGAAATACCTCCAAGAGTAAATGTTACCAAGAAACCTAGAGACCACAAGGTATGGGTTTTCATAACTAGGCTGCCACCCCAAATGGTAGCCAACCAATTGAATATTTTCGCCCCCGTTGGTATCGCAACCGCCATGGTAGTAATCATGAACGCGGCTCGCCAAAATGCATCCATTCCAGAGGTCAACATGTGGTGTCCCCAAACAATAAATCCGACGACTCCAATACCGGCCATGGCAAATACCATCGATTTGTAGCCAAAGATAGATCTTCTAGCACTTGTCGCAAGAACTTCTGATACAATTCCGAAGGCCGGAATAATAACCACGTATACTTCAGGATGGCCAAAGAACCAGAACAAATGCTGGAACAGTAAGCTGTCGCCACCACTGGTAAAGAATACCGTGCCGATTGTGTGATCAAATAGTAAGAATACTAGACCAATAACTAGTGCTGGCAGTGACATGTACAGCATGAATACGCTGACGAATACTGACCAAGTGAATAGTGGCATCTTCATCCAAGTAACACCCGGGGCGCGCATAGTGAACACGGTGGTGATGAAATTCACACCTCCAAGTGTGGACGATGCCCCAAGCATGAGCATTCCTGACAGGAACGCCGTAGTACCTAAGTTAGAACCATACTGGGAGAGTCCTTCACCCAGATTGGCTTCAGTCAGTGACGAATATGGCGGGTACATAACCCAAGTAATGTCTGCTGCTTCGCCAGACCAGATTCCTGTGTAAATTAGTGGACTTGAAAAGACCAGTAGCCACAATCCCATAGCATTGATTCTTGGGAAGGCTAAGTCCTTAGCACCAATTTGTAGCGGCAAAACATAGTTCATGAAACCTGCAATCATCGGCATAGCCGCCAAGAAAATCATGGTAGTACCGTGAAGAGTGAAGAATGAGTTGTACTCTGTTTCAGTTAGGAAAGTATTCTCTGGCACTGCGAGTTGTATCCTGAACAACAGAGCGAGGAAACCACCAACAAGGAAGAAGAAAAACCCGTATAAGAAATACATGATACCGACTTCTTTGTGGTCAGTAGTTGTTAGCCAAGGCTTCATGTAAGCCCAGAAGTTGTAAATTCCGAAGGTCTCAGGTGACCTTGAGTAGTAAACCCACATTACTCCTAGGAGTATCAAACCAAGGGCTAAACCAACCGCAGTGAGTAACAGCACTAGTGCTCTTACACTTGGAGCCATTTCACCTGCATTGATTCCGGCAATAGTTGCCTCATAGGAGTTCCACATGTCACCGTTAAAGCCGTCACCACCGTTGACTGCATTACCGTAAATAGTGAATTCGACAAACTGACTATCATCAGCAGGGGCGGTCCATTCAAAATCCCAAGTTCGAAGGGAGTTTCCTTCTGTAGTATGGGTCAATCCGCCATCCATTTCATGACTCAAGGTTGGGTCTACCGATGCAACCGCTCCTTTGGATGCTAGGATTCTAAATCCACCAGCGCGGCCGTTCCATGGATCTGCACCCTCAGTGCTTCCATCATTGTACAAAGCCATTACGTCATTTGTTACTGTGACGGTAAACGTGTAGGTTTCACTAGCGTTATAATTTTCAGGCAGGCCGGTAACTGATACTACAGTATCGGATGATGGGCCTCCGTGGCAAGAACAACCATTGTCACCTGCTGAGCCAATACCTGAAGGTGCAGCGTCAAATTGAGGCACCATAACTAGGGAGATTAGCACTATGGATAGGAGAGCAATGGTTCGAGTGCGCATTAGTTAGAGCCCCCTACTTTCTGGACACCGGAATCGACGTCACAGAAATCAAGTCCATTTTGGATAGGAGCAACAACATCGACATTGCCAATCATCTTTGAATGGTCAAGCCCACAATATTCCGCACAGCGAATGTTAAATGTGCCTGGGTCATCAGGCCAAAACCACATCATTGTACCACCTTCAAGACCTGGTACAAGGTCTTCTTTAACACCCCATTCAGGGAGCCAAAAGGAGTGTTGAACTCCCCAATAAGTGCTGTTTAACTCACTGTAATCTGAAGTGTATGAAAACAGGTTCAAAACTACTTTTTCATCACATGGAACAATCAAATGATCTCCTGCTGCTGTTGATAATTTATGGTTGATAGGAATGTGACCCCAAGAGTGCAATTCATTGTCTTCAGCGTCTAGTATCATGACTGAAGCAGCAACGAAGCGATTGAACGCTGCGTCAATTTGCGTCGAGCCACCCGCAGTGAAGAGTTCATAGTTAGTGGCAGAACCATCTATGACAACAGTCATATTGACGGCATCAGGGCTACCTGAGTGTTGCACAGTTAGGTTATCTCCCCAATTGACATCAATTCCAGTGACTCTTACGTCATCTTGCCAAGTTAATTCTTCTTTGTAGTTGAATTCCCAGAACCATTGCTGTCCTATTATTTCCATATCGAAGGCTTCTTCTTCGTCAGGTATGACCCAAACAGCTGTATTGGACGATAGGGCAAGAACTACTAGCCATACAACGATAATTGTTGGAACTACGTAAAATAAAACTTCGATTCTGGTATTGTGCCGGTCGACTGGGAAAGAACCCACCACAATATGATCGATTTCTGTTGTGTCTGGGACAATGCTGGCGCGGTATCTAATCATTGCATAGAGCAGCCATGCGAACGTGAAAATCCCAACGATGATGCCCCAAAAAAGAAACTTTTCGTAAAGTACTGAAAAAACGGTATCCTCTGCCACCATTAGAATCACCCTGTTTGACCGCCCGAGTAGTAGCCCTTAAGGATTTGTCGAAAATTGGGACGGACTGATTGTTTTACAACACCCTTGGGTGCTTAGCAGTACCCCATTCACAACCATAGTATATGAATCTTAGTTTTTCATTTGAAAATCCCTGCGACAGCGAAAATTACGACACTTTATTGACTTGATTATTCTGAGGCTAACTGTGAGTTTTTTGGATGTGACAAAATGTTTCCAAATGACCCTCACTGGCCAAGCTATTTTGAGCGTCAATGTTCATCCTGCTGCAAAGCGAGAAGGCATAATTGGATACAATAAATGGAAGGGCGAACTGAAAATAGCAGTCAAAGCAATTGCCGAGGGCGGTAAAGCAAATAAAGCGCTAATTCATGTGATTTCAGAATCATTTAATCTCCCCAAAGATGCAGTAGAAATTATCTCCGGGTTAACATCCAAGAGCAAAAAGGTAAAACTTTCCACCACTGACATAGCACTAATCAAGAGTATAATAGAACGGAAATTGATGTGATAACATGGCAAGCTCAAATCGTAGTGATGGGACTGGCCTAGGCAACTATGAGCTTCGTTTTACCAACGCAGGACAAACACTGGGCGAGGCAAGGCGGCGTAATCGCCTACACAATTGGCCGATTGTTGTTGAAGGACCAAGAGACAAAAGAGCGCTTGAATCATTGGAATTTGTTGGCCCGATTGAAGTCCTGAATAGAGGATGGAATCTCGAGAGGGTTGTAGCACACCTGTACGAAAAGTATGGCACTAGGAATAATTCTGCCGGGGGCTCGTCGGTATGTTTGCTAATGGACTGGGACCGAACCGGTGGCAGACTACAGCGGAAACTAGCAAGATTACTAGAGGGGTTTGATATGCTGGTTGACCAAGCAGTACGGGTTGTTTTGCAAAAGAATCTAAAACCTGAAACTAGAGTCTTGGAATCCCTTCATGGCTTGGCAGACAGATTGCGACAATTCATCGACCAAGAGGACCCTTTGTAAACATACAGTGGTTTATAACCCTCAATTTCAGCCCACAAGCCATGAACAAGAAAGTAACATTATTTATTGCCCTAATCTTTGTCTTGCAAGCAACCCAATTTGCTCAAGCAGACGATCATGAAGAAAACCAAACAATTGTCGATGTAGCATCAAGCACTGGATCCCACGATAGCCTAGTTGCAGCACTCAATCACGTTGGATTGGCTGACACACTTGCCGGAGATGGACCATTCACCGTCTTTGCTCCAACTGACCAAGCATTTACCGATGCTGGAATAAATCTAGACGACTTTGACACCGAAGAGGAAAATAACACCCTCTCTGACATATTACTCTACCACGTGATTTCTGGCGCTGCTGTTGATGCAGCAAACGTAACTGATGGAATGACAGCAGAAGCCGCAAATGGTGATACACTATCATTCACCGTTACTAACGATTCAGTCATAGTCGGAGAGGCTACTGTTACCAGTGCTGACGTAGAAGCCAGCAACGGAATAATTCACGTTGTTGACAAGGTGCTAATGCCACCTGCTGATGTAGTCGAAGAACCAGTTACCGTTGCATGTGACGTAACTGTAGGTGTAGTAGACACTGCATACGACCGCCCATCAGTCTCTATCGATGTCGGACAAACAGTTTGCTGGGAATGGACTGATGCCGACATGCCGCACAATGTGGCTGAGATAGAAGACATCAGCAGTACTGGAATCCTAGCTGGCGGCATATATTCCGGTGAAGCCAAAGAAACCGTATTTTTCTCTTATACCTTCACTGAAAACACTACCTTCTACTATGCTTGTGAACCACACTTGATGATGAATATGAAAGGCGAAGTTATTGTTGGAACGGGTATTGATGCTAGTGATGTCAAGGCTGATGATAGTGACAAGAGTTCTGAGTCCACTCCTGGGTTCTTACTTGCCACCTCTGTCATTGCCATGATTGGCGCAGTGCTTGTACTCTCAAGGCGTTCTTGATTATCAAGTTACATAGACAATCATCACTGCGATGTAGCCTAGTATTACCACTATACTCAACACAATGTTGACTATTGATGCAATATATGCTACTTGAGCGGTGCCTGCGTCTGGATGGTAAGGGCTAAAATCAGTGATTTTTTTAGCGCTTAGAGCGATGAATAACGCTGGTATGGACCAAATTAATCCACCGCAGGCAAAGGACATTATGGCGAGAACTAAAGCGAGTACAGCATTGGTTTGAGGATATATTGCGTG
>CESI01068703.1_pt1 | contig 10920 bp, 10 predicted proteins | sample 356301 | NCBI WGS metagenome assembly CESI01 (sample SAMEA2621423, study PRJEB7988) | marine metagenome | biome: marine biome (ENVO:00000447); feature: deep chlorophyll maximum layer (ENVO:xxxxxxxx); material: "saline water (ENVO:00002010), including plankton (ENVO:xxxxxxxx)" | depth 40 m | reverse complement strand
TTTGGAGTTTTTTTTATTTCAGCCTTCATTCTAATTTGAACATTAATTGAATTCCAATAAAATAAGGCGGATACCTGATTATGATTTTGAAATTCTATTGCTTTAGGGCTGTTATAATTGCTAAAAAATATCCAACTTTCATCATGAATATGCTTAAGATTCACATAACGAGAATTAACTTCATTATTTAATTTTGAGAATGAGCTGATTGAAATTGCCTCTACTAAATATTGATTAGCTTTTAAAGCAGAGGAGTAATATTTTAAGAATTTTTTATATGGCTCAGCATTGTGCATATCTATTAATTCAATCATAAATTTTTAATAACTAGCATATTAAAAGAAAAATTAAATGCGCTAAAGCAAATCATTCATTTGAAAAACTGTATCTGCTTCAATGTCATTAGCAGCAGTTCTTCCAACAATAAAATCAAAAAGTTCAGGCTTCAATCCATTTCCCGGTCTTTTGGCACTTAAATCAGTTGCAAGAATTTTTTCACCTTTTTTAATATCTCTAGTCAGCACAAGACTTCTCTTAAATTCAATCATTCTAGTTGAATCTTCAACAGCAGAAACCCTGCTGGTCCCTAGCGACTCATAAACCTTATGAGCTCCTTTGCATATATCAACCAATTCTTGTTCATCCGCAGAGACTTTATGGTCCCAACCATCCATTTCCTTATCAAAGGTAAAATGTTTTTCAATAATGCAAGCTCCAAGAGCAACAGAGGCAATAGGCAGAGCATGGCCTAGTGAATGATCTGAAAATCCAATTGGGTAATCTGGATACATTTGTTGAAGCGTTGTTATTCTTTTCAAATTTACTTCATGGTTTTCAGGAGGATAAATTGAAACGCAGTGAAGAATAATTATGTCTGTATTTCCTGTTTCTTCTATGGTCTTTATTGCTTTATCTATTTCATACAGTTCATTCAAGCCTGTGGATATAATTAGTGGAACTTTTTTTTGTGCAAAGTATTTTAATAACGGATAATTGTTAAGGTCCATGGAAGCAACCTTAATAAATGAAGCTTCTAGATCATCAATAAGAAAATCAACTTCCTCTTTACTGAATGGTGTAGACATACAATCAATGCTTAATTCATCACAATACTTCTTCATCTCAAGAAGTTGTCCTTCAGATATAGAAAATTTTTCTACTATATCCTTAAGGTTTGTATCTTCTCTATCTCTATAGTCATCATTTAAAAAATAATTATCTTCATAAACTTTTTTAGAGAAAACTGAATTGACTGACCAGCTTTGAAACTTTACACAATCTGCGCCTGCATTTGCAGCAATTTCTATCATTTTCTTTGCAAGCATCATATCTCCATTATGATTAGCTCCTATTTCAGCAATAATATATGGCTTACCATAATTAGAAATGATTGAAGATTCTGTTATTTTTATGCCCATTTAAAACTCCATTTTTTTTGCTTCTTCCCACCAGAAAGAATTTTTATGATAGTTACTATAACAATACTCATAGTAATTTTTTAATTCCTCTCTTTCCATTGAAGAAATTTTATTAAAATACTCAGATAACTCTTCTAAAGAATCATTATTTTTTCCAAGTATTTTATAATGTTTTGCCTTTATATCAATGGAATGTTTTAATTTATCATCATTTACCACATTACACATACCTATGAAATTTGAATTGTGCTGCCTGTAATGAGTTGATGTTTCATTTGTATATACTGCTTTTGGGGATTTTAGTAAAAGGCAAGAAAATAGCATCCAATCAAATGGATCATTGGCTATAATTGAAGTGTTTTTAATAAGATTTGTTTTGATTGCTGAGTTTGATAAGCCACAAAAATTACTGTTCAAAATATCTTTAAACTTTATTAAGTAATTATTTTTCAATCTTTTAGAGAAATAATTCTTGTTAAGTATCTTGAGTTCTGAAGAGCAAATATTAATATCATTAATTAAAATATCAAAACTTTTATCTAATAAATACTTATGGACTGTTTCAACTCTATTTTTATCAAAAGTATCATCTGAATCAGCAAAAATAATTATATCAGCACCTAAGTCGATACATTCTTTGATTCCAATAACCCTATTCTCTGCAGGAGCTGAGTCCACATCAATGACATGAATATCTTTGATACTTGATTTATTTGTATATGTATTAAGTTTGCTAAAGTTATCATTGGCTATAACAAGGGAAAAGTCTTTATATGTTTGCAGTTCTAATGATTCTAAAAAATCATTGAAAAAGAGCTCAATTCCATCAAATACCGTTGTAAAAACAACTGTTTTAATAGGCTTGTATTTCATTTATCAATTATAAGCTATAGGTGATTAATTAAGTTTATTTAGTTTTACGAGAAAGAATTACTTATCTTGTGGAACGCTACTTGGAATGTTTAAAATTCTACTCTCTAGATCTTCAGAAACTTCTAAATTACTTTTTTCGCATTTTGAAAACATTTCTAATTTGTTCATAAGTTTCCACGGCGGCCTTGTCATTACAGAATTATTGTTAGTATATTCAAGCGCAAGATCTCTTAGATTTTTGTTTTCAAAGATTATTGTATTTAACCAATAGTTTGATTTAGAATTTAATGGTTCTGTAAAAAATTCTATATTTGAGTCATTAAAACAATCTTTATAATACTCAGCAACACTTCTTTTTTCATCAATGAAATGATGTAGGCTTTTCATTTGAGATACACCCAGACATGCATTTAAATTAGGCATTCTATAGTTATAACCTATGGCATTGTGCTCAAAAGTAAAATCTGATGCCACTCTTGCTGTTGTTGCTAAATGTCTAACTTTCTCTGCATACTCCTCGTTATTTGTTATTACAGCCCCGCCACCTCCAGTTGTAATGACCTTATTTCCATTAAAGCTTAATGTGCCTATGTCGCCAAATGTTCCTAGATGTTTATTTTCTAATGAGCTCCCGAGCGCCTCAGCTGAATCTTCTACAAGTGGAATATTAAATTCTTTACAAATAATTGATAATTCAACTAAATCGCAAGGATGTCCAAATGTATTCATTGGTAAAACTGCTGCAATCCTAGCACCTGTGTTTTTATTGATCAGATCTTTTCCTTGTCTTATGGTATTCGAGGTTATCCAGCTTCGAAGGCTATTAGAGCACATGCCTAAGTTCTCCCTAGATATATCTACAAAAACAGGTTCTGCATGACAATACTTAATAGCATTGCATGTAGCAATAAAGGTAAAGGCTTGTGTTATGACCTCATCTTTTGGCATTACGCCACAAGCAATAAGAGCAACATGAAGAGCAGAAGTTCCATTAGAGGTTGCTATGGCATATTTAGCACCTGTGTAGGATTTGATGGCATCTTCAAAAATAGCAACGTAACGTCCTACTGTTGAAACAAAGGTCGAATCTATGCAATCAATTAGAACTTCTTTTTCATCAGAAATAAATCTTGGTTCATGGAGAGGAATAAATTTATCCTCAGACTTTCCATATATATTTCTTATGATTCTAGTAAGTTGTTTAGGGTCTATATTTACCATCTAAAATTAATCGAATTATAGAATTTATACATTATATAAATTAGTTTTATATTTTTTAAAGTTCTCTTCATTAGAGAGCCATTTTATTGTTTCAATTAATCCATCTTCAAATGAGAATTGAGATTCATAACCAAAATTTCTTATTTTTGAATTATCGCAAACTAATCTTGTTACCTCTGAATTACTGGGCCTAAATCGTATTTCATCAGCTTCGAATTGAACATCGCTATCCATATGCTTCTTTATCAATTCGAAAGTTTCAAGAATGCTGTATTCGGAGTTTGAACCAATATTAATTGCTTCTCCAATAGCTGCATCTTCCTCACTTAAGATAATAAAACCATTGCAAGTATCTTTAACATAATTAAAGTCTCTAGTTGGAGTTACATCCCCTAACTTAATTAATTTAGCTCCAGAACGAATCTGTGAAATAATTGTTGGTATTATTGCTCTAGCTGACTGCCTTGGGCCGAATGTATTAAATGGCCTTGCTACTACCAAAGGAAGTTCAAAGCTATTATAGAAACTCATTGCCATAGCATCAGCACCTATTTTACTAGCACTATATGGTGACTGAGGTTGAATAGGATGCTTCTCATCAATTGGTACATATTTTGCTGAACCATAAACTTCACTAGTTGAGGTATGAATTAGTTTTTGAACACCCTCATCCAAGCATGCTTGGCAAATATTTAAGGTACCAGTAATATTAGTTGCAACATATGTTTCAGGTGCTACATATGAATATGGAATTCCAATTAAAGCTGCAAGGTGAAATACAACATCCATATCTTTTACAATGGTCCGGCAGAAGAACGGATCTCTTATATCTCCCGTAACAACCTTTAACCTATCATTGTCATCTATTTGATCTAACCAGCCCCATGAGCCAAATGAATTATATTGAGCCAATGCTAATACTTCATAACCCTTATCGAGAAGAGATTCAACTAAGTGAGAGCCGATAAAACCATCGGCGCCTGTGACAAGACATTTTTTTGACATAAATAAAAGAATATAGTTGTAAAAAGGTGATTATATATGAAGCGAGTATTGCTTTATAGCTTTTATCCGTTCTTTGGTTCGTGACTCCATACTGTTCTATTAATGTAATCTATATAGCTAACTACTATTTTTAGAACCTTATGACTCACTTCGTCCATTTCGTAGTCAGGAACTTTTGGATTAATTGTTCTTTCCTCAAAGTGCTTTATTGTTATCTCAATTGATTCAAGAACTCTTTCAGACTCCAGCCCACTCATAATTAATATTCCACTATCCATTCCCTCAGGTCTTTCGTGAGACTGACGAATCGTAATAGCTGGGAAATCTAGCAAAGATGCTTCTTCTGTTATTGTTCCGCTGTCAGATAGAACGCATAAAGATTCTACTTGTAATTTAATGTAATCAAATAACCCAAAAGGCTTCATGAACTCTATTTTTGAATTCATCTTAATGTTGGAATCTTTAAGAAGATTATCTAATCTAATTTTTGTTCTTGGATGGGTTGAAACTATTACTGGAAACGAATATTTATCGGCTACAGCATTTAATGATTCAAGTAAGAGGGTTAATCGTTCTTTAGAATCTACATTTTCCTCCCTATGTGCGCTAACAAGGAAATATTCTCTTGGATTCAAATTAAGAGTATTTAAAGCATTAGAATTATTTATATCATCCTCATAATGTCTTAGAACTTCTTTCATTGTTCCACCTATTTTAATAGTCTTTTCTGGTCTGAGACCTTCTTGTATTAAGTAGTCCCTTGCGTGCTCTGTTAAAGGTAGATTTATATCACTTAAATGATCAATAATTTTTCGATTAATTTCCTCTGGGACTCTTTGATCGAAACTTCTATTTCCAGCTTCTAAATGGAATATAGGAATTTTTCTTCTTTTTGCAGGAATTACAGACAATCCTGAGTTTGTATCACCGTAAATTACGACCGCATCAGGATTTTCTTTTTCAAAAACCTTATCTGCTTTTGAAATTATGAGCCCTATAGATTCTGCTACAGAGTCTCCAACCGCCTCTAGGAAATAATCTGGTTTTTTAATTCCTAAATCATTGAAGAATATTTCATTTAATTCATAATCATAATTTTGGCCAGAATGGACAAGTATATGATTTGAATGCTTTTCAAATTCCGAGATTATTCTAGACATTTTTATTAACTCTGGTCTAGTTCCAACAACGGTCATTATTTTTAATTTTTTTGTGCTCATATTATTTTAAAAGCTCCCCATCATTTTTATTAGCTATTTGATCTTCCAGCATTAAAGAATTTTTTTTCAATAAGGAAACTGTCTCTTCCAACCCAACAACAGAATGTTCTGAGCTATATTCTCCTTTGATTGCTTCGGGATATTTATTATCTTTAAATGAGTGTAACTCAGGAAGCATAGAGCTTATACCATAGTAGCTACCACATTCTCTTGCGTAAGGCGCCTCTTCATCTGAAATCATTATCTCATGTAACTTTTCCCCAGGCCTAATACCAGTTATTTTAATCTCAATATCGCGATCCCCGATCAGAGCTTTTGCAAGGTCTATTACAGAGGAGGCTGGGGCTCGAGGAACAAAAATTTCTCCGGGCAATGCATCATTTATAGCAGCATATACAGTATCAACTGCTTGATCTAATGTTAGTAAAAATCTTGTCATAGTAGGCACTGTTATTGTTACAGGACCTCCAGAGGTAATTTGATCATGAAATAATGGAATTACAGATCCTCTTGATGCAAAAACATTGCCATATCTTACTGCTATAAATCTAGTCTCTTTATTTAATATGTTAGCTGATAAAAATAACCTTTCTTGAAGTGATTTTGTTATACCCATTACATTAACTGGCTTACAAGCTTTATCTGTACTTATGCAAACAACAGTTTCAACTGAAAGGCTAAGCTCACTGATTGCTCTAATTATATTGACAGCACCGTCACAGTTAGTTTTTAAAGCTTGTTCTGGGAAATATTCACTTGATGGCACCTGTTTTAATGCAGCTGCGTTAATTACTATATCAGCACCCTTCATTGCAGAGGCAATGTCGGAAAAATTTCTAACATCTCCAAGCCTAAATTCTAGCAATCTTTCAAAGTTATTATAAGTTATTTCATCAGTTGCAGATTTTTCATTAGCAAAATTAACTCTCATGGCATGCTGCTTTGCTTCATCCCTTGAAAAAATTATTAATTTCTTCACTTCTCCTTGCTCATTAGAAAGAATTCTTTTTACAAGAGTTTTTCCTAGCGACCCAGTACCACCAGTTATTAATATTGTTTTATCGTGAAAGATGTTATTCATTTTTTTGCCTTTTGTTAATTTGATCAGCTAGCCTATCAAGCATATCGTCCCAAGACCCTATTTTAAAATTTGTAATCAAATTTAATTGGGAGCCATCTAAACTTCTATCACAAATAAAATCCGTATTTTTTTGAATATCAATTGTACAGTATTTTAATTTTGCTGAAAGTATAGAAAGCAATTCATGTTTAGATATTTTTCTTGCTGCCATCTGATACAAACCACTTAAATCAGGAAATTTAATTAGTATATATTCTAGATATCTTGCTAATTCTGTTGTGGTTAGTCCAGAGTAGATGGCATTATCATAGCCATAAACTATTTTACCATTTTGGGATAAAAACCATTCAATTAAGCCATGCTTATTCTCTAGTTCTAGTCCAATTGTTGATGTCCTGATTGTTAGACATCCCTTTCTTTTAATCTCGCCATTAGCTTTTGACATTCCATATATATCATCAGCATTTGGTTTATGATCTTCATTATAAAATCCCTCTCCCCCATTAAAGACACAATCCGTACTAAAATTTACCAACCTCACATTTCTAGTTGTGCAGATATCTGCAAGTATATTTGGTATTTGTGAATTTAGGTATATATGCTCCTCATCTGAATAATCTTTTGATTTTTGTTTAATAATGCCTGAACAATTTATTAAAACTTCAGGATTTAAGTCCTCAATAATATTATTTATAGATGATATATTTCTTAAGTCAATTCCAGAAAAAATATTTCTTGTAGATGGCATCTTATAATCTGCAAGATTACCTTTTAGAGTTCCAAAAACATCATGATTCCTAGAAAGGTATTTAAAAATACCATTCCCTATCATTCCATTGGCACCAATAATTAATATTTTCATGAATTAAGAGGTTTGCTAATTTTTGCAAAAGTTATAGATATTATGAACCAAATTAAAATAGATATTCGATTTGCGGTCAAAATTGGCGCAGCAAGAGATGAAATTACAAGAAGACACATAAAAAAAGAATAGAAATATTTATCTCTTAATGAAGGCAGGGTAAAAATTGGAATTGTTAAGATTATCATAAGCAACAGGTAGGACAATAAACCCACATATCCACCTAAAACAATTACCTCATATATTGAAAAGTCAGAAGTTTCAATTGATCCATAACCATATCCAAAAAATGGATGAGTTGTTAATGCTTCTATTATCCCCGATAAAATAATTGAATCAGAACTAAATCTTCCACTTGTATAAATATTAAAAAAATCACCTGAAAAACCATTTAATAGTCTGTAAACGTATTTCATTGCCTCATAGTCAGAGATAAATTCAAATAAAGCAGGATTATATAAAAGTAAAAATAAAACAAAAGATAAAAAAGTAAATATAAGAATTAAGGTTATTTTTAATCCCACGAACAAAAGGAAGAGAGGCAATCCTATCGCTAAGAATACCTTAGAAAAACTCATTACCCCTCCAATTAAAATAAAAATAAAAAGTAAGATATTCTTATAGTCTAAATATTCATTGTTCTTATGTAAGAAGCCCCAAACCAATAACCCTAAAGAATATGCAAATCCAACAATAAATGTTTGACTAAAAATACCAGCAAATTTACCTGTTGTTAAGTTCAACTCTGCATTAGTTAAAGAGCCAAATGCCTCCCAATCTCCAATAATCTTAGTGCCAGTAAATATATTAACAAGAGCGGTTTCTGGGTTTAAGAAAATATAAATTGACAAAAGAGTATTAAGAGCCAATAACCACAAAATTAACTCAAGCCCATATTTCATAATTTTATCTAAATCATCTTTATGGGAAGGCATTAGTGAGAAGAAAACTAAGAAAGTAGCTATTGGTTGAAAATAATTTTCTATTTGCGCAACTAGTAATGTTTTAGAAAGAATATATTGGGGATTAATTGCATTAAAAAAAGGAGATAGGAACAAAGCAAAAAGAAGAAAGAAGATTGATAATGACAAGCTGGACCTAGGGAGCTTTAAATTATTTGACAGCAATAGAAAAATAAATAACCCATATATGATTAATTGATCAAATCTCAAGCCAAGGGATGGCACAATATAGGGCCCAAATGAACTTATGATAGCCAAATAAATAAATGAGGTTTTTTTAATAACCAACATCATTATTTTATTAAATTAAGGTTAACTGATGAATAATCTTTGCAGCCCATATATTTCTCGATAATTGGCCTCTTTTAATTGCTGATTAACAGATCTTTTTTTATAAGAAGAGGTAATATAAAAAACTAGTAAATCTCTATACTCTCCATCTTTTGGGATTGTTGCTCTGTGTAATGCATCGTTTGTTAATGCATAATATAGGGAACCGGCTTTACCTTGAAAACTAAAGATCTGTGCTTTTTCATTAATGAATTTTCTAGTCTCTCCTCTATTATCCGGATAAGAAAATTTGTTACTCATAAATACATTTCTAGAATCTTCTATGGAAATTGCTTCCATTGGGCCATTATTTTCTGTGACATCAGATAGCATAAAAAATAGTTTTATTGACTCAGATGTACTGCCGTCTGTATGCCAGTTAGCAGTAGCGCCATACGAATCAAGCTCACTGAGATGCGGAGGTTTTCTATTTCTATATAAGTGATAATTTATAATTCTTGAATAACTTCCAAAGTAGCTCTCCAAAAAAATTTGAATATCTTCTGTTATTAAATCTTCTAATAAAGGGATAAGCCGGTCTTCATCTTTCTCATTATCTACTGAACTTAGTTCCAAACGCCCGCTCTCAGGCGGCTCCTGTTGATCAGCATACTTATTCCAAAACACAGATAACTGGCTTATCGTTTTTTCATTCTGCAAGTCATCCAATATCAGGAAACCTTTTTCTTTAAGAGAATCGACCATAGAATTTTCTTTTTTATGAAAACCTAATTTTTTAGCTTTATAGGGATCTCTTCTTTTAATATAAGCACCTATGGAATTAGATACCAAACCACCAGAGTTTTTAAAAATAATTTTTCCAAGCCAAATATTTATTTTAGATCTTAAAATAAACTTTAATATCAAAAGGTCAAATAATTTTTTCATAGCTAATATTATAACTTTTTTATGTTTAATTTAAATTATTGGGTAACTATCTTTTTAAATGTTTGGATAATTCTATTATGGCGAATTCAGCTCCATTTTTACCATGATAAAAAGCAAGTATTGCAGAAAATGAAGGTAGCATTCTTATTCCTGCATATGCAAATGTGGAGGTAAATGCAACAAAATTTGCAGGAGCAAAGGCAGCCATATAAAGCGTTGCTGCACCAAAAGCAAACATGAAACAAAATTCAATAACATACTTTAATCCTTGTGAGATAGAAGCTAATACTAACGATGAATGCTTTTTTACATCTAAAACTTCATCAATATTATTATCACTATCAATAATTATAAAACCATTTTCTGATAATTTAATAATTCTTTCATAGGAGTTTACTAGCCTCTTTCCGTTAATGTTTAGTGGTTTTTGGGTCACCATTTGGTATATAGATAAAAGCAATACTATTATAGAAATAAAAATAAAAAGTGGGAGCGGATATTGAATAAATAAACCGATGCATATAACCATTACAGAGCCTAAATCTGTAATAGCCCTTATTAAAGGAATCAAATAGCTATCTAGAAAGTAGCGACCATGAGAAATTAACATATTGGCAGATTTTTCACTGGAATATGAATCTTCATTCAAATAAATTTTATTAGAAGTATTCCAGACATCAGATTCTAGGTTTCTTAATATAATTAAGAGTACTTTTATTTGAAAAAAATTAACCAGCCAACCAACTACTGGTCTTAAAATAATTAATATTGTTACAATTAATGTCCACAAAGGAACTTTTGAGGTATCGCCATCAATCAATACAAGACTTATTCCTTCAATCACTCTTGGCATACTGGTTGTTAATACAAAATCAAGGGATAAAATAATCAAAGAAGCTAACATGGCAAAACTAAAATTTAACCATTGACCTTTAATAAGCAACAACCCATTAAAAACAGTCAGCTTATTTTCTTTGATTTTCATGTATTTCCTTGTTTATACAAAAAATGCTTGTTGTTACTCGAAATCAAATTTTCCTATTTCCATGCATGAATTTCT
>CESI01023046.1_pt1 | contig 10945 bp, 11 predicted proteins | sample 356301 | NCBI WGS metagenome assembly CESI01 (sample SAMEA2621423, study PRJEB7988) | marine metagenome | biome: marine biome (ENVO:00000447); feature: deep chlorophyll maximum layer (ENVO:xxxxxxxx); material: "saline water (ENVO:00002010), including plankton (ENVO:xxxxxxxx)" | depth 40 m | reverse complement strand
TAGGTAACATGTGATCTGGATAACCATCATAGTGCATATACACTGATGTGATTTTTCCATTCTTTTTAATTTTACCGATTTGAGCTCTTGTGCCCTCTTCTATAATTGCTATTGATTCTGATACTTCAGAAGCGCCTAATGCAGAAAAGAATTTATTTCTATCTTCCTCTTTAAGTTCTTTTATTGAGGTTGCTCCGAATTCAGATAGCATTGATTTAAATTGATCAGCTGACGCATTGCGTTTAGCTGATTGTTCTTCTTCAAGCTTTGCTGTTTTAGCAATATTATTTGCTTTAGCAAAGTCTTCAAAAGATTGTAGTTTGTTTGAACCCATGTTATGTAGTTTTGTTTTTACTTTCTTGTACTATAGTATTATATATCTCCATCAAATTGCACATTTTTTACCTCAAACGGAAACTTCTGTTCCTTATAGATCTTTTGGCGTGCTTTTGAATGTCTGATTAAATAATTATCCCAATCTGGAGAAGATAAATCGTCAACAAAATCAATAATATTTACTTCTGATTTAGTGTGGTGTTTTCTTAAACCCCTACCAATTGATTGTCTAATTATTACTTCCGATTTAAACGATTCCGTAAAGAATATGTTGTGGATCTTATTAATTGATATACCGGTTGAGAAGGTACCATAAGAGGCAACAATAACCACTTGGGCGCCCGCTTCCATCTTTTTCTTGTATTCTTCTCTAATATCTTTGTCAGTATTTCCATCCACGTAATATACTGGCTTGTCACTATCTTGACGCAGCTTTTCATATATTCTTTTACCATGTTCAATCCTGTGAAAAAGAACAAGGCTATTACCTCGTACTCTGGCAATAATATTTGTAATGAAAGCAAGGCGACCCGTTGAATTAATAACATAGTTGCTTTCAAATCTATATACATCTTTACTCTCATATCTGTTTTGGGACATCTCATAAAAAGCATCTTTAGTGCTTTGTGGAGCGTAATCCATTTTTATTACTTTTACATTACATCCGGCAATATATCCTTCATCTTGTAATAAAGCCGCAGTAATTTCTGTAATTACAGGACCTGTATGCGCCATTAGTGTTAATCGATCTAAGGTCTTTGGTTTTGGAATAGTTCCAGAAAGACCAAACCTATAATTTGCCGCTGTACATTTTTGTAAGATAGTTTTAATAGAGGTTGATTTAGCTTTATGTGTTTCATCAATAATAACTGCGTCAAATTGCTCAAAATACTCTTTATCCTTTTTAACCAGTGATTGATAAGTACCTATTACTACGTTCCTTCCAGGTCTAATCTTTTGTCCGGCGTATATTTGCTGTATCTTAATATTAGTTCCGTTTCTCCAGTTATACTCTATAAAGTCCTCAGAGGCCTGTACAACTAACGAAACATTAGGTACAATGAATAGTATTCTACCAGCTTTACCTTTATCTAACATATACGCAACTGCCATATACGAGATAAGTGTTTTACCTGCAGATGTTGCTAACTCGCTTAAACATCTTCTAAATCTTAAGATATTATATGCAGCTTCAATTTGATAATCTCTAGGTGTAATCTCATTGCCATCAAAATAGTCATGAGCCCATGCTGTGAATTCGTCTTGTTTTATACTAGGGTCGAACAGTGAGGTAACACCATTCATTTTTAAATCGTATTTATATGTTTTAGCCATATCCATCACCTCTTTCCAAAGCCCGGATGGAATCCACTTATCATCTTTCATATAAGAGATATAGCCGTCCCATAAGCCTTTTTTCACTAGAGGGTGAAATCGCCAGTTATCAATTCTACGATTAAATGTAATGTTAAGCTGTTCTAGTTCTAGTTCAGTCGCATCATCAATTCGTAGAAACTGTTTATTTTCAGTTAAACTTAGTTCCATTATTACAGTCCGTTCAGAGACAATCTATTTCTAATAGCAAAGCCCATGTTATCTAGGGTCTTAACTGAACTACTAAAAAATTCTAATTGGTTTTCAAGGTGAGATAATATCATATTCTCATCTGCTAGGTCTCCTTCTAAAAACTTTTCTTTTTGTTTTTCGCCTAACTTATAGTCATATTCATAGTATCTAATATAGGCTTCCCTATATCTTAAACTAATTCCTGTCTTCTGTTCTTTTATTTTTACGTTTAGGTATGCAATCTGATCTACACAAGTCTGTCTTGATGATAGCGTTTCTGCTATTACCTGTTCCATACCATCTACTTTTTTAAGTCCTCTTGCGAGTCCTCTTATTGTATCAGACCATTGTGTTCTCTGTGCAGATAACTTTTGATCTAATGCTTGAATCTTTTCTTTACTCATATTAGTTATATTAGAACAGAGACTTTTTGTTTGGATTTGGCTTAATAAATTTAGCAGCTTTTTGAGCTTTTTTAAATTTAGGCTTCTCCACAACAAATTTGTTGCTCTGTACATTAAACTCTTCTACTTCAAAATCAATAAGCATTTTATTGCCTTTAAATCTTTCTGAATCTTTCAGAAAGTCTTCTATATTATCGTCTACCATATCAGTTATACATACCATAGATCTAATTCGCTTGATGTAAAATAGTTTTCAATTTCTTTCCATGCTTTGGATTTTTGCTCGAAACATACTCTAACCAAATCGTTGAGATCTTTTATATTATATGTATCTAGCTTAAAATCTGTTAGAAATTTAGACCACATAAACACTGGTCTACCCTTCTTTAGTTTTTCTGCCATCTTCTTTTTACCAGTTGCATCGTTATCAAACATATAACGTACAGTTGCCATTTCATCAAATTCATCAGTAGTCCTACCGGCAGTTGCTAGGGCTAAAGAGTTATGCATAAACTTTGCATCGATAGGTCCCTCGAATAAAGTTACTGGCTGTTGGAAATTTACCTGCATAATCCCAAATAGTGTTGAGGCCTTTGCAAGTTTTGTTTGTTCATCGGGTGGTAGGTCGAGCGGCTTTCCCCATTCTTCATAGAGCTTAGGTAAATCATAAGTTAGATACCTAGACCCATAGCCTTTCATTCTTCTGGATTGTGCGCCGATAATTTTACCTTCCATTCCCATATTTAAGATCCATAATCTGTTACCTTTTTGGGAAAAAAGAAATTCGTTAGATTTATTGTGTAATAACCTATCTTTAAGTTGGAACCATATCCAATCACCTGGTGTAATTTCTTTAGCGCCAAATATCTGTTTAAATTCAGATACAGTTAATGCCAAATCTTGGACGCTAGCAAGAGATGAGTTCTTTAATACTTGTTCTTGGTTAACCTGAGACTTATTTGCTTTTATATAGTCTATAATAGTAAATGAGTCACCTGAATTAGGCATTTTAATCTGGTGGTCTTTTAATAGTCCATATAGATTAGTATGCTCTGAACAATTGTAACAATGATACTGAAGAGTGTCCCAATACATATTGCCACGTTTCTTAGTGTCATCTGTATGGGAGTCACCACAATAAGGACACGCCAGGGTTATCCGCCCTGGCATGTCTTTAAGTAGTTGCTTGTTAGGAGTAGAATGTGCTTCAACACATACTTGTTTCAGTGCCTTCTTTATTCTACTTTTAAGCTCCTCAGTTAATTGTATGTTGTTAGAGGTTGAGGTCATTCAAGAAAGAATCTAAATCATCATCCGTATTAGCTTTCGCCGGTTCTGATGCAGTTGCTGCTGCAGGTGTCGCCACTGGCGCTGCTGCTACAGGTGCTGCCTTTGGAGTCGCTTTCGATGCTGGAGTTGATGTAACTTCTGCAATAGAATCTCCTGGATTTAAATACATTCTAAGAACGTTATTTACAAATGAGCGAGTGTCTTCGTCCCATGCTTTGTAATCGTATGTTGCAAGTGAAGGAGCTGCTTCCAATTCCTCTTTAATGCTTGACATCGTCTCTTTAGATCTTTCTGCTGGAGTTTCTCCCATTAAGATTGCAGATTTACTTGAAGAGAATTTAGACTTATCATAGTTATTGTATTCACCCTGTCTTGTAATAACAAGTTCAAAGTTCTTACCTTCAAATAAGTCAAATACCTGAGTTGGCTCACCAAAGTCTGGCTTTAATTCAGAATCAATCTTCTCTTTAATCTTATATCCAAATTTGAATACTTTGTAAGTACCTTCTAACTCTGGGTTTTGTGGGTCCTTAACGATCTTAATTAGAGAATAGTACTGTTGACGTCTCTTTAATTTCTCTGATGACTTACGGTCTACTGCAGAATCTGATTTTCTTAATTTCCAGAATACATCTGCAATTGGACAGTGTTCACCAATTGTTTGTGGAGAGTCTACTAGTTTACCATCTCCATTAGAGTTAGTTAACCAGTGTACGTACTTTTGTATCAGAGATTTTCTTGGGTTCTCTGGGTTAGGTACAAAACGTATTAATGCTTTGTAAGTGCCGTCTTTTCCGTCGTCGGCTGTAGGTTTGTAAACTTCGTTTACGCTTGTTCTTTCAGGCTGGTGTGTTTCCACATCTTCCACGCCTAAGTTAAAAATGTCAAATGAATCGCTCATAATTTTCTTTTAGTTGTTTAATTGTTTAATAATTGAAATACTTTAATGTCTTTCAGTTCCTTATAGTTGTATAATAATCAATAGTTTCAAACTAGATTCATGTTTAACTCAGTGGTTCGCCAATTCCTTTTAACTCAGCGTCAAAGACTCTTTCTACAGATCCTTTTCCGGAAGTTATATAGGGTTCGGCATAAGAACACATTGTTAATGTTCCCGAGGCAACGGAATAACCCGCTGCGATCCCAGTATTACATGGCGTATATTGAATTTCTAATACTTCCTCCGAAGAGGTGTTTGTAATATTAAATACTTGACATGTTGGCATACTATCGCTCTTTGTTAGAATCGTAATTCATCGTTAATATTGCTCCTTCAGGTTCTTTCCACTTATCGTCCTCTAGCTTAATCAGCCCGGATTTGTGTAACATCGCCTCACGTTCTATAGACGTAATCTGGTTGTTTAACACCATTTTGTGTAGGATCGTTGCTAAACGGAAGTATTCTGCAGTTACTAACATATTATTGATAACGTTTGATTTTTATACTTATTATATATCGTTATTCCATTTTGTTTCTAGATAGTATGTTAATATATTGGTCTTGTAGAGCTAGGCTTTTCTAGGCTATTAAAAAAAAGATTGAGATTTATTTTCTTTTTTTGAAACCTTTTCTGGGAAGTCGCATATAAGTTATGTCTTTAACGCCAAAGGAAGATAAGTACCATTCCAGGGCTGGAGGCAGAGACTAGGCTGAAGGCAGAGATTAGGACAGTTTTGGAGTTCCGCGGATTGAAGCAGACTTTGGTTAGTCCGGCAAATTTTCCCCAAGTTGAGCACGAAGATAATGATTAAGGAACCAAGCATCGACTAGATCATCAAACGGTTTCGGGACCTTCTTAACCTCACCAATTTCAGAGACACAGTATTTATAGAGATTACTTAAAGCTAACTCTGGTGATTCGCAAACATTATTTAAGAATGCCGTCCAAAGAGCAGCTTTATTCATATTCCCTTTACCAGCATGTTTCTTAATAGTAGTAGGTGCAACGGTCAGTAAATTTTTGACCTCGAGTTTTGAAATCATTTGTTCTTTTAATATAGCTGCACCTGCTGCCATATCAATAATATTATTAGTTCCCATCTTAGATCCATACGACGAACCCTCAAATGCTATATGATAATCTTCTGTGGTTTGTGTAATACCAGTAATTAATTTAATAAGATGATCTGCTGTAGTCTTATATCTTATTATTTTAGCAAATTCGTTTTTAGAATAATCTCCAACTGAAGCTTTCCAGTCAGGTTGATGTATTAATGTAACGTCTGAGAATTGTTCTATATCTTCTTGTCTTCGCTGTTCGGCTTTTGTGCCTGAATTAGGTTTAAGATATGAGATAAAGTGATACCTGTTTGTAGAACTTTGCCAGATACAAATACCAGGGGAATTAAGCGAGAAGTCAACTGTAACTAAATTCAAATTAGATTCTTTTACCCATCGCAGCACCTAAAGCAGCACCAACTAAACGGGAGGTTAATAAATCGTAGAAGATACCTTTTTGAATACCTAGTACTTTACAAATAACTTTACCAACTGATTTACCTAAAGCAAATCCAGCTAAACCACCAAAGATAGAACCTAAAAGACCTTCACTTACGAATGCCTCTTCTAATTTGTCTAATTCAAATGTACCATCTTCTTTTTGGTATTGTTGTACAAATTGTTCAAGTGCAAAATCCACTTTGTCTTCTAATTCTGTAGTCCATTCTGATTGTAAACCTTCTTGTAAAAGTTTCATATCAGTCTTAGTTATCTTTTGTTCAACTAAGTAATCGTTAAATGTTTTCATAATTTATATATCTTATTAATCTAGCTCTAATCTTAAGTCTAGCTTATTGTAAAAAAACGTACATTCAAATGTATTAAAGTCTGCTACGTTCTCTGCCATATTTAAGTTTAACTCGTTTATAGAGTTCATTATTATTTTATTAAATTCCATATAGGCTACTGAACTTCCTTCAGCATCTAATATTCTTAAAGTCATTGGTTCAATATAAGGCTCTTTTGTCGATCTAGCATAATAATAAAGCAATGTGTCCATCATTATCCAGTAATTAATAAACCCATCTAATAACTGCATAGTTACGGTGAACTCTCTAGATACTGTATTTTGAATTGGCACAGCACCTCTGTGGTATCTTGTTGTACCATCGTTATCTGCTTGAGTAACTGGATCAAAAGAAACACCAGGAATATTAAGCCCTTGGATTGAATAATTAATCATATCAACTGGCTCAGCTAAAAGATTACCAGGAGTCTTATTTAAATACTTTTTATACTTCTCAGATACTTCATCTGGAATGAATTTTCTAGGAAATCTAAAATCGTATGAATTATTTCTACTATTTAATATCATTAGTTGCTTATGAATTTACCTTTAGTAACCATTGTCTCATCTTGGCCATTATCAATACTAATATAGAATGTATTGTTTTGCATTCCTCTAATAGAGTTTGCATTTTGTTCATTAATCTTAAACAGCACTTCTCCCTGTCCCATATCAACGTCTTTATTATAGACATGGTTAAACTTTAACTTAGTATTACCATCATTAAATGTTAGTTTTACTAATTCAGTGTTTTCAAAAGAAATATATTCAAAATCATCTCCTCTCTTTTTAGCAATTACAAACTTAATATAAGTTGCAAATGGAGGTATTGTAATAGTTAAATCACCCTCGTTTACAAATTCGCCTGTTTCTATATCTTCAACATCTGCTATCATCTCATTAACTCCACCTCCAGATCCAGATCCTATTCCTACTAAGTCTACTCTAGAGCTAGAAGCAACTACATTATATCTCTCAATAAAAGTAGGTACGTATTTTATAGTTCTAGGTAAGTTATCTGTAATAAATCCAGAAATTGTTTTGTTAGAAGTTAAACTAGGTAATACATTGTAAACTTCTGTTAATATATTTGGGCTGTCGATTTTAAGAGCTTGTAGTTTTTTACCATATCTAGCTGCTTGACTTACTGTAAGTGAAGCCTTCTTAGTAATTTGACTATTATCTGTTTGATTGTAAATTCTCATAGTTACGTCAATTGAAAAATTAACCGCAACGTTTGCATTTGTAATTACTGGTCTAAAAGTAACAGGAGTGCTAAAGTCTTCGTATTGTGTAAAGGTATTTTGAGTAGTCTTAATAAATGAAGTACCTACTTGTTCAAATACATCTACATCAAAAATAACTACTATATCATCAGATGAAGTACTTATTCTACTTAAAATATGTCCTTCAAATCCTGCAAGTGAATTATCTTTCTCACCATATATCTTAAAGTAATCCCCATCGTTAGCATCTTCTACCACTACGGTAAAATCAGCAAACTCATCTTCTCTTGCAACTGTAAATGCGTTTTCTTCTCCAGTATAAACATAATCATAGCCTCCTAAAGTCTCTAGTCTATCTAATAACTTAAAACTAATACCATAATTACTAAATGGATTTTTATCACTAGAACCTATAGTTCCATCACCATAAAACCTATCATCAAATTCTGAATTCTGACCAACTAAACTTGGTATCTTAATATTAATATATTTAGACCAAAGAGTTTCTCCTAAAATAAAAGGCTTAGGATTAGAAAGTTCATAGTTACTTTGGTTTAAGTAAACTAATTGCGTTAAATAATTTTTAACTCTAGTAGTTCTATCCGCGTTAACTTCAAACAAGAATCCCTCGTATCCTCTTGCTGCAAAACTAAATCCAGCTCTTAAATGTAATCTTACAGTATCATATAAGATAAAGTTAATATTTGCAGTTGCTTCTGTCTGGTAGTTTAATAAATCATCTTCTCTACCGCCTGGCCAATCTAGTGAGTTATTAATAAAATTTTGTTGTTCGTAATTACCAGTTGAATCATAACCTAATAATGCATATTTAGTTTTATCATCACCAGGTACATTTACTGCATGGTATCTTCCTATTGTTTGATTAATATCATTTCCTGTTTCTTCATCAGGTGTAGCAAATAGGGGATTAGCTCTAGTGTCAACAATTGCTTTACCTCCAATTAAACCCTCATAAGAATAAGATACTGTTCCGTTTATCACCGGAGTATATTCAGCAATATTTGTAATAGCCGAGAACGAATAAACACCTAAGCTATCACTAATCGTAAATAATTCAGGTTGTGGTAAAGCATTAAGATCAAACTTGTAAGTCTTACCATTCTGCATTAACAAAGTCCTAGCAGCAAAGTTTTCAACCGCAAGATAGCCTGACATAACCGTAACATCAAAGTTAACTACAGCACTTCCTAATTCTGAAATTAAGTGTCTAGTACTAGTAGGGTCGCCCTTTATAGTGTCCAGGAATTTAACCTCACTACCATTATCATCTACCTCAATACGATACTTCTCTTGATCGCCTTGGTCGTGGTATATAAACTCAAGTAGTATATCTTGGTCTATTCTAAAATATCTTGAAGATTCAGCCATGTTTTAAAATTGTAAAAATTTAGGTGACCAGTATAATCCTACGCCTATTGAAGGGCCAGTACTGATTACCTGGTTATTATTTAAGTTAATACCATATCCAACTCCAAAGCCAACTAACCATCTAGATTTCTTTTTGTCTTTATTATTTAATCTACTATTAACTAAGTTTATGTTTTCAATATCTTTAATCTCTAATCCAGGATAGCTTGTTGATAATTTTAATCTATCAGCACCGTCTACATTTTCAATTGCAGCCATTAGGCTTAAAGTTTGTGTTAATTCAAATTTAGTTTCCAATACTTTAAACTTTTTAAACTCATATTTAAAGGTAGAAAACCCTGTTAGTTTTCTAGAGTTACCATCACCAAAATCTTCTGATGATGTAAAAGTAACTTTAGTAGTTGTCGTATCAATAGTTTCAGTTGTAGTAGTTACATCTAAACTATCTGTAATTTCTAAGTTAGCTGAAATTAATGAGTTAACTTCTTTTAAGTCATCATTAAGTGCTAACGCTTTTTTATACTTTCTAGTCAGCTTAGCTTGGCTAGATTCTAGGTTTGATAAATCAAACTCAAAAGATCTAATCTGAGCAAGCTGATCCCCATTATCGTTTCTTAATACTGTAACTGAATCTTGAGATGCTTTAAAATTATTAAGTTGTCTACCAGCATCTTCTTGTGCTAACTTTACATCTTGTTTTAAGTTCTCAATACTATTACATTGTCTAAGAAATAATAAACATAAAAGAACTCCGGCGATAAACATCACCAGAGACTTATTAGATAGTATATTTTTTATTTTGTCTTTCATAATTTAGTTTTTAACTTCCACCGGATCCTCCGCCAGAACCTGAATCACCGCCGCCTGAACCGCCATTGCCGATTGTCGGTTGAATTGTCGCATTAGTTGCATTTGTTGCGTTTGTTGCATTCGTTGCGCTAGTCGCAAAATCTGAACAATCTTGTCCTGATTGATTAGTTGGTCCGTTTAGATCAAATACCCAACCTACTTTATCTGCACCCCATCCAGTAGGACTAGCACTAATACACTGTGCGTAGTTTATATAAATGTTTGTATTTACAGAAGTCATTTTTGATAAGAAATCAAATTGAGTTCCATCGTATGTTATACTCCATACACCGCCGCCGCCATTACATGCGCCAACTTGATTATAGTTTCCGGTAAACGATGCTGTTAACGGGAATGATGTATCATTAATATCTCTAGTTATAGATAATCCACCTGTTGCATTTCCAGCAGAATCTGTTGTCCACAATGTAGCTATAATAGTTTCATTGTTACCAGGTTCTAATAGTACGTCTTCTAGCACCGTAATAGAACCTACACCTTGCTCGCCATTTATTGTAATCTCAACACCTTGGCCTTGACCGGCTCCAGCTCCTGAGCTTTCACCACTAATATCTGCTCCATTGTGAGTTCCTGTTAATTCTAGCCATACTGTAGTTCCGTCCGGTACATCAGATGTTGAAACCGTATAGTTAATTACAGTTCCTTCATCTACACTTGCATCACCAGGTGTTGCAACTAACGTATTATATGTAGGCACAACAGGATCTACTAATGTAAAGTCATGTCTATCCGTACAGCCGTATGTTACATCAGTTATGATTCCATAATATGTACCTGCAGCCAGCGCATTTATATTTACGTTTGCATCATTTGCTGCGTCGTAAACCATAAGACTATAATTTGATGAACCTCCAGTAGCGGTCATTGTGAACGACCCGTCAGCAGCACTTGGGGCACTTGGGTTCGTCGCAGTCATACCGGATTTTGCAAAGTTTGCACAATAAGTACAACTTCCATCATCACCTGTAGCATTCGGGTCATAATTATCCGCGTTTGGATCTGTACAACCTTGTCCATACGCTGGATTAGCAACTTGAGATACAACCATTGAATCACTTATATTACCGTTACTAGGATG
>CESI01053816.1_pt1 | contig 10953 bp, 8 predicted proteins | sample 356301 | NCBI WGS metagenome assembly CESI01 (sample SAMEA2621423, study PRJEB7988) | marine metagenome | biome: marine biome (ENVO:00000447); feature: deep chlorophyll maximum layer (ENVO:xxxxxxxx); material: "saline water (ENVO:00002010), including plankton (ENVO:xxxxxxxx)" | depth 40 m | reverse complement strand
GCTGTGATGAAAGTGCTTTCTCCTTTTACAGTTTCTTTAACGATAAACCTAGAGCCTATTTACAGCATTATAATTGCCCTTCTTATATTTAAAGAAGATGAGCATATGTCTCCTCAATTTTATGTTGGCGCATTGCTTATTATTTCAACGCTGTTTTTAAATGCCTACTTCAAGAAAAAAGAGAGGAAACAAAAAACCCTCCGAGAAAACTAAGAGGGTTTTAATATTATATAATCATAGGAGTGTATTATTCACATCCCATAGTTCCAAATCCATCTACCACCTCTGCCTCTAAAGCGTCATAGTCGTCATCGAAGAATGATCCAAACAAGTTTAATAAACTAAAGTAAGATCCAGTAAAGGTCATTTCTCCTCCACTTACGTTTATATTTCCATCCAGAGAAAAGTAAACATCGAAGTTCTCAAAGGCCATAAGACATTGCACCGATGCACAGCATCACAGAGAGCATTAGTAAATTTTTCATTTTCTTAGATTTAATATTCGATCTCTAAAAACGTGAAAAAACTACCTAATATAGTGCAAGACTATCCTAGAAGGTAACATTCAAGCGTTTAAAACTTACTCTACAGTGAAAAACATATTACAGGTGGGTACTCCCCCTACTTAACTTTCAACGTATTAGTTCAATCAAATATCTTCTCTGTTCATCAGTACATACGTGAATATCCTGAAAGAGAAAGTATCAGAAACAAGTTATGGGAACTACACAAAGATGGTTGGGGGTACACCAAAATTCACCGATACCTAAAGAAAAACGGGTTTGAGATAGGTAATAGTAGAACAACGGTTGATTCTATGATAAAGAAGATGAAAAAGAGAGAATTCATCACCAAAAGAGAGTTCTCGCTCAGAAAGTATGTGGATTTCAAAATCAAGTTCTTTAGAAGGTGATATCGCCATTGAAGAAACTCTTTAGTAGTTTAAAGATGAACAATACGAGAATAGATAACTTGAAAATTTTTAAACTCAAAAAATTTCAGTTACTTTTATTAGGTAACTTTTTAGAAAAAAAGAAAATGGTTCTTGTCTTAATGAAAATAAGAAATAAACTTTTTGAATCCATCTAAATTCATAGTCATGAAAAATATTTTGTTTACGTTCTTCTATTCCCTTTTGCTAATTAACCTCAGTTCCTGCGATGCTGGATTTTCCGATCTTGATGCTGTGCTTGATATTACAGGAGAAAAGCTGAATAAAGGATTCGCTCGCACTGGAGCAGCAAAAGGGTATTCCTTCTGGACATTTGACGGGTCTGATCTAAAGGTTGAATATACAGGTCAACTGAATGCCACCATAGAACAGCAAATACTAAATAGTGGTGATGTTTATCGTGAAGTAGAAGAGTATACGATCAGAAATCTTGAACCATCATACACCTATGATGAAGAGAGAAGCGAAGTAAGAAAGGGATATTGGGGGGACTGGGACAATCATAGTTTTTATTTTGGACTTAACCATGGTGAAAATGGTTATTACATTAAATTCCAAGTTAGTTGGAATAAAGGGTCATACTGTACATACACCCACGAACTTTCTGGTGAGGACGAGTCTAAAATTCTAAATCGATTCATAATTACTGATGAATCAGATGAAAATTATATCGCTGCAAAGGATGAGGTAATGCGAGAACTCAATCTTGAAAGATTTAAAAATCTAAGAATTGATAAAGAAGAACTTGAAAGAATATTACAGGATACAGAAATTCCAAACCAATTCGCTTTTAACGACAAAACTCTTTTTTTTATTGATTGGTTTAACGCAACACTGGACGATTCGACCGAGGATTGGTCAACAGATTACCTAGACGCATCCAATCAGGAAGAAAATTCAATCACCATAGATAATAAGAAGGTTTCATTAAATCAGTTTAAGCGGGATATATTAAGGTATATCAATGATCGAGTAGATTCATTAGATGTACTTGAGTACCTCTACGTCACAAGCAATACTTACCATATCAACAATGGTGCATATGGATTTTATTTTTATGAAGAACCTGATTTTGAACAGTATTCAGAATTAGGGATGGGTATGAACAAAAATGCTAATGATTATAGAACTGTTTATAAGCAGGTAAAAGAAAAAATGAGTGATTACTCATTGGATTGGAAAGACATTTATCTCTTCCTGTTTAAAGATGAAACAGGAAAGGTGAACACTTATATCTACAAATTTGACCCTGATCTTAGCAAAAATCGCAGCAGGGAATACTATGGACTGGGCAACGTTTATTTTAGTGCTTATAAAACCGAATATGACGAGCCGGATTTTTATTCTTTACATGACCGTCTTTCTATATTCGCCAACGAATACAGCTTTGATAACAATAACCGCCGATGGGGATATAAATTCAAACTAGAAGATTTCATTGGATACTCTACTCTTGAATACCTTCAGCACAGAGTAACGGATTTTAAATTTACTGATGCAACTTCGGATTTCAATTACATTGCAATCAAATTGAGTCAAAATGATAAGATCTTATCGCAAATCAACTTAGAAAGAGCCGAGGATTCATTTTCTTGGGAAGATTTGTTTGTCCAAGATACATTGTCAGCTTTTAAAGTTAATCCTGATTTAATTGAAGAGGAATGGCATGGAGATACAGAAGGAGCTAATGAATCTGCTCCTGTAACTGAAGAGCCAAAACAGTTCACTTCGTATTATGTTGATGATCCAGACGGTTGGGTAAACCTGAGAAATCGTCCGAATGGTGAAATAATTAAACGAGTCGATAATTATGAAGTTGGTGTGAAAGTAGAGAAAGAAGGCGATTGGATTTTACTAAGATTCGCAGACGGATCAAAAGGGTTCATTCATATTACACGGCTAAAAGAAGCTCCTTAATCTTTGTCTAACAAGGGATAAATCAAGGATGTCTTCACGATTCATTCTTTCCTCTCGAATTAACCCCTTTTTGTACATAGAATGTACTTCGGAGGTTGTAAATGAAGTACCTCGAGGTGTTTTTAAACCCTCATCATTGAAGATTTTTGAAATACGACGATAACCAATAGGGGTTACAGAATTCTCAATAAAACCTTTAATTCTGTCGTACAAATACTGTTGGTAATCCGAATAATTGGATTCCCAAAGTTTTGTAGAAGTTATTGATAAAGAGAAATATACTAATATGAGTCCGCGGTTACGTTTCTTATCCCATAACCTTACTCCACCGTTACAGATTTAGCTAAATTTCTAGGTTGATCTACATTACAACCTCTCATTAATGCGATATGATAAGATAAAAGTTGCAAAGGAACGGTAGAAACTAGCGGCATTAAGACTTCATCACAACTTGGAATTTCAATAAAGTGATCCGCCATAGCTTTCACGTCCTTATCTCCCTCGGTAATTATAGCTACAATTTTTCCTTTTCTTGCTTTTACTTCTTGGATATTACTTACAACCTTTTCATAGCTAGGTCCTTTAGTAGCTATAACAAAGACAGGCATTTCTTCATCTATTAAAGCGATCGGACCATGTTTCATTTCTGCTGCAGGATAACCTTCCGCATGGATATAACTAATCTCTTTAAGCTTAAGAGCTCCCTCCAGTGCCACAGGGAAACTATATCCTCTTCCTAAATAAAGGGCGTTTGTAGCATCTTTATATATATCCGCTATAAATTCAATTTTATCATTAGTCTCAAGAACCTTTTTTACTTTTTCTGGAATAGTGCTCAACTCAACCATTAAACGGTGATACTTCTCATCACTAATAGCTCCCTTCTTCCTTGCCACTTCTAGTGCCATTAAGGTAAGAACTGTAACCTGAGCAGTAAAAGCCTTGGTAGAAGCCACTCCAATTTCAGGACCCGCATGAGTGTATGCGCCACTATGGGTTTCTCTACTAATTGTGGACCCTACTACATTACAAACACCAAAAATGTGTGCTCCTTTCTCTTTAGCTAACTTAATAGCGGCTAAAGTGTCAGCAGTCTCACCACTCTGACTAATTGCTATAACAATATCGTCTTCATTTATTATCGGATTTCTATATCTAAATTCTGAAGCATATTCTACCTCTACTGGAATTCTTGCGAGGTCTTCGAAAAGATACTCAGCAACCAATCCTGCATGCCATGAAGTTCCGCAAGCTACTATGATAATTCTTTGAGCATTTTTCCACTTCCCTTCATAAGAATCAATTCCGGACATTTTTATAAGTCCTTTATTCAGATTCATTCTCCCTCTAAAACAGTCAGTAATAGATCTTGGCTGTTCATATATTTCCTTAAGCATAAAATGGTCATAACCTCCTTTTTCTAAGGCTTCTAACTGCATTTCTAATTCTTGAATATAAGGAGTAACAGGTTGGTTTTGAATGTTGACTATTTTCAAATCCCCCGTTCTATTCACTAATGCTATTTCTTCATCTTCTAAATAAACTACATTCTTAGTGTATTCTATAATCGGTGTCGCATCACTTGCTATAAAAAACTCTCCAGGCTCTCCAATTCCCACCACTAAAGGGCTACTTTTTTTAGCCACAATTAGCTCATCCTTATTGTTTTTATCTAAGACAACTATAGCATAAGCTCCTATAACCTCATTTAAGGCTACTCTCACTGAATCGAAGAGGTTTAAATCTGTGTTTTTACGCACATCTTCAATAAGGTGAACAAGTACTTCAGTATCGGTGTCACTATGAAAAACATGACCTCTATTACTTAATTCCTCTTTCAAAGAAGCGTAATTTTCGATAATACCATTATGGATTAATGCCAATTGACCATCCCCACTAACATGAGGGTGAGCATTTACATCATTAGGCTGACCATGCGTGGCCCATCTAGTGTGACCTATCCCAATAAAACCTGACTTGTCTTTTGATTCTGTAAACTCTTCTAAATCGCTAACCTTTCCTTTTCGTTTGTAAAGCTTTAGACCTTGATCATTAAGCAGGGCTACTCCTGAACTGTCATAGCCTCTATATTCAAGTCTTTTTAGCCCTTTAATAATAATAGGATAGGCCTCCTTCTCTCCGATATAACCGACTATTCCACACATAGTAAACTTGTTTTAGTAAAAATACTTCACGGCTCACTCAGAATATGTAAGAATCAATCTCATATTCTCAGAGGTGTCTTGTGAATTACTGTTGGGCCCATTTAATATCACCCTTCGCTGCTCTAGAAAAAGTCTACTAAAGTAACTGGCATTATCTAAGAATTCCCTCAATCTTTCTGGTGGATTTACTGAAAGCCATAATGACTCTAGATCAGTAGACCCCATAACAATATTCTGAAAATGAAGAGGCAGATTGAAAACATACGCATTCAAATCTGTATCGATGGTTCCGTCTATAGTTATTCCGAAAATTTGGTCCTCTACTATTTTTAAGGAGTCTCTGACAGTTCCCGTGCTTAAATACAACGCGGTAGGTATAGGGTATTTATCATTCACAACATCTGCCAATGGAAGAATAAGTTTAGCGCTAGACATCACTAATTCTTCATTCCCAACTATCTCTAAAGGAAATTCCTCCATTTTCAACTCTATCATAGTCCCTCCTATGCCTTGAAGATAAACTTCATCGTCTAACGTGAGGGGTTCGATGAATTCTCCAAACATTGAGTTTGAGTAGTCTCTATCAATATTATTAAAATATGCTGAGTTATTACTAAACTGAAATGACGCGCTCAACGTATCTACTTCTTCTCCGCTAAAATCTCTATAGTAGAGATTAACTCCTGAAGCACCGTCATCAGGGGCTATTCCAAAAATTCCGCCATCATCGGTGTTAGACTGAATAGCTAACCCTTTAAAGAATGCCTGAAAAGAGTCGTCATCCTCTAGGGCTCCAGACTCATGTTCATCCAAAAATCGCTGTCCTACTTCATTTATTAATGGAATATCCACGGTGAAGTTAATACTGTCTCCTCTAGAAATATTAGATGCGTTCGTAATGCGCACAACATCTCTTCCCGGAACTACTAAGTCTTGTAAAAATAATGTCGCTGTTTCATTCGAATAATATAGAGAATCGGAATATAAGACCTGGTCTAGTTCATAAACTGAAAAAGACTGTTCTTCCAAAGAGCCTAGAATCCTTTGGGTCGTTCTCATGCTCAAGACCACTGAATCAAGAATCAAATCAGTTGGATCGCCTAAATCCAAATTATTCCCTGGAAGCTCTAATTGACCATAAAATATAGTTCGAGATTGTCCAAATTGTTCATCGAAATAATTCCCAAGAAATGCCTCAGTTATTTCATCTGTTCTTATAGAGTCTGCAGTATAAAGATAAGGCGTGATCGGCACACTATCTTGAAGAATCGAAAGAGCGTCTCCTGCCGGTTGCAGTCCGAGACCAATGGTCTGTTCATCTTTCTTACAAGAGTTAGCAAAGAATATGACTAAAACGAGAAAGGCTGTCAATGACAGCCTATTTCTCAAAGGGTTATAATTAAGTTTCATTTTCACTCTTCAATCAAAACGGAATTTCCTTCATGAATACTATCATAGAATTCATCTACATCTGAAATGTATCCATCATTCCCTGGGAATTTAAGAAACGGGATGTTATTTTCTTTAATGTAGTCTGTTAGCGAAGGATCAATGTTTTCCGTAGCTTGAATAACACCATCAGAATATCTAGCAGCTAATAAGTTTAAGTTATTGAAATTAGGCGTTTCTACTTCTTTAACATCTTCTCTCGATGCGCCATCAAACTCTAACTTCTCCACAAATCGATTATCTAATGTTTTCTCGAACCCTTGTTCGTAAGCAGAATAAATCACTTTAGCATCTGCGAAATGAGGGTTGTCGTTAAAAATCTTCTTGACATAATAAGGCATCAGAGCACTCATCCATCCGTGACAGTGAATAATGTCTGGAGCCCACCCTAATTTTTTTACTGTTTCCAAAACTCCTTTTACGAAGAAAATAGATCGTTCATCAGCATCTTTGAAAAGCTTTCCTTTTTCATCAGTGTTGTAGAGTTTACGAGAAAAATACTCTTCGTTGTCTATGAAGTAAACCTGCATTCTAGCCGCAGGAATTGAAGCCACTTTAATGATTAACGGATGATCAGAATCATCAATTATCATATTCATCCCTGACAGCCTGATAACTTCGTGCAGTTGATGTCTACGCTCGTTAATCTTTCCATACTTAGGCATGAATACTCGAATTTCTCTTTCTCTTTCAAAGATTCCCTGGGGAAGATGTCTTGATATGTAACCTATGTTTGATTCTGGTGTAAACGGCAAGATTTCTTGAGACACATAAAGGACACGCACTTTTTCCATTCTTCAACGCTTTTCTAGTGATTTCGTCAACAAAGATACGATATTTTACGCCTCAGGTCAAGGTTTTGACCTAGTTTTGACCAATTGCAACGCATAGAATAGCCTTATGAATTCAACAAGAATCATTAGAACGATGGCCGGGTTAAGGCATGTTTTGGAGTCAGAGATAGCATCAGGAAAAACCATTGGCTTAGTACCCACAATGGGAGCCCTTCATGAAGGTCACGCCTCACTACTAAAGAAGGCTAGAGGTGAGGTAGACGTAGTGGTAGCAAGTATCTACGCGAACCCTACCCAATTTAACAACCAAGACGATTTAGCCAAATACCCTAAGACGGAATCTGATGACCTATTACTCTTAAAAAGAGAGCAAACTGATGTTGCCTTTTTTCCTCAAACAGCCGGTATATACCACGGTTTAAGCACAATGCCCATAAATTACGGGGTACTTACGGAAACACTAGAAGGAGCCCATCGTTCAGGCCATTTTGACGGGATGTCTACTATCGTAAGAAGATTGTTTGAACTAGTCGCTCCACACCGTGCCTATTTTGGAGAGAAAGACTGGCAACAGTTAGCAATAATTAACAGAATGAGCTCTTCTGAAGATTTAGGTGTAAAAATAATCGGCTGTGAGATTCTGAGGGAGCCCTCTGGCCTAGCTTTGAGCTCAAGAAACATTCACCTTTCTTCTCAAGAAAAAAAAGCAGCCCTAACTATATCCAAAAGTGTTTTTGATATAAAACACCGACTGACCAGAAAGTCATTACACGATACGGAACTAGAGATAACCCATGAACTTAAACGTGCTGGTTTAGAGCCAGATTATGTAAAAATCGTAAATGCAAACACGTTAGAAGCGTTGCAAAGCGAAACCAACTTAGGACAGGCAAGGCTATTAATAGCTGCATACTCAGGAAAGACTAGACTTCTAGATAATGGCCCAGTATAACGCTAGGCGTAAATTTTTAAGTAAATTTGTAAAATAATCCAACAAGCAAAATATGATGACAAACTTGGCGTTTTTACAGAGTATGGGGGTTCCTGGAATCATCCTTATAGTTTTAGTAGTTGTCCTTCTTTTTGGAGGTAAAAAAATTCCAGAACTAATGAAAGGCCTTGGGCAAGGGATGAAAGACTTTAAGAACGCCTCTAAAGAAGCGGAAGATGAGAGTCAGGATAAAAAAGTAGAGGAGTAGCCTTTTATTTTTACCGCCATGAAACTCCCATCTTTGAAGTCCTTCTGGATTTGGGCCGCTTTGCTGGCCTCAACGCCCTCTGTAGGTCAAATCTCATTAGTCATCCCCGCAGATACTTTCCCGCCTCCCGTAACAGAAGATTACTACCTTTATACAGTAGATTCTTTGTGGCTCAGCCACCTAGATAATATTTCTGGACTTATAGCAACTCACGCTGACTCTACGACACTAGTTCTGAACGAATCTAGTCTTGTTTTTAAACAGGGGTTGGACAGTTTAAACGAACTTACGCCATTAGACCTTGCTTACAATAGTCATTTAGACCAGTATATAAAAGAATATCTGAGGTATAAACACCAACTTTCAAAACTATTAGGGCTTTCGACGTTGTACTTCCCACAGATGGAGACCATCTTAGATAGCCAAGATATTCCGCTGGAAATAAAAAATTTAAGCGTAATAGAATCCGCTCTAAACCCAAATGCAAAGTCTTATAGAGGGGCCACGGGTCTCTGGCAATTTATGCTACCAACCGCTCGTGAATGTGGGCTCACCATTAATTCCTATATAGATGAGCGAAAGGATCCTATAAAATCTACAGAAGCCGCTTGTCTGTATCTTAAAAAACTATATAGCATCTATGGGGTTTGGGAGCTTTCTATAGCGGCCTACAATTGTGGTCCTGGTAATGTAAATAAAGCTATAAGAAAAGCAGGGGGGAGCAAGAACTTTTGGAAAATACGCCCGTTCTTACCTAGAGAAACTCAAAAATATGTCCCTCGATTTATTGCTATGTGTTACTTAATGGAATTTGGAGATGACCATGGGATACGTCCTAAAGAATTAGACTTAACTTTTTGGCAAGTCGACACAGTGATAGTCAATGAGGAACTCAGGTTTGATCAAATAACTGAAAAGACCTCTATTGCAGCGCAAACTCTTACGACTTTAAATCCCCAATACAAGCTCAAAATAATCCCTACTTCTAGCCAGGGGAACATACTAGTTCTGCCGGCCAGAAACAGCCTGGAATTTGCTGAGCAAGAAAATGAATTCAGAAATTACAAACCAGAACAAAAGCACCCTTACGTAAAACCAACCGCTGAGGACAACAACTTGGCAGAAAAAGGAAAAACTAAAACTTACTACACTGTTGTCAGTGGGGATGTATTAGGGACTATAGCTGAAAGAACTGGAGTAACTGTCTCGCAGCTAAAAAGATGGAACAGTATTTCAGGAACCCGAATAAAAGCCGGGCAAAAGCTATCCTTATATGGCGCCTCAAATAAATCAAAAACTCCGAAAGCAGCGCAAACAAATAGTACAACTACTTCCCAAAAGGGTTATACTTTATATACTGTAAGAAAGGGTGACACCTTATGGGATATAGCTAAACTCTACTCCGGTGTAAGCCCTGAAGATATAAAAAGACTAAATAAGGGCATTAACCCGAAAAATCTAAAAATGGGCTATACCCTGAGAATTAAAAAAATCTAAATCTTCATGAAAGCCTTAACCTTTCTTCTTTTTGTTCTAGGTCTTTACTCGTGCAGTGATTACGAAAACCGAGGAGAATTAAAAGCCTACTTAGGAGATTTTGGGGATGTGCTAGTGGTGACTGACCAACATTTATGGGAAGGAGATTTCGGGGATTCAATAAAAATTCTTTTCACGGATTATGTCCCTGCTATCATGCCCGCTCAAGGACAATTTGACCTAGAGTTCAGCGCCCCAGAAAACTTCAAAGGTTCAGCCAAAAGATTCAGAAACGTGCTCCACATAGACATCGGAGATAAGCTTAACAACCAAGAACCTACTATCACTACTAGTAAATCTGAGCATGCTTTAGATCAGATAGTTATTTATGCAAAAGCCAAAACTGAGGAAGATATGCTGAACTTGCTCTCTAAAAGGTATAAGGACATTATAAATAAGGTGAACGATGAAGAAATGAAAAGAAAACAGAAACTACTTTCTTTCAGACAAGATTCTTCCGTGTTAGAAGCTATAGAAAGAAAAAAAGGATACGCTATGGTCGTCCCTTCTTCTTACAAAGTACTGATAGATTCAGGAAATGTTCTTTGGATAAACAAAGTGAGCTCTATCAGACAGGATGACTTAGAAAAGTACACGGTAAAAGACCTCGTCATAAGCACCTATGATTACGAATCGGAAGAGATGCTTACACTTGAAAATATTCTGATGAAAAAAAATGAAGTTCTGAGGTCCATTACATTCGATGATTCCGATAATACTTTCATTAGACATCAAGAAAAGCATGAACCTACGGTAAGAATCCTCTCTGGGGGGAATGATTATAAAATGGAAATCAGAAGTTTGTGGACTAAAGAGGGTGCTTTTCAGGGTGGGCCATCTATCCAATACATCCAACTCGATTACGATAACAGAAGAATAATTCATGCAGACGCAAGAGTTTATGCTCCCGGGAATTACAAACGTGAAATGATTCGTGAACT
>CESI01054847.1_pt1 | contig 10984 bp, 10 predicted proteins | sample 356301 | NCBI WGS metagenome assembly CESI01 (sample SAMEA2621423, study PRJEB7988) | marine metagenome | biome: marine biome (ENVO:00000447); feature: deep chlorophyll maximum layer (ENVO:xxxxxxxx); material: "saline water (ENVO:00002010), including plankton (ENVO:xxxxxxxx)" | depth 40 m | reverse complement strand
CTAGTTAATGCTGATTTTAATGGAGAAAGAAAACTTACAGAAGATGAGTTACAAGATTTAATTAATCAATTGTTAACTGGTGGAAATGAAACAACAACAAGTTCTATTGCTCATGGCATGTGGCTTTTATTAAGGCACCCAGAACAAATGGAAAAAATAATCAATAATCACGATCTTATTCCTAATTTTGTTGAAGAGACAATTCGTTACGAGACACCAGTACAAGGCTTATTTAGAACTGCTATGGCTGATAGTGAAATAAGAGGAGTTAAAATCCCTAAAGGGAGTACTCTTTTAGTAAGGTATGCTGCTCTTAATCGAGATGAGGAAATATTCGGTAACCCTGAGATTTTTGATATTGAGAGGAAGGATGTGGGTAAACATTTAGCATTTGGATCTGGAGCTCATCATTGTATTGGAGCAAGCCTAGCTCGGTCGGAAATGCATGCTGCTTTTAAGTATTTTTTTGAGCGCATAAAAAATATTGAATTAGCTAGAGGTTTAGATGATATTCCGCATCATCCAAGTATTTTTTTACATCAATTAAAAGAATTACCTATTAAATTTAATAGGCAGTAAATAAATATGAAAAAAAAATTTTCACATATCCTTATATTAAATTTTTTTATTTTTTTAAACCTAACAGGTTCTGTATTTTCTAATACAATTCAGCCAGGACCACTTTCTTATGAGGAAATTCAAAGAGCCCTTATTTTGTCTCAACCCGGAGATATTATTGAACTTGCTGAAGGCTTATTTGAATTTGAAGATGGCCTTTCTCTAGATATTGATAATGTTACAATTTCAGGCCAGGGTATCAATAAGACAATACTATCTTTCAAAAATCAAAAATCTGGGGCTGAAGGCCTAATGATTACTTCTAGCGGAGTCACCTTAAAAGACTTTGCTGTAGAGGATACAATTGGTGATGCAATAGTAGTAAAGGGAGCTAATGGTATAAATTTTCTTAGAGTTCGAACAGAATGGACAGGCGGACCTAAGGAATCAAATGGGGCTTATGGTTTTTATCCAGTTCAAAGTACTGATGTTTTGATAGACGGCTGTATTGCTATAGGTGCTTCTGATGCTGGAATTTATGTTGGTCAATCAGAGAGAATTAAAGTTTTAAATAGTATAGCGAGATATAATGTTGCTGGGATTGAGATCGAAAATAGTTTCTACGCCGAAGTGATTGGTAATTTAAGTGAGCATAATACTGGTGGTATCTTAGTTTTTGATTTACCGGATCTTCCTCAACAAGGCGGACATCATATTTTATTAGAAAATAATATTGTTATAAATAATGATACTGAGAATTTTGCACCAGAGGGTAATATTGTCGGAAATACACCCAACGGAACAGGTATAATGGTTATGGCAAACCAGTTTGTTGAAATTAAAAATAATGAAATTAAGAATAACGCGACAGCAGGGATTCTTATTGCTAGCTATCAAGATGAGGCAGAGGATAAAAATTATAATCCCATAGCCAGTAATATTTTTATTCATGGAAACTCTCTAATTAATAATGGTTTCAATGTTGATAAGATTAGGGCAAGTCCAATATCTGAAGTTACAAACGGTAAGGTCCCAGATATAATATGGGATGGCGTTGTGCCTTTTATAGAGTGGATTGGATTGAGGAGCTCTCAAAGAGTAATTCTTGGTGATAATTATTCAGATTCAGATACTCCTATCTTTGCTAATTTAAAACTAATGACAAAATATCTAATCTCATCTTTACATAAAGTTGATACTAATTACGAAAATTATAGAGGAGAATTAAATCCTATTAGGCCTGTAATTTTTCAAAAGGATTAAATTAAGTGAAAATTTTTTTTAAGATTTTAATTATATCTTTTTTATCAATTAGCTCATTAAGAGCAGAAACATTTTCATTATTATCGGAATATAATTTCTTTCAAGATATTAAGGGTCAGGTTCCTAATAAGGGTGTAATTCCATACCACATAGCTAATCCTCTATTTTCTGATTATACCTACAAATTTCGCTTCGTTTCGATGCCAGATAATAGCGTGGCAAGCTACAATCACGAGCAAGTATTTGATTTTCCTATTGGCGCAACAATAATAAAAACTTTTGCGTATCCGGTGGATGATCGAAACTTAAAAAAGGGTTTTCAACTTCTTGAGACAAGACTTTTGATTCATAAAAAAGAAGGATGGATTCCAGTTTCATATATTTGGAATGATAATCAAACGGATGCGGAAATAAAATTTATTGGGAAAACCATTGAGACGAGCTGGATAGATAAAAATGGAATATCTCAAAATGTAAGATACAGGGTACCTAATATTAATCAGTGTAAATCATGCCACCAAATCAATAAAGTTATTAAACCTATAGGGCCAAAAGGGCGAAATATGAATTTAGATTTTCTATACAAAGAAGGACAAAAAAATCAATTAGAGTATTGGGAATTTAATGAAAGATTGACAAACCTACCAAAGAGAAAAATACCCAAGCCAGCTATTTGGGATAATGAGTCATTTTCAGTTGCTGAGAGAGCTAGGGCCTATTTAGATTCTAATTGTGCACATTGTCATAGAAAAGGAGGCTCTGCCGGAAATTCTGGTTTTTATCTCTCACTTGAGCAAAACGATGGTGTTGCTCTTGGAATCCGAAAAAGACCTGTAGCGGCCGGAAGAGGTAGCGGAGGAATGGCTTACGTTATTGATCCAGGCAAACCTGAGGATTCGATTCTTTTATATAGAATGGCCTCAACTGATCCAGGTGTAATGATGCCAGAATTAAGCAGAAGTCTAAATCACAAGGAAGCTTTGCCTCTTATATATGATTGGATAAAAGAAATGGAATAATTTATTTACTGATGGAGATTAAAATGGAAACTGGTGGATGTTTATGTGGAAAGATACGATATAAGTTTGATAGAGAAAAAATAGTTTCTGCAGGTCATTGCCATTGCAATGATTGTCAAAAAATAACAGGTTCTGGTAAAGCTACAATTGTATTTGTTCCAACTGAAAATTTAGAGATTAACGATAAATATAAAATTTATTCTATTATTGGTACGGATGGAACAAATGTACATAGAGGATTCTGCCCAGATTGTGGTTCGCCAATAATTAGTTATGTTACAGAGCAACCCAATCTAAGATTCATAAAAGCAGGGAGCCTGGATGATTCAACCTGGGTTAAAGCAGAATCAAGTTTTTGGAGCACATCAGCTTGCGAATGGGATCCTGTAGATATTAACTTACCTAGTTTTCCATATAATCCCTAAGTTTTTTATTTTGGTGGATTTCCATTTAAGTAATCATGAAGCTTTTCATGAAAAAACCTTACTCTTGTCTCTTGTGAAGCAAGGTAAGGTTCTTGATAACCTCTAGATCTTACACCCCTTCTCAGTCCATCAGTAAGTTGCCAATCCTGATAAACAACATGATCCCATAAATCTTCAACACCCTTCCCATTATCATAGTCACGAAAGTCTAATTCAACTTCTTGAAGTTTAATTGGATTTACTTTTGTACGAGAAAAATACTCTTGATTACTTGTTCTTCCTGTTTCGCCTATGCCTGCAGATGTAGATTTAAATTCTTCATCACTATCTCTTCCGGTTTTACCTATTCCTTTTGCAGAGCCTCCAATCGGATAACCCATATCCCATAAATCGAAATAGCATTTTTCCGGATCTGTTGGGTGGGGGAACCAATTTAAAAGAATACAGCCATCTGCTTGTACACCCATTGCAATATTTGGAAAAACAAACTGGAAGGGGCTTTCTGTTAATTCCTCATCTGAGAGATTTTCATAATGATGGTAACCTTTTTCTTTATAATTTTTTCTTTTTGCTTCTTTCAGATCTATCCATCCTTGCTCAGAAAGTGTTTCATAATCTTTATATTTAGATGTATCCACACCCCAGTCCTCTAGTATGCCTTTAAATGGATGATCCTCACCTTCAGCAACTCTATCCCTTAATGAAGGCCGACCCATTTGTATGATTCTTGCATGTCCTTTTGGAAACATCTCATATCTTGAAGTAAAGTGATCTTGGTCAATTACCGAAGGAACTTGAGGATGAACAAAACGAGTGTGGTAGGACTCATTAAAATTATCGCAAAAGAACTTCCAATTTACATCAAGCTCAACTCTTACCCATTGTGCCCTTATTTGATTTTTGAAGTTATGATTTTTATATATTTCTGGCAAAGGGTCTAGATATTCTAATAGATCGGGCGCTTCATCATTCATAGTATAAAAGATAAAGCCATCCCAAGTATCTACTCTAACTTCTACCAGCTTTCTTTTACCTATAGGACTTCCATCAGGAAAATCATCAGGATCCGGACATCCTATAACATCGCCATTTAAACCAAATTGCCAATCATGATAAGGACATCTGAAAGAGTCTTGTGAGCTATCGAAGTTAACTAGTCTTTGCCCTCTATGGGCACAGCTATTATAAAATCCTTTTATAGAGCCATCATCTTGTCTAACAATAATGACAGATTCTGTCACAAGGTCGTGAACAATATAATCACCAGGTTCTTTAATTTGGATTTCTCTTCCAGCTATTAACCAGACTTTTGTCCACATATTATCCCATTCTTTTTGCATGAAATCTTTAGAAAAGTAACGATCACTAGTTATTGGATCGCCTCTAAGATTTTTTTGATCTTTTCCATCAATTGTCAGATTATGTATATCTACGTTTCCCACAACACTCCCCCTACGAAATATTTAGATGAGTTGTTAGTATAGTATTAGATAAGTATATGTAAATAACTACTGGCGATAATTTGTTTCACCATGTGATGATATATCAAGGCCTTCTTCTTCAAAACTAGGATCAACCCTTAAGCCTGTAGTAGCTTTAACAATTATTATAATAATTATTGAAGCAATAACTGACCATGCAAATACAGCAGCAATGCCAATTCCTTGAACGCTTAACTGACTTACAGAGTCCATTCCTTCAGCATAACCAACTCCACCAAACCTTGTATCAGCAAGAAAAGAAACTAAGATAATTCCAAGAACTCCGCCAGCCCCATGAACGGCAAATACATCTAGCGAGTCATCAATTCTAAGACTGGTCTTAATAAAGGAAACTAGGATATAACAAACTATACCTGCTGAAAGACCAATTACAAGGCCTCCAATTGGTCCAACAAATCCTGATGCTGGAGTGATTGATGCAAGTCCGGCAATTGTTCCTGTTACAAGACCAATGAGTGTTGGCTTACCAAACTTTATCCAATCAATTGTCATCCACACTAATGATGCAGTTGCTGCAGAAATATGTGTAACTAACATTGCCATTCCAGCATCTTCATTTGCCGCAAGTGCGCTACCTGCATTAAATCCAAACCATCCAATCCACAACATGGAGGCGCCTATCATAACTAATGCTGGGTTATGGGGAGGGTCAATTTGGTTTGGAAAACCTTTTCTTGGCCCCAATGCTGCTGCTAAAACTAGGGCAGAGATTCCAGCTGTTAAATGAACAACAAGTCCTCCAGCGTAATCTAATATTCCTTTTTCAGCCAACCATCCACCACCCCATATCCAATGGGTTACTGGGGCATAAACAGCTATTAGCCATAGACCAGTAAATAATAAGACGGCACTAAATTTAATTCTCTCTACATAGGCCCCAACCATAAGTGCTGGTGTAATTATAGCAAAAGTCATCTGAAACATAAAAAATACTGTTTCTGGAATATCACCAGAAAGGGAGTCCCTTTCAACACCTGAAAGAAACGCCTTTTGAAGGCCACCAACCCAAGGGCTTCCATCAGAAAACGCCATACTATATCCAACACCCAACCATATTAATGATGCTAAACATGCTATAGCTATACACTGCATAAGTACTGATAAAATATTTTTGGATTTAACTAATCCGGCATAAAAAAGTGCCAAACCTGGCAAAGTCATAAACAAAACTAAGGCTGTTGATGTTAAAATCCAAGCAGTATTTCCTGTATCCAGCATTACTAATCCCCATTAAAGATTTTTAATATAAATATTTATAAGTTTATATTTATACATATAATTTAAAAAATTAATACAAATATATAATATTTTTTGACGGAATATATAGTTTTCAGGGATACATTAACACAACTTACACACCTTTTTTATATTTCTCTAGATGCCCGATAAACTCCTAAAATTTTAATTTCTTCAGCATAATTTGATAATTCGTCTAATGCACTTTTTACGGAATCTTCTTCACAATGTCCCTTTATATCAACATAGAATTGTGTTGCTAAAAAACTACCATCTACCTGGTAACTCTCTAATTTTAACATATTCACACCATTAGTTGCAAAGCCTCCAAGTGCTTTATACAGAGCAGAAGGAACATTACGAACCTTAAAAACTAATGTTGTTAAAGAGTTTTTTTCTTCAATATCAGGTCTCATCTCATCACGGCTAAGAATCAAAAATCTAGTTGTGTTAAATCCTTTATCTTCCATATTTTCTTTTAAAATTTTTAGATTATAAATTTCAGCTGCCAGAGGTGATGCAATTGCCCCTATAGTTTTGTCATTCAGTTCAGAAATTTCTCTTGCTGAACCAGCTGTGTCAGCTGCTACATGTGAAATTAAATTTAATTTTTCTATAGAATTCCTACATTGACTTAAGGCCATCTCATGACTTCTTACGGTCCTAAGAGAGCTTAAGTCTGACGTTTTTACCCCCATGAGTGTATGTTGAATTTCTAAAAAGAGTTCACCGACAATTTTAAGTCCAGAGGTTGGCATGAGCCTGTGAATATCAGCAACACGACCTGCAATAGAATTCTCCACAGGAATCATTCCAAAATCATTATTACCATTTATAATTTCATTAAAAGCCTGATCAAATGTTCCACAAGCAACGGATTTTAATTTTTTATCAAATAACTCGCATGCAATATGAGAATTTGCACCTGGCTCACCTTGATAGACTATTGTTTTGGTCATTTTATTTACTCAGTTCTTTTCTTACATTATATAAATCATCTTCAGTATCAACACCAATTGGAATTTCATTAATTAAATCTATTGCTATCTTCATGTTATTATCTAGAGCCCTTAGTTGCTCAAGTTTAAGAGACTTTTCCCTTTTTGATTGCTTGGTATTAATAAACTTTTCCAAAGAATATCTTTTATAACCATAGATACCTAGGTGATGATAAAGTTTTTTTGGATCATAGCCTTTGGGGGATCTTATGAAATCATCAGCATACAAAGGTCTATCATTATTTTTAACATAAGCTTTAACTAAATTTAAATCTTCGAGCTCGGCCCTATCTTTAATTTTTCCACCTAAAGTTGATATATCAGCCTCTTGATTATCCTCTATCAATTTGAATGTTAATTTAATTAAATTAGGATTAATAGTTGGAAGATCACCTTGTAAATTGACAATATTTTTGTATTTTAAATTAGTATCAAAAATGTTTAATGCTTCATATATTCTGTCTGATCCAGAAGGATGATTTGGATTTGTCATGATGGCCTTTGCCCCATGTGATTCGACAATATCCTTTATCTCTTTATTAGATGTTGCAACAACAACATCGCCGCATGCGGACTCTAACCCTCTATTAAGAACATGAATAATCATAGGAGTTCCGTCAATATCTGCCAGAGGTTTATTTGGTAATCTCGTAGATTCTAATCTAGCCGGTATTATTATTAAATTACTCATATTTCTATTCTAATCAATTAATTTTAATTAGCACTAAATATAAAAATACAAATTTATCTAGTAAATTTTTTTAAAGATGTTATACAAATTTCGCTGGAACAAAACATATGAATTTTAATCAAATAATTATCCAAATAACTAAGGTTTTTGTAGCTTTTATTTTTACCTTAATTGCAATCGGATCTCTTGCTTCAATAAGCAATTCAATTTTTAGCGATAAGATTTTGAATGAATTGAATTCTAAATCATCGGATCAAATTAGTCGGCTAAAACTAGAACTAACCACTACAGTTAAATCTTTAGAATTTAATAAAAAAAGAATACCTCACACAGTGGTTGGACGAAAAGAATTACTAGAACTGATAGAGGGTCAGGAGGAGGTCATTGAATCGCTGGCATATTTATCCTCACCCGAAAGAGCAAAAGAATACCTACAAAATATTAATGATAAATTAAAGAATACTGAAGACGCATTATTACACTCTGTTATTGGAAGAGAGAATTTAATAAAAAAAATTAACCAGCAAAAAGCTTATATATTTGCATTTAAAAATATTATGCCATCATCTGATTTAGTTAATGATCTGTCTTTATCTAAAGAGACACCCTACGATGAGTCAAAAGATATAGTGACCAAAGAGAAGAAGGTTATAATTGAGTTACCTAAACTATCTTTCGAGGAAGAGCTCGCATTAGCATCCGTTGATGCAGGAGCTAAGCTATCAAAAAAGTGTACCGCCTGTCATAGCCTAAATAGTGCGGGCGGGAACAGAGTAGGTCCAACACTATGGAATATTGTTAATGCTCCAAAAGCAAAAGTTGATGGGTTCTCTTATTCTGAATCTTTAAGCTCTTTAGGAGGATCTTGGTCAGTGCAGGATTTGAACCTTTGGTTAAAGAGCCCTAAGAAATATGCGCCGGGCAATGCAATGTCATTTGCTGGACTAAGAAAAATAAAAGACCGCGCCAATATGATAGCATTTTTAAATTCTATTTCAGATGAACCGATAAAAAATAATGGCTTAAATTAAAGAAATTTAGAACTATTTATTTATTTTTGACTTTTAAATTATTGACTAATAGCCTCATTTTGTGTTGATTTATAGGCTGTATAAATTTATTAAAAATTAAAGGTGGGAAAATTGTCAAATCAATCAGAAACTAAACCAATAGCTCATAAACTTTTTAGTGAAGACTGGGGTAAAGAGCCTGAGCCAAAACTTGGTACTAAACCAATTCTTGGAGATCGTTATACATCAAAAAATTTTATGGAATTAGAGTGGGATAAACTTTGGACTAAAGTTTGGCAAGTAGCTGGATTAGAGCAGCAATTAGAAAAGCCAGGTGATTTCTTTACATTTGATTTTGGGCGGGAGTCTATTTTATGTGCAAAAGGTGAGGATTCTGAAATTAGATGCTTCTACAATGTTTGTCAGCATCGCGGTAATCAACTTGTTCAGATTGAAGAAGGTAATTTAGAGAGCTTTGACTGTGCTTATCATGCCTGGAAGTTTGGATTAGATGGAGAGCTTAAGTGGGTTCCCGATGAAGAAGATTTTCTTCAGGGATCTCCATGTGGCAAAAGAAATCTTTTACAGATAAAAGCTGAAGTATGGAAAGGTTTTATATTCTTTAACTTAGATCCTGAATGTAAACCCCTAAAGGAATATCTCAGTCCTATAATGGAGCACTTAGAGGATTATCCTATTTCTGATATGGTCAGAACTCATTGGGTTTCTGTTGAAGGCGATTGGAATTGGAAGTGTGTACAGGATAATTTTAATGAATCGTATCATACTCCATATGTTCATCCTGGTTTAAAATATGTAGCAGAAGAAAAATACCAAGCATGTCAGTTTGATATGTATGAAAGTATGCATTCTAGAATGTTAATGCCTGGGTTTATCCCAAGTGTAAGTGTTTATGGTGAAGAAGAGAAGGTTCTTGAGATGATTGGCCCTCATATTGAGTATTGGGAAATGGACCCTCAGGACTATAAAGGAAAGCTTCTTGATATTAGAGGTGATTTACAAAAACAAAAACGTAAATTAGATAAAGAAAAAGGTTATGATTTTAGTAAATTTAAAGATACTCAACTAACAGATCATTACCATTATACAATTTTTCCAAATATGTCTTTTAGTGTTAAGCCTGATGGGATGCAATGGTTAAGAGGTAGCCCTCATCCAACTGATCCTAATAAGTGTATTTTTGATTATTGGTACTTAACTCTTTTTCCTAAGGGTGTTGATAAGTATTTTTCACCTGCTTTAGGTCTAGAAACAGATATAAAAACAAAAGTTCCTCACATTACTGGTCACCATTCAGAGGTTGATATTGGCCCGGGTATAAGTGAGGATGTTGCAATATGGACAAGTCAACAAAAGGGTCTAAGTTCAAGAGGCTACATTGGAGATTATATGCCTTCACAAGAAAATCGAATTCGTTATTTTCATGAAAATATTGATAAATATCTTTTTGGTACTAGCGGGGGCGATGCCTAAAATTAAAACTGGGGGGGAACTAATGAATACACTAGAGTTAACGGCTGATAAGATGGCTATAATGGATGTTGTCTATAAATACTGTAGAGCAATTGACAGGCTTGATCGTGAATTACTAGAATCAGTTTTTCATGAAGACTCAATTCACCATCATGGAGAATATAAAGGACCATCAAAACAATTCTGTGATTTTGCTTTTGATATATTATCAGCAATGGAACATACCCAACACTTGGTTGGAAATATACTTATTGAAGTTAAAGACAATATTGCTTGGTCTGAATCCTACTGGCAGGCTTACCATAGGATGGCCAAAGGAAAAAGCTTTGAAGGTCAAGGTGGTTTTATAGCAGATCATAACCCAGAGATTGATGAGGATGTCTTTGTATCAGGAAGGTATATTGATAAACTTGAAAAGCGAAACGGGGAATGGAAAATTATTAAAAGGCAAGGCGTTCACGATTGGGTCAGGTTTGAGCCTGCAAGTGATAAAGGTTGGCGCGAAGGCCCTGGACCAGCTCCTGGAAGGGGTGATCGATCGGATCCCGCGTACGAAAGAGATTAGAAGTCTAAATATCTGTCATTAATTAACTTGGAGAATTATTATGATTATTGTTTCCGCAACATTAGATTTCGAGTCTAGGGAATCTAGAGATAAAGTAATTGAGATTACAGCTGATATTCAATTAGCGACACGGAATGAAGAAGAGGGTTGCATAAGCTATTGTTTTGCAGCAGACCCGTGTGTTGGTAATAGAATTCAAGTTTATGAGCTTTGGAAGGATGAA
>CESI01007044.1_pt1 | contig 11005 bp, 9 predicted proteins | sample 356301 | NCBI WGS metagenome assembly CESI01 (sample SAMEA2621423, study PRJEB7988) | marine metagenome | biome: marine biome (ENVO:00000447); feature: deep chlorophyll maximum layer (ENVO:xxxxxxxx); material: "saline water (ENVO:00002010), including plankton (ENVO:xxxxxxxx)" | depth 40 m | reverse complement strand
TCATCTTCGTTGACCATATTCTGATAAAAACGGTAGGTCGTCTGACCAGGCACAAGATCCTCCGCATGGACCTCTACCGTCAGGGAGTAACCCGATGCATCCTGAGAACAACTGCAGTATTCGCAGCTTCCGTCATCTTCTGTAGCATCTTCTGAATAATTGCAGGCCGTTTCATCCATGCATCCTGGAGCAGCCAATTCTGGGGCAAACGGAGTAAACGGAATGACACCCCGGAACTCTTGGCCTGACTCTCCTTCGACAAAAACCTGAACTTGCATCTGGCCCGTGATTTCACCTTGTGTTGTGAATTGACCGACCAGCACCCGCAAGTCCTCTCCCGCAAAAGCACCATGCGCGAAATCACAGGATTCTAAATCATTGGGATCACAAGGGAACAGGGTATAAACAGCTGTCCCTGTGTCGTCATTGACGAGTACATTGTCGCCTGAAGAGAATTGCTGCAGCAAATCGATCTCACCGATTGCAACATTGACTTCAACTCCTTCAGATGCATGAGCTGATCCGATAGTAAGCCAACTGTCGTAAGCGAGTTCAGGAAAAAAAGACAACACTTCCGAATTGATCCATGCACCCACCTCTGCTCCAAATGCCTCATCATTGTACCAAGCTGGGGACGAACTGCTATTTAAAATCATGGGATTTTCAGCCTCCCCAGAAATGCAGCTCAAAAAATCTGACTCATTCTGCATCTCCATGTAAACGCGGTACGTTGTGTACCCTGTGAAGTCCACAGATCCGACAACGCCATCATGTTCGACGTAACTCTCAACGCTCAAGGCATATCCGACAGGGACACCTGGAGATGGAGTTTCAACTGGGAGTTGGGCAAATGAGGTATTCGCGACAAAACAGCAAAATATCAGGCATAAGAAGTTACGCATAATTCAAACGATTTGGTGAGATCTAAAGGCCGAAAGCTCTTGCTAGGGGTTAATCAAGCAAAAAACATTCAAGGCGAATGTAACAGGAAGAGCGGCATTTTGCAAGTTGTAATACTTTTTTCATCTGATTTTTACTAACATTTATCGCCAACCAAACCTCTTCCAACGAAGATTTAACGTTCATCAAGAAAAATGAAAAGCCCACATGAAAAAGAGCAGAACGGAAAAAAGTTTGATGTATCTTTGCCTCCCCGGTACTATAGCTCAGTTGGTAGAGCAACGGACTGAAAATCCGTGTGTCCCAGGTTCGAATCCCGGTAGTACCACCTAAAAGACCAGTTCGCTGGTCTTTTTTTATGGCCCAAATTATTGAATTGACACTGACCTCGGCTTCGCTCGCTCGGGAAGGTTTAGATTTGTCACTCGACCCGTTATCGAATGCAGCGAACCCACTACCATTACGATCCTCAGAAGCTATCAAAATCAAGCGCCAATTCAACCCTGAATTCAGATGCGCCAATTTCGCCGCGAACCTTTGTTGTGTGTGACGCTGCATTTCAAACCCTGAAAACTCCTCAGGCCTACCGGACTCTGTTTACTCAATTTCCGGTCCAATGGGTCACGGCGGGGGAGAATTGCAAAACAATCGACCAAGCCCAAAAATTATGGTCATGGCTTGAGGCCTCAGGTGCTGATCGGTCTGATAGGATCATCGCAATTGGCGGCGGAACCGTACTAGATTTAGCAGCGTTTGTAGCTTCTACATTCAAACGGGGCATTTGTTTTTCACTAATTCCAACCACATTGCTGGGCTTGGTGGATGCTTCTATTGGTGGCAAAAACGGAGTGAATTTCAATGGTATTAAAAATACGATTGGAACCTTCGCTGAACCCGATAATGTTTACTTGGATATCGAATGGTTGAAAACGCTCCCAGACAGCGAATTACTGAATGGTTGGATGGAGCTTTGCAAACACGCTTTGATTCGAGACAAGATTCTATGGAAAACGCTAGAACAGTTCGGACCATCTGATCCAGTAATAAACTGGAAACAACTGGTCTTCGAAGGAAGTTCTATTAAACGTGACATCATTGCTCACGATTTTCACGAACATGGAGAAAGAAAACAACTGAATTTTGGTCATACTGTGGCCCATGCGCTTGAGGGCATCGCCGCGGCCAGCGCTTTCAAACTAGATCACGGATTTGCAGTGGGAGTCGGCATGATTGCTGCCCTTCGATGGAGCGAACTTCATGCACAGGAAGCAAACGAAAAGGAAGCCATGGTGGATGCCATCGTCAGCCTTAGAGGATGGCTAGAGATGCCCGAGAACATAACGGCATGGAAGTGGTGTACTGAACAGCCAGCCGGAGCTCTCTGGCCTTTCATGCTCAAGGATAAAAAAAACTCAGGGGGAGTCGTTCGAGACATTCAATTGACGAAGATTGGAGACGCCAAGTGGGATTGCCAGCTCTTAAAGGAGGATTTTGCTAACGCTTGGGCTTCAGCTTTTTGATTGATTTTGCATCCAATTGAACGGAACATCATACTTTTGATACATGCAAAAAACGGCTGGAGATATTGCTGAAATCCTGAAGGGAAGCGTAGAAGGCAACAAAGAGGTGATAATCAGGGGGGTTGCAAAGATTGAAGAAGCGACAAGCGGAGACTTGACCTTTTTGGCCAATCCTGCATATGAGCGTTACCTATACTCTACCTCTGCATCAGCAGTGATTGTAGCTGACACCTTCCGAGCCAATAATAAGCTACCGGCGCATCTTACCCTGTTGCGTGTTACTGAGCCATATACTGCCTTTGCGACGCTACTTGAATTGGCAGCGCAGAAAAAAGCACCAACTTATGGGATTCACTCAACGGCCGCAGTTAGCCCTGAAGCCTCAGTAAGCGAAAAATGCTACATTGGTCCTCTTGTAACCATTGAGTCAGGGGCTTCAATTGGAACAAATTGCGAAATCCACAGCAACACCGTTTTGGGAGATGGGTGCAGCATCGGCGACGGAACTGTTATTCAAAGCGGAGTGATCATCGGCAAAGACACCCAAATCGGAAGCAATTGCATCATTCAATCCGGTGCAATTATTGGTACAGACGGATTTGGCTTCGCTCCTCAATCGGACGAGCAGTTCAAAAAGATACCTCAATTGGGCAACGTTGTCATCGGAAACAATTGCGAAATCGGAGCCACAACAACCATTGATCGCGCAACACTAGGATCCACTCGCATTGGAAACGGCGTCAAACTAGACAACCAAATACAAGTGGCACATAACGTGACAATCGGAGAAAATACGGTGATCGCGGCCCAAACAGGCATCGCCGGTTCTACATCCATTGGGTCCAATTGCATGATTGGCGGACAAGTCGGTTTTGCTGGGCATATTTCCGTCGCGGACGGCGTTAAAATTGCGGCACAATCCGGAGTTACAAAAAGCATCAAAGAGCCCAACGGTATATGGCAAGGCACACCAGCTTCTCCGATTAAAGAGCACCAACTTCAGCAAATAGAAATCCGAAATCTGGTCAAAAACGAAGCGATGAAGCGAATAACAGGGATTGAAAAGCAACTGAAAGGATGAGCATAATTGGCAATCAGCGGACTTTGAAGAAGTCAGTCACTTTTGAAGGCATCGGACTTCATACAGGAGAACAAAACCGAATGACGGTTCATCCTGCTCCAGAAAACCACGGTTATAAATTCCAACGCGCTGACTTGGATAACCAACCCATCATAGATGCCGATGTAGACTTGGTTGTGTCAACTGAACGGGGAACAAAATTAGAGAAAGGAGGTGTGGAGGTGCATACGACTGAGCACATTCTGGCGGCGCTCTATGGATCTCAAGTAGACAACGCCATCATCGAACTAAACGGACCGGAAATTCCAATCATGGACGGCAGTGCCATTCAGTTTGTCGAAGCCATCGAATCGGCAGGTTTTGAGGAGCAAAAGGCCAAACGAAAAACATTCAAGTTGCGTTCCAATGTTGCTTTCGAAGACGATGAAATCGATGTTGAGATGCTCGCTGTTCCCAACCCCGATGATGACTTTAGGGTGACGGTGATGGTGGATTACCGAAGCCCTGTGCTCGGCACTCAGCACGCAACTATGAACCATTTGAGGGACTTCGGAAGCGAAATTGCCAAATGCAGAACATTCGTATTCCTGAAAGAGGTTAAAAAATTAGCTGCTTCAGGACTAATCAAAGGAGGGGACCTGAACAATGCAGTTGTTCTTTTTGAACGGCCCTACTCAGAAAAGGAACTGAACGAAATTGCATCACTACTCGGAAAAGAGGTACTGGAAGCTCGGGCAGATATTCCAGGTGTTTTAAACACATCTCCGCTGCGTTTCCAAAACGAGCCTGCAAGGCATAAGTTATTGGACATTGCAGGCGATCTGGCGCTTACAGGATATTTCATCCAAGGACACATACTTGCTGCCCGTCCTGGGCATACTGGAAACATCGCATTTGCAAAGATCCTTAAAAAGAAAATCAAAGAAGAAATGGGCAAGCCAAATCTCGATGTCGATCGTCCTTCGGTTTTTGACATCAACCAAATCAGCAATATGCTCCCGCATCGCTATCCATTTTTGTTGGTCGACAAGATCCTGGAAGTAACAAAAGATTCCATCATCGGATGTAAAAACGTGACCATAAATGAGCCGTTTTTTCAGGGTCACTTCCCTGGAAATCCAGTCATGCCTGGAGTTCTACAGGTCGAAGCCATGGCACAAGTTGGAGGTATTTTCGCTCTCCAGACAGTTCCGGATCCTGAAAACTACACGACGTACTTTATGAAAATTGACAATGTCAAGTTCAAACAAAAAGTACTACCTGGCGACACTTTGGTCTTTCATCTTGAACTCATTTCTCCCATCCGACGAGGCCTCGTCAACATGAAGGGCCGGGGGTATGTCAAAGGACAGCTAGTCTCCGAAGCCGAGATGCTCGCTAAAATTATCAAAGATCATTGAATCCATAAATTCTTGCTCGAATTTGATCCCATGTCAACCTTGATTTCACCCCAAGCACACGTCTCACCCAGCGCAAACATCGCGGAAGGAGCCATCATTGAGCCTTTTGCTTACATCGATAAAAATGTAACCATCGGCGAAAGAACCTGGATTGGTCCTCACGCCGTTATCCATTCGGGCACCACGATCGGCAACGATTGCAAAGTGTTTTCTGGAGCGGTAATCGGGGCAATTCCTCAAGATTTGAAATTTTCGGGAGAAGACTCTCAAGTTGTTATTGGTGATCGAACTGTTGTCCGTGAATGCGTAACGATTAACCGCGCTACCACAGATCGAATGGTCACAAAAGTGGGCTCAGACTGCTTGCTCATGGCCTACTGCCATTTGGCGCATGATGTAGCCGTTGGTGACCATGTCATCATTGCAAATTCTGGAAACATCGCAGGCCATGTGACCATTGAAGACTGGGCCATATTGGAAGGAATGGTCGGAGTACAACAGTTTGTGACCATTGGACAGCATGCTTTTGTAGCAGGAGGTTCGATGGTGAGAAAAAACATCCCTCCATTTGTGAAAGCTGCAAGAGAGCCTCTCTCTTTTATTGGCGTCAACAGCATTGGGCTCAGAAGGCGAGGTTTTGCCAATGAACAGATCGTCAATATTGAAGATATTTACCGTACCCTGTACATCCAAAACGGCAATATCTCCAAAGCCTTAAGGGTAGCCGAAACCGAATTGCCACAAAGTGAAGAAAAGTCCATTGTGCTTGAATTCATTAGCGACTCTGACAAAGGAATCATTCGTGGTCCATTCTGAAGAATTATGGCGAATTCAAAGAGCACCCCTATCGCGATAGAATTGATTGCATTGGGGCACGAATTTGTTGCTAACAAGCCAGTTTTTATTGGAATGGACGCGCAGATAAAACCTGGATTCCAAGCCGTAATCAATGGGGCAAATGGGAGCGGGAAATCAACACTGGGCAAAATATTAGCCGGACAGATGACGGCCACAAATGGCGAAATCATCTGGAAACAAGGTGCGCGATCAATCATTCAAGAATCAGTCGTATTAAACGCTTCATTCGTAGGTCCAGCGACAACCCTTCATCCCCACATGAGTATCCTGGAGATCATAGCATTTCACGGAACATTCCGGCCCTGGCGCGAAGATGTGAGTCCGCAAAACTTACTGGATTCCTGTGGTCTCGCTTCTCACATGCATGTTCGCTTTGCCGAATTGAGCTCAGGCATGCAACAAAGGGTGCTTCTCACCGTGAGTCTCGCAACAGATTCGGCACTCGTCATTCTTGACGAACCTTGTGCCAACTTGGATCGCACAGGTATTGAATGGTACCAGCAACGATTGTCAGAATTCCCAGATGATTCGACCCTAATCATCTGTACCAATGATCGAAAGGAAGACTATTCCAAGGCTGACATTATGATCAATCTGTGAATATAGAAAATTCATATCTTGTTTATTTACAGTGCTTTAAAGCTATTTAAGCGAAATTCATGTAACCTTATTTGATTTCATGCCGTAAGTGTATTTGAAACTATTCAATTCGAAAAAATTTTAATACCTATATACCATGAAACTCCAAAAGTTTTACATCCTTGCAGCCGCGGCCCTTCTTATCGGTTCGTTCACTGCCCAAGCGCAAACCACAGCTTTAAACGCTACTGCCGGTCCATTCGATAACCTGAACCACGATTGTGTAGCGAAAGCCGAAACAGGTTCTGAGGTTCTTTTATTGAACCAAGGCGATGTTGTGGTACAGTCTTTTAACGCATGCACTTCTGGCATTGCGGACAAAGCGTATGTTATCATTAAGCAATCAAGCAACTTTGGCCGGATCGAGGTGATGTTCGAAGACCTCCGTGGCAACCTTTTGGCACGGACCAAAGTGACCGTTCGAGAGGGTTACAATGGAATGGTCGTTGCCAAATTATCGGCAAAAGTCAACAAAGGAGAACGTTATAACCTGAAAATCCGAGCCATCTCCACAGATATCGTGATCGAAGGACGTTACAACACTGACGAGAAAAATGACCTTTACTTGAATGGATGGAAGTTGGATGGCAACATCTCTACTGCTGTCGGCATGCACAAAGTCAATAACACCGCTTCTGGAATTCAAGCAGATCGAAATCCCGACAGCAACAACGGAATTGACGCCCGAGCAACTGAATTCGCGGCCACTTTCTCTGTCTATCCTAACCCTTTTGTTGACCAGGTTTCTGTGACCTTCAAAAAAGATCTCAAAGGACAAACTCAAATTATCTTGATGGATCTCGCTGGAAATATGTTGCACCGAGAAGTGCGCTTGAACCCAGTCACTGGTCAAAAGGTGAACATCAATCCAACGTACAACTTGAATCCAGGAGCCTATGCCTTGCGAATCTTGAATGATGATCGCGTTTTCAACCAAACCATCATGAAGCACTAAGTGCCTCAAAAATATTCACACTAAAAAGGCCACCCCATTGGGGTGGCCTTTTTTTGATTTAAAAAAGAACAATTAAGCTTGCCTCTCCGGCTTCAATAAATCCATTACTGTTTTCACTGGAGAAAAGGTTGCATTGGGAACTTCGATAAACCGCGTCAACCAGTGTGCCATTGCTCCATTCCACAAACCCGGTCGCTCCAAGATGCGAATGGATCTTCCATGCCAGCTCTTTTGGGCTGTAAAGAACATTTCTTTGTCCGCAAAATTATCCAGCTTATACGATCCGATTCCGTCTGATTTTCTCACACTGCAAATGATATCTACCGGATTGAAATGGGTTCCTTTGCCCTTCATATCCTCAGGCAATTCCACTGATTCCACTATGGAAGGCGAAACCCATCCATTGGATTGTTTCACCCAAAAGGGTCCACCGCCGGCTTCACCCGAATTTTTAACCATGCCAGCAACGCGCAAAGGCCGATCGAGTGCCTTCAAACACGAGGCCGTATCGGTTGCATTTTGTTTGGCCTTTTCGTCAAATCCAAGGAGCCAATCGCATGCATCATCTACAGCATGAACAGCGCCATCTTTCAAGGCAACAATCAAGGCGTTTCGCTCTTCCGTGAGCCTTGCACATTCGCCCATGAGAATCACCTGCTCTTCATTGCGCTCCGCCATGAGAGAAACTGGAACGACATTGTCAATGTTGCGAATGCAAATGAATTCACCTTGAAGGGCGCTAAGATTTTGAAGCAAAGCACCATGCCCTCCAGGGCGAAACAACAGTCCTCCTTCCCGGTGGCGAGCGAGGCCCGCTTTCTCCAAGTCCCAAGCCACTGTATCCGTGGATAGGTGCTGAATCGATGTCTCAAACGACCCTCTTCCAGCCGCATCCAAAACCGATTCAATTTTTTTTTGAAACCGCTCATGAACCGTGAAGTGAATGGTAGAATTGCCCATCAATTGATCCCATTCAGCCATGTGCTCTTGGAATGAATTCCATTGTGATCCATCCATAGAGCGATGAAATGGAATCAATCCTTTTGGAAGGTGAGCCCATCCCTCTTGAGGATCTAACATCCACGCGATAGCTTGCTCTGGACGCGCAGACTCCGGTAAATCTATCAATCTATTTCTTCGCTCGTCCGACCAAAAGGGAAAGTTTGTGGCATCGTTCCGCAATTGAGCGTCAATTCGCTCATCGCGTGGCTCCATCATGCCTGCAAACATTCGTGAAGCTGAGCCGGAGGCTGGAACGAATCGCACCCACAGCGCACCCGAGGCAATTGAGCGGCGCAAAGCAGCTTGCGCCTCTGATCGTTCTTTGCCTTTCACTGCGGCGATTCCATGGGGCACCGTGCAAGGAGAATCGACCTCTACCGGCTGACACCCCGAACGCAATTGTGCGCGCTGGTATTCGACATATTCAGAAGACCATCCACGCAAATTCAACGCTTCAGAATCTATCGGAAAACAGTTGGTCTGCATGGTGTAAAAATACACCCCAAGAACATTGTATTGTAAATATCCTGGCTTATTCAAACGCCGATATAGAGCGCCGCAAATGTGCGCAAATCTCATTTTGCTCCTTTGAGGGCATGGCACGAACGCTTTCCTCATCCAAAGAGCGCAGGTGCTCAATTACATTCTGGATGTTCATCAAACGGAATCCTGAAATCAATCGCTGAGAAACGCCAAATACAGCGTTCCAATCTCTCGAATCCATGGCTTCTTCAAGCCGATCTACGAGCGCTGGTGTATAATCGATAAAATGATCAATCAAATCATGCACAAGAGAATCGTTCCCTTGCATCATCGCAATCAAATGAGCATTTGTGACGGCATTGACCATACCTGTCTTTTACGGATTTTTTATTCTTTTTGTTGCATTTCCGACCACTTTCATTCCTTCTGTAAATTTGGTACATGGCAAAACGATTTGTAATTGTGACGGGTGGAGCAGGATACATTGGCTCACACACTGCGGTCACCTTGCACGAGGCTGGTTTCACTCCAGTCATCATCGATAATTTTTCCAATTCGAAGCCAGAAGTTCTCGAAGGAATTGCAAAGATTATTGGCGAAATACCTGAATTCCACGAAGTAGATTGCCGTTCCCAGTCAGTAATGACGGACATATTTCAATCCTATGCCGCTCAAGGTGAAGTGATTGGAGTCATTCATTTTGCAGCATATAAAGCCGTTGGAGAAAGCGTCAAAAAGCCATTGGAGTATTTCGAAAACAACATTGGCTCCACCGTTGCACTGCTCGGAGCCATGAACGCATCGGGTATTTCGAACTTGATCTTTTCGAGCAGTTGCACTGTCTACGGACAGCCCCGAAAGATTCCTGTAAATGAAAACGCCCCAATCTTAACTGCAGAATCGCCGTATGGATTTACCAAACAAGCATGCGAGCGATTGATCAAAGACGCCTGCAAGAGCAATGCATCCCTTTCGGCTTGTCTTTTGCGTTACTTCAATCCTATCGGCGCTCATCCTTCAGCTTTGATTGGTGAATTGCCCCTGGGACATCCCAGCAACCTCATCCCTTACCTCACACAAGCGGCCGCGGGACTGCGCGAACCTCTTACTGTATTCGGGAACGACTACCCTACCGATGACGGCACCTGTGTGCGTGATTATATCCATGTCTTGGACCTTGCAGCAGCCCACGTGGCTGCGCTCCAGTGGCTTGAAGAGAATGACGCGTCTTGTGAAGCGTTCAACCTCGGAACCGGGCAAGGCAAGAGCGTGAGTGAGGTGATCCAAGCGTTCGAGGACGCCAATGGCATTGTAGTGCCTTACATATATGGCCCGCGGCGGTCGGGAGATGTCACAGCCATTTTTGCCGATGCTGCAAAAGCACAAAGAGAATTGGGATGGAAGTGTGAACGAAGCCTAGAAGACTCCCTTCGTGATGCTTGGAGATGGCAGAAAAAGCTGGCAGAATAGTGATTGCGCGTTGTGAATACTACGCCCCCAAGCCCCACACTACAGAGAGGTAACACACCAAAAATCCAAGGAGGTAACCACTGTAAATTTCGATGTGGCGGTGCACGGACAACTCAATCCGAGCGAACCCAACAAATCCCGCAATGAGCACTAGAATTGCATTGAGTTCCCAATTGGGGTTCAACTCCAAGGCCTGAAGGCCCATTATACTTCCCAGCGCTCCGCCTTGGCCTAACATGTGCATGCTAATTTTAAACCAGCGCGTGATCACCAACGCAATGGCCAATGACGCCATTAGCCCCATCCACATATCCAAATAAACAAATGGAATGTACAGCGCGGGACTTGTAATCAGTAAAACGTAGGTAAGGGCAAAGTAGGCCAATACCAGCACGAAAGGCAGGATCCGTTCCCGACGGGATCGAATTTCCAAATCACTCAAATATCCCCTCCGGTACAGCAGATATAGCGAGAGGGCCGGCGCGAGTGTATTCACCAAGACTACCACCAACATGTAGATAAAAACGTAGGGTATAGAACGAAGGTATCCGTCCGAAATAAAAAGCAGCACCAATGTGACTGTAGGCATTACAAACGGGTGGAACGCGGTCGAAATCATACGTGCCCAAATGGGCAGAGAATCAAGTTTTACAGTGCTCATCCCAATTCTTTTCGGAGGCGTGCAACAGGAATCCCC
>CESI01156037.1_pt1 | contig 11015 bp, 10 predicted proteins | sample 356301 | NCBI WGS metagenome assembly CESI01 (sample SAMEA2621423, study PRJEB7988) | marine metagenome | biome: marine biome (ENVO:00000447); feature: deep chlorophyll maximum layer (ENVO:xxxxxxxx); material: "saline water (ENVO:00002010), including plankton (ENVO:xxxxxxxx)" | depth 40 m | reverse complement strand
TCTGTAATGACGCGCCAAACAGCCCAAGTACTAATAGGTGGTCCTGCACTAGTTGAGCGCGCCTTAGGTGTGAAGATGACCAAAGAAGAATTGGGTGGCGCTGAGGTGCATGTACGCAGCGGTATTGTAGATAACATGGCGGAAGATGAGCACGACGCATTAGCGCAGATCCAACGTTTTTTGAGTTATCTACCTAGCAACGTTTGGCAGCGCACGCTACGTAAAAAAAATAATGACCCTATTGAGCGAATGGATCAAAGTCTGCTCACCGCCGTACCGCGCGAAAGCAACACCGGCTTCGATATGCGCGCCATTGTGAATAAGATAGTTGATGTCGAAAGCTTTTTTGAAATTTCCCCCTATTACGGTCCTAGCCAGATATGCGGCTTAGCCGCACTAGATGGTCAGCCAGTAGGCATTTTAGCCAACGACTGTATGCATTACGCCGGCGCTATGACTGCTGAGGCCGCGCAAAAGTATCGTCGTTTTGTTGAAATGTGTGACACCTTTCATGTGCCCATTGTTAATTTTATCGATCAACCGGGGTTCATGATTGGGCCTGAATCAGAAGCCGCAGGCACCATACGTTATGGTATGGCCGCCGTTGCCGCCGCTGCGCAATCGACTATGCCATGGGCAGTGATTCAAGTGCACAAAGGTTTTGGTGTGGCTACCGCCGCCCACTATGCGCCGGGTGCTTACATATTAGCGTGGCCTTCCGTAGAATCCGGACCCTTGCCTATTGAAGGCGGGGTCGCGGTGGCATTTCATCGTGAAATTGCCGCGGCAGAAAATCCAGAAGCCAAACGTCGAGAGTTAGAGGACAAACTGCGCGAAGCGCGTTCTCCTTTCCCTCGGGCGGAGTCTTTTGCAGTGCATGAATTGATCGACCCTAGAGAAACGCGGCCAGTGCTGTGTGAATGGATAGATTGGATTCAGCCTCAACTTGACTCCCTAGTGGGGCCAGTGAGTTTTGGCATTAGGCCTTAATAGCTAAATAGGTAATGAAGCGAATAGCCTAGTACCACATAAGAAAATTAACGGAATTATTGGAGATAACATATGTCGATTTCATTTGCAGATCAGGTAGCCATTGTAACCGGCGCTGGCGGTGGTTTAGGTCGTTGCCACGCCCTAGAGCTAGCACGTCGTGGCGCCAAAGTTGTGATCAACGATTTAGGTGGAGCAATGGATGGCAGCGGCGGCTCTTCAGAAGCAGCTGAAGCGGTTGTTGCCGAGATTAAAGCTATGGGCGGCGAAGCCATTGCTAACGGCGGATCTGTTTCCGACAGAGCTGGCGCGCAAAGCATGGTAGATGAGGCAATGAACGCGTGGGGCCGAGTTGACGTACTGATTAACAATGCAGGTATTTTGCGTGACAAGTCTTTCTCAAAAATGACATTGGACGATTTCGATATGGTGGTTAACGTTCACCTAATGGGTGCGGCGTATTGTGCCCACGCGGTATGGCCCGTTATGAAAGCGCAAAACTATGGGCGTATTTTGATGACTACATCGCCAACAGGCTTGTACGGTAACTTTGGTCAAACCAATTATGGCGCGGCAAAATTAGGCCAAGTGGGTTTAATGCACAGCCTGAAGATTGAAGGTGCAAAAAATAATATTCATACCAATACGATTGCACCTGTTGCTGCAACACGTATGACGGAAGACCTAATGCCGGAAGCCGTATTAGAAAAGTTAGGGCCAGAATTGGTAACCCCTGCAGCTATCTTCTTAGTCAGTGAAGACGCGCCAAATGGCGTAATTTTACAGGCTCAAGGCGGAAAGTTCTCGATTGCCTGTATCGTTGAAAACGAGGGCGTGCAGATTGGCGTGGACGCAACTGTTGAAGACATAGCGTCTAACTATGAGTCTATTGTCAATCTTGATGGCGCAAAGCCACGGGGTATGTTGCAACTTAACGCAATGTAAGAGTGCTTACAGCGCATGTGATCAGGGTGCCGCTTTTTAAGCGGTGCTTTGAGGCAGTATTTTGAATCAAAACCTTGAATCAGCGCTTAAGATTGACGTAATAAGAGCGATGTCCAAAGGGCAGAAGTGTTATAACAGTTTCCTCTTGAAAGAAAAAACGGTCTTATAGCTATGGCAGCGTTAATTTTAATTTTTATCAGCGCTTTTGTTTTGGCAGGATTTTCTTGGCTATTACTGGGTTCTCGATTTAGGCTCCGCGCCGAGGGCTCAGACAATGATATGGCTAATCTAATGGCTTATTTTGTTGTTTTCATTCCCATTACATTTGTCGTCGTTTTCTTTGGTATTGGCGGTTAGATAGCAAGGTTATATCTAAGTATGCATAAAGATCACTAATGAAATTACCTCTCGACCCTAAATCTATTAAAGGCTTTCTTCATCCTGAAGAGGGCGCTTGCCTTTACCGTTACGCATTAGCGGCGTCCACGCTCGGCCCGTGTTTAGAAGTAGGAAGTTATTGCGGCAAGTCTACTTTGTATATGGGTACTGGCGTGCGTGATGGTGGCGGTCAGCTCTTTGCCCTAGACCATCACCGAGGCTCTGAGGAACATCAGTTGGGCGAGCAATATCATGATCAGGATTTATACGACAGCGAGCTGGGTGCTATGGATTCGTTGCCCGCGTTTCGTCGCACGCTAGCCCAAGCAAAATTAGAGCAGTGCGTTATTCCTTTGGTTGCTGCCAGTGCTCAGGCAGGACGGTTTTGGCAAACGCCATTGGCCATGGTTTTTATTGATGGCGGCCATAGTCACGCAGCCGCACAAACGGACTATCTAACTTGGGCGCCGCATATAAAGTTAGGTGGCTTTTTGGCTATTCACGATTTATTTCCCAATCCTGAGGACGGCGGGCAAGCGCCATACGAAATTTATCAACTGGCCTTAGCGTCAGGTTTGTTTGAGCCTCATGAGACCTGTGAAACCTTAGGTATACTCGAACGTATTTAGTCTACTTTCTGGAGGTCTTGGGTCAAAAAGCGTAGGAAGCTTGGGCTAACCTATTGTTGTGTGAAAAAAAGCGCGCCAGGACTAATGTGAGTTAAAGCATCCGCTGCCAGTAAAACTGCAGCCGCTGTCCAGGTGGGCTTTTCATCAGGCCAATGTATTTGGTCAGTAAATACATAACCTGTCCACCAGCTACCGTCGTCTAGCTGAAAGTGTTGTATGTTGGCGAACAATTCTTGTGCTTTTTCTCGCTCGTCAGCGGCCATGCAAGCGATGATCAATTCACAGGTTTCAGCAATGGTCACCCACGGCTGGTCCGAAACGCAGCGGCAGCCCAACTTTGGTTCAACAAAAATATCCCACTTGTCAGCCAGCCTCTTCTTGGCGGCTGCGCCATTCACTAGGCCAACAAGAATAGGGTAAAACCAATCCATCGAGTAACGTGCTTTAGATTCCCAAGTGCGGTCAAAGCGCTCGGGTCTGTGTAAAAGGGCGTTGCCCAGACGCGCCTTAGATTGAATCCATTCATCCCGCACAAAGCCCAATTTTTTAGCGGTAGCAATGGCGCAACCCAGAGATTTGAAAATCGAGCTACAGCCGGTAATTAACGCATCTTTAGAAGGGCCGTTTTCAGTGTCTACCGCCCAGTAAATCTCACCGGTAGGTTGTTGTTGGGCCAAAACAAAATTAATGGCGGCTTCTACCATTGGCCAGTACTTGGTCAAAGTTTGTTTGTCGTTAGTGATTTGATAATAGTGCCAAAGGCCAGTGGCCACATAAGCAACAAAGTTGGTTTCTGCCCTTGTGCCGTCTATCACTTCTTGGTCGTTGTAAGCAGCAAACCATGCTCCATCGGACCTTTGTCTATCTGCCAACCACTGCAGGCCGAGACGCGATGCTTTAAAGCGCCCGGCAACACTCAACCCCATAATTGCTTCTGTATGATCCCAAGGATCTGTAATGCCGCCCGCAAACCAGGGCAGGGCGCCGCTTGGCAACTGCAGTTGTTCAATGTAGTCGGCTGTAGAAGCTAACGAAGGCGTAAGATTAGGCTGTCTATCCGGTGTCATAGGTTGGTGAGACAAGCCTAGTTATTGCGAAAATACATAACAACACTTTTACCCAGCAAAGGGTTAAGTAGCTTGTCTAGTATCTGGGTGAGTTTAGGTCTCTGCATTAAATCCCAAACTAAAAAGCGGTGATATTGGCGCACAAGCCAATGCGCGTCCTCAGCAGGTTTATTCTCGTCCCTAGACCAAAATAAGCAGCGCAGCCACCAGTAAGGCACATGCAAGCTGTGAGCCCAGTGCCGCTCAAGAAGGTGCATGTTCTTTGCAGCTATTTGATTCTTCAACGTATTGATATTGAAGATGCGCACGTGGCCGCCTTCAACTTCATGGTAGGCATCACTCAGTTTCCAGCAAACCCATTCCGGAAAATATCTAGGCACGCTCACCGCAAATACCCCGCCCGGTTTAAGTACGCGCTTAATTTCGCTAAGCACTTTTTCGTATTCAACGATGTGCTCAAGTACTTCCGAGCAAATAACCTGATCAAAAGTATGGTCTGTAAAAGGCAGTGTAAAACCGCTTCCTTGAACGAACGAGCAGCGGTCAATTTTGTCCGCATGAATATTAAAATCGGTAAGGCGACCTTTAGCGGTGGCCAAATCTTTGGCGCTCAGATCTAGGCCCACAACCTGAATGTCGCTTTGTAAAAAAGCACTAATGCTATGGCGGCCCTCGCCGCAACCCAAATCCAATAGTTTATCGCTTGGGCGTAGGCCCAGGCGGTCCATATTGATGGTTTCCAAGCTCATGAGCGGATAGCCTTTTCGTAAAAAGCAGTCATTTGTAATGCAACATTGGACCAATTGAAGTGCGTGAGTATACGTGCTCTTCCCGCAACGCTTAAGTTATCGCACCGCTTTTGATCCAAAAATAGTTCGCGAATAGCAGCGGCCAAGGCCTCCGGGTTTTTACTGGGTACAATAACGCCCGCGTCGCCCACTACTTCGGGTAGCGCGCCGCCATTGCTAGAAACTACGGGTACGCCGCAGGCCATGGCCTCACCAGCAGGAAAACCGAAACCCTCATATTCAGATGGCACTATGGCTATGCTTGCTCTGGCATAAAGCACAACAATTTGCTGAGTAGAAATGCCATGAAGAAATTCAATTCTATCCTCCAACCCAGAAGCTTTAATGCTTTGTTCGGTATTGCCTCCGGGCTTTGGGGCGCCAATGAATGTCAGGCGAAGGTCCGGAAACTCTTTCACCAATTGAGCAATAGCAGGAATCAAGTGTTGAGTGCCTTTAAGTGGCTGGTCAGCACTTGCGGTGGTGATAAGGTGAAAGGGAATGCGCGGAATCTCTGGTAAAGGTCGAAAGGTTTCAAAATCGATACCGTTATAAACCACGGTGAGCTGCTCGGAGCAAATAGCAAAGTCAGCGGCAATGTCAATTTTTGAATTTTCACTTACCGTAACAATGTGCTTGAGCTGTCGGGCTACGCTAATTTGCATGTTTAAAAAGTTATACCAACGCCGCACTAGCAAGCGCATACCCCAGTCCGGGGTATTGGCCAAAGCAATTTTGCGGTCGAAAGTAATGGGGTGGTGGATAGTGGTGACCACTGTATAGCCAAGCTTTGCGGTTTTGAGTAAGCCCGAACAAAGACTCTGGTTATCGTGAATGATGTCGTACTCTGGCCGGTTAGATTGCAAATAATCCACCAATCGACGACCAAAAGTACAAGGCTCAGGAAAGCCTCCAGATAAAAATGAAAGCCACTCAAATACGTCGACAGGTTTGAAAAACTGTTTAAAGCTTAATGCTTTAGCGGGCTTTTCATGGGCATACAAATTAAGCCCCGGTAGTTTGATTAACTGCACTTGAGGGTCGAGGTCTGGGTACGGTTCACCAGAAATTACATCAACTTGATGGCCTAGTTTAGTAAGCGCCCCAGACAAATACTTAAGATACACACCCTGGCCACCACTGAATGGATTACTGCGATAACCCAGCAGAGCAATACGCAAAGGTTTAACAAAATTTTCTGTTGAAAAATGCGAAGAATTAGCTGTTGGCTGAGCCTGACTTTCCAAATTGTGATCCCAAGTCGATTTACGCGGCGGAGTTTAAAGCACTGCGGGGGATGGGGGTAGGGGGCGTTAGTTTCTCGGCTTAGAGTTGCAATGCTGAATATTAAATTTATTGTTCCTTGCGTGGCTGTCAATGTACCTTATCGTATGCGCGCCTAATGTCCATAAGTTGTGAGTCGCTATAGCCGCGGCACCACTATTGTTAACCTAATCCCGAAACTCGCGAGTTTATAACTATTCGAACCATACGCTGCAAATGTTTACGAGGCGACCGTGACGGTTGAGTAAATCCGACTTTGCCTGTGCTTCGCCCGGGTGACTTCACGGCTGAACATGAATAGAATGCATTGTCTAATATTTTTTGGTGAATAAAATTCATGTCTCAAGTTGAAATGCGCCACTTGCGCACTTTGGTGGCCTTGCGCGATACCGGTAGTTTAGTAGAGGCTGCGGAGAGGGTTTATTTGACGCCTTCGGCCTTGTCCCACCAGATTAAAGAGCTAGAGGCTAAGATTGGTGGCGCGTTATTTGTGCGTAAGACGCGTCCGGTGCGCTTTGCCAGCGCCGGTACTCGCCTGCTTAAGCTCGCTGATGAGGTGTTGCCTCGCGTCCACAGTGCAGAGCTTGATTTACAGCGGCTAGCTGGCGGTGAGTCCGGGCGTATTTTTATGGCCATTGAGTGTCATAGTTGTTTTGAATGGCTGTTGCCGGCCATCGATTCTTATCGTGATGGTTGGTCTGATGTTGAACTAGATATTGCCAGTGGTTTTCACTTTGCGCCACTGCCTGCCCTGGCTCGCGGCGACTTAGATTTGGTGATTACTGCCGACCCGGTTAATGAACCGGGCATTCACTACTTTCCCTTGTTCAGCTATGAAGCTCAGTTGGCCGTGTGCAAGGGACACCCGCTTGGGCAAAAGCCTTGGGTTGAGGCCAGTGATCTTGCTGAAGAGGTGGTTATTTCTTATCCGGTTGACCGAGATCGGCTTGATCTTTTTACTAGTTTTTTAGACTTGGCTGGGGTGGAGCCTCAACGTGTTCGTCATGCGGAGTTAACCACTATGATTATTCAGTTGGTGGCCAGCGGTCGTGGTGTAGCTTGTTTGCCGAATTGGGCTTTGCACGAATATTTAGAGAATGACTATGTTGAAGTGCGCTCTCTAGGCGAGGAGGGTGTTTGGCCGACGCTCTATGGCGCGGTGCGCGTTGACCAAGCAGATGCACCGTTTATTGCTGGATTTGTTGAGATTGCGAAAAACACTTGTTTTAACAACCTCAGGGGCATCGTTACTGCCGAGTTAGATGACCTTAAGTTCTAGTTCAAGATCTTATTTTGCTTTAGGTGCCAACATTGATAATTTAAATCGTCTGGACTCAGATTGAACTTGTTGAGGCCCTCGATCTTAGGGCACCAGCGTTTGTTGTTCCCACTTACCCTGGTTTAAAGTATGCAATACTCTGTCATGTACACCGTTACTTTGAGTCAGATCTAGTCGTTCTATTTCCGTTACTCGAATAAGTAAACCCTTTGCCTCGTCTGGGGCCACCAGTGGTTCCGGGACCACTAACTGATCTAACTGCTTGAGTAACTGCTTTCTGTCAGCAATCGCTGTGCTTTGTGCGTGTTGTTGATAAAGCCAATCCATTTTTTTCGGCGCGACGGGTCTAAACTGCCAGCTTTCGGCCACTAGTTTAGGATCTAACGCTTCGGTTTGTACCTGCATGCGGTAATGTAACTCTACGCTTGGCCAATAAACCTGAACGCACGCGCTGTCGCTATTGGCAAGCTCTGCCCACTTGGGACTGTTGGCATTTATGAACAGCGCCAGTCGTGGCGAATTGTTATGAACGACATTTCTCAGCACCAATGTACGCGCCTGTGGATAACCTCGGCCATCTACTGTTGCCAACACACAAACGTGTGCCATTGGGTCGCCAGCATCTCGTGCCAATTGGCGGTCTGCTTGGAACTGGGCTAATGGGTCTTGCATATTCTTGTTCTTATTTTTCTGCGGGCAGCCGTGAATCAGCCTCCCAGCCAATTTGCTTGATTATAAAGGAGATGCCTAGAAATATCCGCGCGGCAGTCAGCAAAAAGTCAAAATTAGCCCGCCAACGTAATGGATTTTGTTGCTTAGAGATACTTGCTGTTGGCTTTTTAGTGGGAGGCATTGTCAGTTTTCTTAATAATTACGCATCGCTGTCGGCTTCTGGTTTTTTCTTGGGCGCAGGCTTTTTGTTTGCTGGAGCTTTATCTGTTGGGCCCTCACGGCTACGTCGATTCATCTCTGCGATGTCTTTTTGTATCTCGCTCAATCTGTACAAAACATCGGGCAATTGCTCACCGACCCGCCACAGTAAGTAAGCAATGACCAGTAGTAGAAGGAATGATAAAAAGCCCATATGTATCTCCAATATAATTTCTTTAGGTCTTAACCTAATTTTGCAAAATGCATTTGCACAGGTATACCCATTAGCCAGTCCTTAGTCCACTGAAGGTTGACCTACCTAAAACCTTACGCGCCTTAGGGTAGTTTTTATCGATTAAGCGAGTGATCCAGTAATAGATTTTCTTTGGCTGAGTTCTATCCAAATGCCGTCTGGATCGCGAACAAAACTGATAAAAGCTACTTCACCCAAACGCACTGGCGCCATGCCTTCGCTGCCGCCGTTGCTAATTACACGAGTGTGTTCGGTCACCACATCAAAAATTTGAAAAGTCATATAACGCAGTCCCAGTGCTTTTTGTGGCACTTCGCCTAAACTGCCGCCCTGAGTGAGTAATATCTGTGACGCACCGGCACGAAAGCCGCCCTCACCATCTTTGGGTAGTCCCAATGTTTGGGCGTAAAACTCTTCACTGCGTGCTAAATCTGTCACTGCCAGCGTAAGCGATAAATTAGGACTTTGCGCAGTGATTGGGCAAAGGTCTATGTCGTTGCCGTCTGGATCCAAAAGCTGGGCGGGTTCCTCAACAGATGTGCTGTAGATGCTCAACTTACTTAGCCCACTGTCGCCGCGTTCTAGCTTGTGACGGCTATGATTAACTTTAAGGACGCTGTCGCCAACGGTATGACGGTGCTGCCGCGCGCCGCCACCTAAGGGCAACATTTCGTTGTATTTGAGGCCAACTTGGTCTTGCCAAAATGCCAGGCTGGGGTCCAATTGGTTGGTATAAAGGCCAACGTCTAAAGCATATTTTGCAAGTTTCAAGAAATCGACTCCTGTGAATAATGATACGAAGCGGTGTTATTACACCCTATAATTTGCGTAATACTACCGTTGCAGAAAGTGGAGGTGGTATCCATTTTTGGTTGTTTATTCGTTTAAACAACAGCAAATAAATGTAATTTAGAGAATTCACGCCGTGGCGAGAGCAAATAAATATATAGTCCTTCCTGCTAACCCAGAGTTAGTCGCCCAGCTGCCGGATGATTTTCAGTTTGCCGGCGATTTTTGCCAGCGCCTTGAAGCGGTCTTTGGGTTTGCTGAAGCAGGTAGAATTATTGCTGAGTTGAGTCAAAAGACTATATCAAGCTATTGGTTGAATGACTTGCAAATAGAATCTGAGGCAGACAAAGTTCTACTGCTGGAGTCATTAAAAGCACATTTGGGTGGCTCTTTGGGAGTTTCGGTGCCTATGGTTTCTGACCTATATTCAGTGGCTCGAGATGCGGCTATTTCCCAGCATGCTAGTGCTGAAAGCGGACAAATTTATATCCAAAATCCGGCGAGCTATTTTGCTGTTTCAATACTCGACCCGCAAACAGACGAAGAGATACTGGATCTGGCCGCAGCCCCTGGTGGTAAAACTTTAGCCATTGCGGCGCGCATGAATAACACCGGCCGGCTTGCCGCGGTTGAACCAATACGCAGCAGATTTTTCCGTATGCAGGCTAATTTGCAGCGTTGTGGCGTAACCAATGTTGAATTTTATCAGCGCGATGGGCGCAGCGTTGGACGGGCCGTGCCCGAACGTTTTGATCGCGTTTTGTTAGACGCTCCCTGTTCGTCTGAGTCGCGCATGAATTGGCTGGATGCCAGCACTTACCAACACTGGAGCCCGCGCAAGGTTAAAGAAACTCAGCGGAAACAAAAGAGCCTTATTCGCTCTGCCTATGCAGCGTTGAAACCCGGCGGTATTTTGCTTTATTGCACCTGTAGTTTTGGGCCGGATGAAAACGAATTGGTAGTGGCCTCATTGTTGAAGAAAACCGACGCGCAAATTATGCCAATTACAGAGTGCCCGTCTAACTCAATGCCAGGACTCACCCGATGGCTGGGTAAGAAAATGAATGAGGATTTAGACCTGACTTTGCGGGTGATGCCAGCAGGGCCTTGGGACGGTTTTTATGTGGCGAAGATTTTTAAACCCATTGCTTAAAGGCAACTCTTCAAGCGAAACCAATACCTATCTAGGTAATTGGCTCGCCTAGTTATTGATTGTAGATTTTACCGCTGTTTTATAGTCATAGGTGGCTTGGTGTTGGCACTGGCCAAAGGTTAAATCCTGCCATCCACCCTTAAACGTAAGTTCCGCTATACCTAACGTTCCTAGCTCAATAGTTAGCGCTGGATTGTTGAGCAGTCCAGCCAATAAGCTAATTCCGGGGTTGTGGCCCACTAATATCACGTTATGAAAATCCTCCGGCGTACTTCGCAGTACGCTGAGTATCAATTCTGGACCGGCTAAATATAGATCTTCCTCCAATTGCATAGTGCAATTGCAAATAGATGAGAGAGCTCGAGCGGTGGTTACCGTCCTAAAGGCTGAGCTAGCCCACAACCAATCTGCGGTGTTTGCTTTGCGCGAGAGTAGCTGTTGCGTGGTGCTGCGCAAATCATCAAGGCCACACTTATCTAGTGGCCTTGAGAAATCTGCTTGCCCAAACCGATTCGGTTTAGCGTTGCCGTGCCTAATGAGACGAATCTTTCGTTGCGGGTGTAAGTGGTGGGTACTAGTCCCAGAGGGCA
>CESI01010582.1_pt1 | contig 11038 bp, 11 predicted proteins | sample 356301 | NCBI WGS metagenome assembly CESI01 (sample SAMEA2621423, study PRJEB7988) | marine metagenome | biome: marine biome (ENVO:00000447); feature: deep chlorophyll maximum layer (ENVO:xxxxxxxx); material: "saline water (ENVO:00002010), including plankton (ENVO:xxxxxxxx)" | depth 40 m | reverse complement strand
ATTGGGAATCTTGGGTATGGCCTGCTCATATTCAAAGGCCCAAAGGTCAATGTCATTGTGCGCCGTCAGGCAAATAGATTTGCCCCCATCCATAGCACTGCCACCACCAATTGCGATGACAGCGTCATGCCCACCGGCACGAAACCGCGCCCGACCAGCCCCAATTTCATCATCACGAGGATTAGGGGATATATCAAAAAATAATCCTGATTTAAGTCCTGCCTGCGCAATGTACCTTTGAAGCGCCACAATAAAAGGCAAATCACTGCTCCCCCGATCGGTGACCACCAGAGGATTGGACAGGCCCAAATCCACACACTTCTGGCCAATTTCGGCTAATCGACCAGGACCATAGGCGATGGGCACAGGAAAAGACCAGTCCTGTGCGTTTAGAATTTCAAAATCATCGGCAGTGGTTTTTTTAAATTCGTCTGACAAGGGTATCTCGCTCCAAATTGTCGTAAAGTTAAATAGCAGCCCAAGTATTGCAAAGTTTCTCGTGACAATACCTTCCAGCCTACCCCACGAAAGACAAACAAATTCAGCAGCTTTAGCCCTAAATTGACGCAGGGTTTAAGGCTCTCGCCCAAACTCCAATCGTAAGGCTGCACTTTGTTCACCTAGTCCTGGGACATCAATCCCCCGTCCTCCATCGGTTTGCACCGGCAAAGCTGCCATCTCGATCTCAGTGCCGCCAATCATCGCAGTGGTATTGCGCAAAAACGGATGTTCAGAGAGATCAGCAACTGAATTGAGTTGTGCATTGGCAATATGCGCCACGTCCAACTTGGCCAAAACCTCAGGCGTATCATATTGCAAAAAACAGGCAGACACGATCGTATCTAATGCGACCCGATTAACATATCTTTCTGGATTTTGGGCAAACCGCGGATCATCTGACAAATCGGGCTGCTCGAGTACGTCACAGCACAGTGCCGCAAATTCTCGATTGTTTTGCACTGACAGTAAGACCTGCCCGCCATCCCCGCAGCTAAATGCGCCGTAAGGCGCAATAAAGGAATGTTTTAGACCTGAGCGCTCCGGAGCACCGCCCATGTAACGATGCGCCATTAGCGGCATATTCATCCAATCGGCCAAAACGTCAAACATAGAAACCTTTAGATCAATCCCCAGACCCGTTTTACCTCTTTGTATCAGTGCGCGCAGGATAGCAGAAAACGCAGTTAGGCCTGTTGAGAGGTCAGTTAGCGACACTCCAACGCGTGCGGGACTTTTATCTGTGCCCGTGACAGAGCAGAGGCCACTCTCAGCCTGTATGAGGAAGTCGTAGGCCTTCTTCTTTGCTGCTGCACCGCTGTCACCATAGCCTGAAATAGTGCAGGTGATTAGTCCAGGATTTTCCTTGCGCAGTTCTTCGCCAGTGAGGCCCATCCGGGGCACCGAACCCGGGGCAAGGTTGGAGACAAAAACATCGGCAGTCGCCAACATACTCCGCATCAAAGCCAGATCATCCTTAGCCTTTAAATTTAAACAAATAGACTCCTTACCGCGGTTAAGCCAAGAAAAAATGGCGCTTTGACCATCTGCACCAGTGTCATAGCCTCGCGCAAAATCACCCTCTGGTCTTTCTACTTTGATCACCCTGGCGCCTGCATCAGCCAGCATCAAACCACAATACGGCGCGGCAACAGCCTGTTCCAACGACACCACAGTAATCCCACCAAGTTCGTTGTGCAGTCCCATTATTGCCCCCAAGCACATGCCAAAGCCAACACGCTTTCGTTACAACTATTCTGTGGTCCACCGTACTTCAAAAATGCAGCTACACCAAAAGAAATTAAATGCAAACTTTTTGGCACTTGGATCCTCAAAACTATTTTTCTAGGAGTAATTTATATTAAAAATTTACAGAGTTTTGGTGCGGTATCTGTCCTTAGCTTTTTTGCTCCAGATCCGCTAGTAGATCTAGCAACTGCTCATAGCGATCTGATCCAAGCCTGAGCTGGAACTCTGCGGCAATTTGCGTCGCCTGCGGGAGGTTGTCGTCAATAATTTTTTGACCTGCTGGCCCAATTACCACGATTTGCCTGCGCTTATCGTCTAGATCTATCGCCTGAATTATCAATTCGTCTTTCCCAAGCTTGCGGATAATACGCGACAGGCTTGGCATCAATAGGCTGGCCTTAGAGGCAATCTCGGTCAGGTCTTGTGGCCCAAACTCAGACAAAATCCGCAGCACCCGCCATTGCTGTTCTGTGATCCCTGAGGCCTTTAACATCTCACGTATTGGCGCCATCACTCTCTCACGCGACCGCATCAAGGCAATTGGCAAAGATCTATTGGTAGATGGAAGTTGAGGTTTTGGTTTTGTCATCGGGTCCACTGCTAATTGTTTCACATGTTAATTAAAAATATTGACAGCGCAATAAAAAATTGGGAGGCTCTATTTAGTTAACATGTTACTAATTATGAAGCGTACCATTTTGACAGTCGATCTAAAGTCGACGTTTAGAAGAAAGTGAAGCGCATAATGCCTACCCTCAATCAGAATATTAAAAAACTCAAAAGTCATTTGGGCCAGTTCAAAAATGATGGCATTAAGCATCGCATTGCTGGCAAAGATGTGGCCGGCGGTGGCGGGTCCTTCAAAACTATATCCCCTGTGGACAAATCTACCATCTGCAAAGTTGCGCGTGGAGATGCAGGTGATATCAACAAGGCGGCAAAAGCGGCAAAAGCTGCGTTTCCAGCATGGCGCGATATGCCGGGAAGGGAACGCAAAGCGACTATGATCCGTATTGCTGAAGGCATTGAAGCGCGCGCGGAGGAGATTGCACTGTGTGAATGCTGGGATACAGGCCAGGCCTGGCGGTTCATGTCGAAAGCCGCCTTGCGTGGCGCCGAAAACTTTCGTTATTTTGCAGATCAAGTTGGTACAGCACGGGACGGGCAACATTTGCAATCACCAACCTTGATGAATATCACAACACGGGTTCCCATTGGCCCAGTGGGTATTATTACCCCCTGGAACACGCCCTTTATGCTATCTACTTGGAAGATCGCTCCAGCGCTAGCGTCCGGGTGTACAGTAGTTCACAAACCTGCTGAGGCCTCCCCGCTCACCGCACGCCTGCTGGTTGAAATTGCTGAGGAGGCTGGCCTGCCTCCCGGCGTGTTAAACACGGTAAACGGCTTTGGGGAAGATGCCGGCAAGGCTCTCACAGAGCACCCAGATATCAAAGCCATTGCGTTTGTGGGCGAAAGCCGCACCGGATCTATGATCATGAAACAAGGGGCTGACACCCTTAAGCGGACACATTTTGAGCTAGGCGGCAAAAACCCCGTAATCGTGTTTGAGGATGCCGACCTTGAGCGCGCCTTAGATGCAGTAATTTTTATGATTTATTCGATTAATGGCGAGCGCTGTACTTCTTCCTCGCGATTATTAATTCATGAAAATATACGTGAAGGCTTTGAGGCTAAATTGATTGCACGGGTTAATAACATTAAAGTAGGCCACCCATTGGATCCCACCACTGAAATAGGTCCACTAATAAGCGCGGAGCATTACGCCAAAGTTACTTCCTATTTTGACATAGCCAGAGCCGATGGCGCCACTGTCGCAGCTGGTGGTGAGACGGTGGGGGACTTGGGCTACTTTGTACGCCCAACCCTCTTCACCCAAGCCAACAACACAATGCGCATAGCTAGAGAGGAAATCTTTGGGCCTGTCCTAACCTCAATTCCCTTTTCAACCGAGGAAGAGGCACTACAAATTGCCAACGACTCGCCATATGGTCTGACCAGCTATGTCTGGACCAGTAATCTGACACGAGCCTTGCAGTTTACAGAAAAGCTCGAAGCGGGCATGATCTGGGTGAACAGCGAGAATGTCCGCCACCTGCCCACTCCATTTGGTGGCGTAAAATCTAGCGGGATTGGTCGCGATGGTGGGGACTGGAGCTTTGAATTTTATATGGAGCAAAAGCACATCGGCTTTGCGACTGGACCGCACAAAATTTCACGCCTCGGCGCTTGATTACAGCCATCAACGGAGACTAGTATGCCGGTTCCTATCCCAAATCTTTACCCAAGCTTCAACACTGTGCGGCTCAGCCACACCTGCTTAAATGTTACAAACCTAGCCGCATCAAAGAAGTTTTATACAGATATTCTTGGTATGCAGATATCCGATGAAACCGACACCCATATCTACCTACGCGCCATGGAAGAACGTGGCCATCACAGTGTGATTTTACAGCAATCTGATCAGCCGGGCACAGTAGAAGTCATGGGTTTCAAAACGTATGATGAGACTGATTTGGACAGGGCAGAGACGCATTTCAGTTCCAAAGGCCGTCCAACAGAATGGATTGCGCGGCCCTACCAGGGACGTACGTTGCTAACCTCTGACAATCTTGGAATTCCACTGGAATTTTACCATAAAATGGACCGTTTGCCATCGCTCCACCAGCAATATGCGCTATATCGAGGGGTCAAACCACTCCGGATTGATCATTTTAATTGCTTCTCACCAGATGTGGATGCCTCAGTAGCATTCTATAATGACATCGGGTTTCGGGTTACAGAATATACTGAAGATGAGGAAAGTGGCAAACTCTGGGCAGCATGGATGCACCGAAAAGGTGGCGTTCATGATATGGCGTTTACCAGTGGCACTGGCCCAAGGATGCACCACATAGCATTTTGGGTACCCACACCCCTCAACATCATCGACCTTTTAGACTTGATGGCGACAACAGGATATATAAGCAATATCGAACGTGGCCCTGGGCGACACGGAATTTCCAATGCTTTTTTCCTCTATATTTTAGATCCGGATGGGCATAGAATTGAATTATACTGCTCTGATTATCAGACCGTTGACCCAGATCACGAGCCAATAAAATGGGATCTCACTGACCCTCAACGCCAAACCCTCTGGGGGGCTGCAGCCCCAAAAAGTTGGTTTGAACACGGCACAAATTTCATAGGCAGCAAAACACGGAGCAGCAGCTTGAAGGCAACCCCAATCATTGCCCCTTGACCGCTGAACAATATTTCTAGCTTGGTTTAATACTGAGTAAATAGTTGACCAACATCAGCCCGCTGATCATCCACCTCCGACAGGCGCAACAGATGCCAAGCTAGGCTGTGGTTGCTAGCAGTCACAGGCTTGCCCAGAGCAGCCTCCGCCTGCGCAATCACCCAAACTGTACGTAAGCTGGTACACGATATAAACACCGCCTCACACCTAGGATCGCTACCCACAGCGACAGCAGCCTTTAAAATGGAGGCCTCAGTGATCTTGCCCACCTGCATATCATTATCTTCATAAAAAGAGCCAACTACCGGTACATCAATCCCTGCCGCCACAAAGTTAGCCTGCATCGCAAGGGTCACATCAGGTGTGTAAGGCGTAACCAAGCCAATACGAGAGACACCAAAGGCAGTAAAAGCAGCTTTAGCCGCAGTCAGGGGATTAGAGCTCGGGACGCCAGGATGAATGCTTGTCAAAATCTGTGCAACCCGCGCCTCACCAATAATGGTTGACCCAGATGTACAGGCATAGCCTATTGCCGTTAGACCCAATGACGGGGAAATCAATTCCGCGGCGCGCGGCAATTCTTGCGCCATTCGTGCTAATGTTTCAGGGGTTACAACCGCATCGTTGGCCAAACGCGCATGATACAAAGCGACGCCCTCTAGCGCTGTAAAATGCCTCAGTTCGGCTTCCAGTGTTTGATCAGTCTGCAAAACTAAAAGCCCAATGCGTGCGCGATGCCCAATCCCTGCATCAGTTTCAAAGTGCATTTTTTCAACGTTTTGCATACTGGTTTGTCTATACTTCATATTTTTTATTTGGCCCCACAAACATTTTAAGTTCCAATTTTTTATATCTGTTCTAGCAATTAGCACCCAACTGAAAGCCAATGTGCAGTGGTCTAGATCATATTAGAAAAGACCATCTATTCTAAAGCCCAAGCCACACCGGCAAGCCATCAACGGCTGCGCTGAGCATCAGATCTTGTGGTGTAAACTGTACGGCCTCCACAGCCAAGGCAGTAGTTTCGTTAGTCAAAACACCACTATAGGAGGCGTCCATCCGCAGCATACGTTGAAGCTGAGTGTTTGTAGATGGATGTGCTGAAACTTCATGATCACCAAAAACACCACTCAGCCACGGATGTTCGAACATCGAGGTCACGCAGCCCTCAGCCCTAAAATTTGCCGCGCCTGAGCCGGCGTGGCCACTGGGCGCGCATATTTTTCACAAAGAGCCGCTGCTCGGGCAATAAGTGCGGCGTTAGATGGCGCCAGAGTACCACGATCCAAACGAACATTATCTTCTAAGCCGGCACGGGTATGCCCACCCGCTGCAATTGCCCATTCGTTAATAATAATCTGGCTGGCACCAATCCCCGCTGCGCACCAGGAAGCATTGGGCGCCCTAAGCTGCATTTGAGCCACATAGAAATCAAATACAGTACGATCAGCAGGCATAGCGTTTTTCACACCCATGACAAACTGGACACATAGCCGCCCAAAAAGCTGCCCCTCCTCATGCAGTCGGATCGCTTGCAAAATATGAGATAGGTCAAAAGCCTCTACTTCAGGCACCACCCCATGGGCTTGCATCTCGCTAGCCAACCACCGAACTAAGCTGGGTGGGTTTTCATAAACACGGGTTGGAAAATTATTTGACCCCACAGATAAAGAAGCCATATCCGGGCACAGAGACAGCATCCCACCACGCTCCCGTCCAGATCCTGAGCGCCCACCAGTTGAAAATTGAATGATTACACCGGGGCAGTGGCGCCTTAGCTCTTCTTGCAAACGAGAAAATTTTTCAGGGTCACTGCTTGTAGTTTGATCATCATTACGCACATGTGCATGAATTATTGCAGCTCCAGCCTCTACGGCAGCATGGCTGCTCTCCACTTGCTCTGAAATGCTAATTGGCACTGCAGGGTTGGAGGCCTTTGTAGGCACCGAACCCGTGATTGCGCAACATAAAATACAGGGATTTTTATGGTTTTCAAACATTTAGAAATACCGTTCTATTTTCACCTTGGAATTAGATATCGAAATCATAGCTCGCACCTTCTCAGATGGCAATCAAACTGAATTTACGGACTGAATTGTTAGTTAAGATAAGAACCGGATCATTCGTATTAGCCTGGCCGTCAACATATTAAGTTTGATTGGCGTTGCTTTCATCAGCTATTTTACCATTCCCCGCACCATACTTTGGATTTGTATTCTTTACCCATAGATCTTGGCTGTAAGTCATCCTCAAGTGCTAAATTTTAACACATGTACCCATCAATGAAATTATTAACCCATCTTTTCTAAAGTCACCCAAAACGATATAATCGACGTTAAGGCCTATGATACAATTAGCGTCTAACCTTATCGCTTTTGACTTAATTTCCAACATTGCCATTTCCAAAGATTCTTGCAAAAAATCTGTACTTTTTTCAGGCTTGCCACGTAAAGTATTCCATATTTTTTTAAAAAGTGGAGTTCGCTTAAACTCATAATGAAAATCAGTAGATATTACCCCACACCGCTTTTTAATATTGAGGTTGAAACTGGTTTCAGTCGTAACCAACATATCTTGAAACTTATTCAACACAGTTTCTGTGGACTTCTGTGTGGATGAGAACACGGGTTCTTGGGACGTCAATACTCGAGTTTGAACTCGATCTTTCACATGGCATGTAATGCAGAGACCATTATAATTTTGAGCCGCCTGGCTTTCAGCATAACCCATTTTGGTTGAGCAATCACGACATTTAGCCAAACCTAATACCTCCAGAAAACGTTACCAAAAATTATTCTAAACTAATTAGCACCCGGTAACGCATACTGAAAGTGATATCTACTTTATAAGTTTATGCTTTATCGTGTTAGCTTTTCAATCATGTCAGAATTAGCCTGCATAATTTTTGCAGCACCACTAAACTGCTGCTGCGCTCTGATCATGTTTGTCATCTCATCTGTAATATTAACGTTAGAGCCCTCTATGAAACCTGATGTCAAATTTCCAAAGCCAGGTGCGGTAGGCTTTCCTAAAAATATTCTTCCAGCATCGGCTGTAGGTGCGTAGGCGCCACTCCCAAGCTGCCTCAGCCCATTTGGGTTCGAAAATATGGATAACGAAATAGTCGCGACAGGCAGGTCGCCAGTCTTTCCAAATGCCGCAAAAATATTTCCATCATTTTCAACGCTAATATTAGACAAAGGATCATCATTTACGTCAATTGGAATTTGAATTCGCTGCAATGCCGCGGGTTCAACACCAACATCAACAAATTCACCCTCGACAGCTGGCATTCCAAGTACGAATGCGCCATCTTGCGTTTGTAAAAAGCCATTTGCATCAAGAGAAAAGCCACCATTTCTTGTAACCGAGTAGCCAATTTGGTCTGCTCGTTGGGTCATGAAGTATCCATTTCCAACTACAGCCGTATCAAGAGCACCGCCCATTTCTTTAAGTGAACCCTGGGCATCACTACGCCGCGTATCGTCAGCGTGCACGCCCTTACCAACTAGGGAGCTTTTCACACCTTCCGCAGAACTCCCGTTGAAAAGTTCCGAAAACGCTACTGAGCTCTTTTTAAAACCCGTAGAGTTTGCATTCGAGATATTATTTGAAATAATCGAAAGCTCTTGAAGAGCAGTGTCCATACCAGATTTAACTACTGAAAACATAATTTACTCCTATGACATTTACATAGAATAGAGCAAAATTTATACCAACCGATTGCAAAGAAGCATTAATTAAATCATTTCCTTTAATAAGAATACTAATAATTCTTATTTATCCCATAAAATCAAATAAGTTTTTGCTACTAATTCGTGAAAACGTTGCTTGGGCTGCTTCCTTATTAGTTAACAAGCCCTGCAATTTAGTTAGTAAATCAGCCATATCAGCTTCCTTTATTTTTGAAATATCCTCATTCAAACTCACTAAAGTGTCTTGCGTACTTTCAACAACATTTTGTGCAGTTTTGACTGCTACACCCAAATCGAAGCGCTTCGAAACAAAATGCTGGCCTATGGCTTCTATTTGGGCTCCAACCTTCGTATTGGTCATTAAATGCGGCAAAATAATCTCATCATTAACATTAGAATTTAATACCTTTTGCACACCAATTGACCGGTCTACGGCACTCGACAAATCGGTAGCATAGTTTTCAACTTTTAGATTTACGCCTGTACCAGACAGTCTGAGTTTATTATCAGCGGAAACCACAGCAGTAATACCACTTGACGCCGAATAGCTGTTTATTTTAGCGACAACTGAACTAAAGTCGTTACCATAAACATTAGCATTTATATCGTAACTTGTTCCGTTTGCGACCAAGTCAAATTTAAAATTAGCGACCTGACCAGAGGCGGGGAAAACTATGTCTACGGAAGTTCCCGCTGACAGCAAGTTTGAAGATTGTGTAGGTGCAATCTCATAATCCAAACTTTGTGAAAGTGAATCAATTGCATCAAAAATCGAGAACTTGGCGTTAGCTTGGCCAGCAGACAAAAACACCTCATCACCAGAAAAGTTTTGTCGCAACTCATTATCCCGCGATATTTGTAATGACTTTGCACTCGCCGCTCCAGAGTAACTAATGCTGCCAAAATTATCTACTTTAAAGGGCTGCGCTACTCCAGAGTTCCCCGAAAAATACCCATTTCCGAGTGCGTCAGTACCATTTGATATATCAATAATTTCCGTCTTTATGGCTTCAACTTCAATTTTGAATAACTTTCTTTGGTCTGGAGTTAGGAAGCCGTTTGAGCTCTCAACGAATAGCTCAGTTAACCTTATTGACGCATTCTCTAATTGGTCAAAGCTAATATCTATTCTCTCAAGATCTAAAATTGCCCGCTCAGCATTACTACTAAATTGAGTAACTTCTAACTTATGTTCTTCTGAGGCATTTAAATGCGCTATTTCTTGTAGATCATTTTTCAGTGATAGCGATTTGTTTCCCGTGGCCACTTGGACTTGAATATCCGCAACATCCTTATTCAGGCGCGAAAAAAGATCTATATTCTTTTGGTAAAAACCAGAGGTAGTAATCGACATGTTTCCCAACTCCCGTTAAATTGATCGTAGTAATGTGTCTAATAATTCACGAGCAGTTGTTAAGACACGAGCCAAAGCCTGATAGGCTTGCTGCTGTTCCATTAAGCGCGCCGCCTCTGTATCTAAATCCACACCAGAAAACTCGTTCTTATTATCCAACGCTACTTGATAAGCTACTTCAAAAGTCTCCAATGTTTGTTGGTTCGCCTGAATCTCAGCACCTGTATTGGAGACTATTTTTCCAAATACATCTGAGTATCCACCAATTCCAGTCTCTTTGTTTAATAACGACGTATCTAGCATATTGTTTAGGTTATTCCCGTCATCAATATTGGCATCTGATACCAATACTCTAAATGTGTCACCGCCATTAACAACGCCCTTAAAGTCAATTGTAAGTCCCTGAAACGTAGTACTATTATCTTCAGAAATTGATCGAGATCCCACAATATGCCCAGTAGGGAAATCAAAGATATCCACACTGTTGGGGTCCACTTTGTTTGCAATGAGTGAATACTCACGCGTAGTCTCAGAAGTGGCCTTAACTGCCTCTCCAAGCGCAATCGGGTTCCGATTTCCATTTGATATGAATACCAAATCCTCACCGCGCAAGCCATTAATTGACAAGACTTCGCTTGCCAACGAATTTACCGTTACACTTGACTTTACGCGTTGATCACCAATATTTGAAATCCTTAACCCATCACCAGCGACTAACAACTGCGCATCCACAGTGAAAATACCATAATTTTTAGAGTCAGCATTCGAATTTATTCGTATGTTTTTATCTCTAGCCGTATCGTCAGCTATAGAAACCTTTAGACGAAATTTGCTTGCGTCGCTTGGGTTAGCCTCTGATGTAAAAGTCATCCAAGAAGGCAGAGTTGCCCCTCCACTAACGAACGTATTTGCGAGAGTATCAAACTTGATTATGTAAGCATCCGCTCCTACCATGACACTGCCTATATCCACGTCAGTAGC
>CESI01023306.1_pt1 | contig 11043 bp, 8 predicted proteins | sample 356301 | NCBI WGS metagenome assembly CESI01 (sample SAMEA2621423, study PRJEB7988) | marine metagenome | biome: marine biome (ENVO:00000447); feature: deep chlorophyll maximum layer (ENVO:xxxxxxxx); material: "saline water (ENVO:00002010), including plankton (ENVO:xxxxxxxx)" | depth 40 m | reverse complement strand
TGAGCAAAAAGATACCACGCGGCTAATTTCTTCGCCCAGCGTCCGAGTGATGCTCTTATTACAAATGCTCGTTCGTTATCTTAAGGCGTCCCCGCCGGTCGATATTGACCAGTTCAAGGGTTCGCTGAAAGCGCCCGTTAGGGTTGAGTTGAACTGTTCCGGTTGCCATAGAAAGCCTAAAGGAACCATTTAAAAGCGTTCGTCCGGACTGATTCAGCAGGTGTATCCAAGTTGCCAGTTGGTAGGCATCATAGCCCAGTGCATACAGTTCAACTAACGGTGACTCTTTTAGCCCGTAGGTGCTAACCAAATTTCTCATATTGAGGTTTGAACTGGCGAGAATTGGTAATTCAGTGACAGTAAATCCCGCAAGTTCCTTTATGTTGACGCCGCCCCGTAGACTTTGGGAGGTAGCATATACGGGTAGGTTATCCGCAAAGTGGAAGCGCAATGCTGGTACTAAAGCGCGGGACTCCACGTTGCTTGTTAGTGCTACAACAGCATCTAGGTCTAGCCTGGCTCTGGGTAGAAATTGGATTTCTTGATCAAACAACAGCGTCAGTTCGTTTTTTCGGGCAATACTGTCGGCAACACCCATTGAGCCTCCAACCGCGCCGGTTACTTCCTTGATCTGATCGAATCTCGCCACGCTCACTGGATATGGCCAAAGCGCTTGAAATTCCGCCAATGCGCGTTGGGACCAAGTTTGGCTGCTATGAACCACAAGAACGCGCTGATGTTCACTCTCCATTAGTGCGTTCGCTAGGGTCGCTGCTTCATTTTCAATTGCTGCGCCTAACTGATAAGTTTCGCTTCTTTGCGTCAGTGCTGAAGGGTTGTCTTGAGTCTCGGGCGCTTGCTCTAGATAGTTTAGTAGCAACGCTGGCATATTGGCTCGTGCGGCAAGTTCAGCCACGGTCTGCGCTTTGTCTTTCCGCAGTGGGCCAATAATAAGATCGGCACCCTCTGCTTTTGCCCTGGCAACTAAGTCCTTCAGCGGGGCGCTTGCTGAATCGTATAAAATGAGCGATCTAGATCTAGCTGCTTGTGCGCCTGCGAGGGAGCTTGGCACCTGCAAAAAATTCCGCTCCAGCACACCGTCTTCTGGCTGGAAGAATTTGTTCAGTGTCTCGAGTTGCGTATTGGGTTGCGCATCTGATTGTGTGTTAGGTTGAGGGTACAGTCTGCTGTCCGCAAAGTAGCCGCCCAGAAAGCCATCACGAACTGCATCGCCAGCATTGCTTAGCCGTCCGGTTAGCGGCAGCAACAGCGCTACTTTGGGCGAGCTATAACGCTGTAGATTTTTTAGCATGCTCGGCAGTCGTTGTGCAGCGCTATGATTAGGATTGAGGCTAGTCCACTGAGCCAGCGCGAGCTTTGCGCGATCTACTGACCCTGAGGTAAATATGCTGTCACGCAGCGTCCACCAGCCCCGTTCCAGTTCATTACTAAATTGTTTGTCCGGTGAGTTAGCCAACATTAAGGCCGACCATATTGCGTCTTGAAGGTCTTGTTTGTTTGCTGGGACCTCAGCGCTCGCGCCGTGTTCTTGTTGCAGACGAATTAAGTTGCGGGTGCTGCACGAATAATCTTCCAAGCCATCACAAAACCCAATGATCACTTTTAGGTCTTGTCGATTGGGGTTGGATACCAAATTCATCAGTACAAGCGCCCGGGCTTGGTCGCCAAGCTGGCCATAGGCTATTGCAGATAATCGCTGGTATTGATCGCTAAGAGGGGCGGGTAGGGTGTCCGGTTTTAGGCTTTTGAGCAAATTCAGCGCAGCTAAACTTTGCTCAGCGTTAATTTGGGCCGAGGCGTTGTTCAGAACTAGGGTGACCGCTTTATATTGGCTGCTCGAATACTGTTCTGTGCTCAAGCTAGGCGAAGTGATTTTCTCGCGATCTCGTGGAAATTTATTTTGCACATCTGCTGATTGTGGGGTGCTTTGGCAGCCATTCATGGTCAGAATGATTAAACAAAGAATTATCGAGCGTTTGGGCATGTCAGGAATACTCTATGTGGTTGCCACACCTATTGGACACCTAGGAGACTTTACTACGCGAGGGGCAGAAGTCCTTAACCAAGTGAAGATCATAGCCGCGGAGGATACCAGACGTACGCGCGTGCTGTTAACGCATATTGGCCATAAAGGCTGTGAGCTGTTGAGCTTGCACGAACACAACGAAGATCGGATCAGCGAAAATTTGGTTCGCCGGCTAAATGCTGGCGACAGTGTCGCCTTGGTTTCTGATGCTGGAACACCGTTGATAAACGATCCAGGCTTTCAGTTATTGCAACTGGCTTGGCAGGAAAAAATCCGTGTAGTGCCTATCCCTGGTGCTTGCTCCATCACGACGGCGTTGAGCGTTTGCCCTATCCCATGTCAGCCATTTCGCTTTGTGGGGTTTTTGTCGGCTAAAGCGAAAGTACGTCAACAGGCGCTTAGCCAATGGTTGCTGATGCCTGAAGCCTTGGTGTTTTTAGAGTCGCCCCACCGCATCAGGGGAACGCTCACGGATATCGCGGCGTTAAGTAATAAGCGCATGTTGATTGGGCGAGAAATGACCAAGCAATTTGAAACTTTTATGGTTGGCCCAGCGGAGCAATTGCTGGGTGAGTTAGCTGAGCAACCAAAAGGTGAGTTTGTTTGTATTGTGGAAGCGGGTAAACAGGTTACCCAGGGCTTTGAAATTGCGCATGTGCTTGAGGCTCTGTTGAAAGAATTGCCACCAACTCAAGCGTCGCGAATTGCGGCAAGCATATGTGGGGTGCGTAAAAAAGAGGCCTACCAAATTGCATTGCAAATGAACTCAAAGGGCGCTGAAAAAGACACTTAACGACAACTTTGTGAGCTACCGTAGTGCTCAAAATATTGGGTAGAGCACTTTTGGCATCGGAAAACACTCACTATTAATGAGGTGTTTGTCGTCGCTACTCAGCACAGCTATAAAAACCTTGTGTCACAGAGGCTGAATCCTTACTCTGGCGCCGAGAGTCAGCTGGGCAGTCGCCGGTAATTTGCCTTGTGTAAATTGCGGGAGGAAAGTCCGGGCTCCATAGGGCAGGGTGCCAGGTAACCCCTGGGGGGCGTGAGCCTACGGAAAGTGCAGCAGAGAGTAGACCGCCAACGCGCAGCTTAGGCTGTAGTTGGTAAGGGTGAAAGGGTGCGGTAAGAGCGCACCGCGCGAGTGGCAACACATCGTGGCAAGGTAAACCCCACCTGGAGCAAGGCCAAATAGAGATCTGTCGACGCGGCCCGCGTTGGATCTGGGTAGGCCGCTTGAGGCTGTTGGTGACGACAGCCCTAGAGGAATGACTGTTCAAGACAAAACCCGGCTTACAGGCTGGCTCTCAATTTTATTCTAGTCTGGTAGGCACCTGCTGCGCGTTCCTGCTGAGCAAAGTACATAGCAAAGTGCTGAATAACGTACTGAGCAGAATCAGCTCAACTTAATGTAGTTTCGAGCTTATGCTGGCATAGCTATGCTTTATCGAAGATATTTTCAATTTTTTTATCTTTTTGAAGAAAAAACTTCTTATTTTTCCGCAGCTTATAGGCTTTATCTGTATTTTATTTCCTTGACTCTCACTAAGCGCCTATATAGTGTCGCAATCTGGTTAAAAGTGGAGAAAAGTGGGGATCGTTCCCGGAACGTGCAAAATAACTTGGGCGAGGGCGAAGAGTTCTTAGGTCCCTACAAACCAGTGGTAGATGATCGGTAGCAATATATTTTCTCCGTTTCGTGATTTTTCCTCTGCTAGAGCGCTGATGCTACATCAGCGAAGTTGCTTTCCTTGCCATTTTGGAACCACCTCCCGCGGCTAAAGAAATGTTTCGTGGTATCAACAGTGCAACACTTGATGGGAAGGGCCGCATGGCGCTGCCAACCCGTACTCGTGAAACGCTGTCTGCGTTTAGCGAAAATAAAGTCGTTGTCACCATAGACATGCGCGAACCCTGCCTGCTTTTGTACCCATTATCCGAATGGGAAATCGTCCAGCGCAAATTGGAGGGCCTTTCGAATATTGCCTCCCAAGCGCGCCTGTTGCAAAGGTTGTTAATTGGCCATGCCACCGATTTGGATTTAGACGCCAATGGGCGTCTGCTTTTCCCTAGCCTGTTGCGTGGCTACTCTCAGCTAGAGAAAAAGCTGGTGCTTGTTGGGCAAGGCAACAAAATAGAAATTTGGTCAGAACAAAATTGGCAACAGCGTATGAGCGTCTGGCTCGAAGACGGTGCCTCAGCGCTGGTTGAAAATGCTGATATGTTTGAAGGCTTGTCAGTTTGAGAGCGTTTGCCCAGCCATCATTTGTTCCGACGCGGCAAGCGCAATGGACAGGATCTAACTCAGTCGCTGAGCTCACCCAAGAGATAAAATCTGAAGAAGTAGATTTTGGTGGCGGTGCATCCAAGGCTGCGTCGGAAGAACACATTCCGGTGCTATTGCGCGAGGTTGTGCACTCGCTCATTCAGGCTGATTCCGGTATTTATGTCGATGGCACATATGGCCGTGGTGGTCACTGCCGCTCTATGCTTGCCAGGTTAGCCCCAGATGCCAAAATGATTGGCTTAGATCGTGACCCTGAAGCGGTTGCGGCAGCCCAAATGTTAGCGCAAGCAGATCCTCGCTTCAGTATTTTCCACGCACGCTTTTCTCAGTTGGCGGACGTGCTTGAGCAAGCCGGTATAGTGGGCGGAGCCCAAGGCATTCTGTTAGATATTGGTGTTTCGTCGCCTCAAATAGACGATGCCAGTCGCGGTTTTAGTTTTAAATCCGATGGGCCACTAGACATGCGCATGGACCCCACTCAGGGTCTGAGCGCAGCGGAATGGCTAAACACTTCAGTTGAAGAGGATATTGCCAAAGTGCTCTTCGTGCACGGAGAGGAGCGTAATTCTCGCCGCATAGCCAAAAATATTGTCGCGGCCCGCCCGCTAAGCACCACTTTGCAACTAGCGGATATAGTTGAAGCCTGTGTGCCACGCAATCGCAACAATATGAGCAAGCACCCTGCGACTAAAACATTTCAAGCTATTCGCATTTTTATAAATGCGGAGGACCAAGAGCTTCGCGCAGGCCTTGAGCATGCTTTTGCAGCCTTAGCCATTGGCGGGCGGTTAGCGGTGATCTCCTTTCATTCGTTGGAAGACCGGCAAGTTAAGCATGTGTTCAGAGGTTTAAGTCGTCCGCCGAGTATGCCGCGGCGATTGCCAGTACGGCACAGCGATCAGAGCATTAGCGCGCGACTTATTGGCAAAAGTATTAAAGCGCAATCTGATGAGCTGGCGACTAATCCGCGAGCGCGTAGCGCAACCCTACGGGTTATAGAGAGGATTTGTTAGATGGCGCTGCGCGAGGTCAAAACCTTGAAGCCTAAACAGCTTGCCAAGAAAAGCTTATTCAAAGCGACGGCTGTACTTAAGCAGCAAAAATCCGTCCCAGCGCAATGGGTTGCCGGCATGGTTATTTTATTGGCTGGCATCCTTTATAGTGGTCTGCAGTTAGTTGAATCTGCAGACGAAATGCGCTTTTTGTACCGTTCTATGGACGAGTTACAAACAAATCAGAATGTTCTGATGGCTAATTACAGTAGGCTCTTATTGGAGCGCAGTACGTTAGCGAGTATGCAAACCGTTGAGGTTGTGGCGACTACCGAACTGCAGATGTTTTTCCCGAAAGATATTGTACAGGTGAATAATTGAAGCCCTGGCGACACTATCTAGTGTTGTGCGCCTTTTTGTTGGTGGGCGTTGGCTTGTCCGTGAGAGTGTTATATCTAGGCGTTACCGAGCGCGAGTTCTTGCAACAAGAAGGGGATGAGCGCTCCGTACATAAAGAGGTTATCCCCGGCATGCGCGGGATGATTTACGACAGAAACGGTGAACCCTTAGCGGTAAGTACCCCAGTTTTTGCTGTGACTACAAACCCCCGGCTCGCCAAGTTCAAGGAGTTGGAATTACAGCAAATCGCTGATGCGTTGGGGTTGAGCAAAGAAGCTGTGCGCAAAAAAGTTGAAGACAATAAAGACAAAGGATTTCTTTACCTGAAACGGCGTCTGAGCTGGGTTAAGAGTAATGCCCTCAAACAGCTTGATATCAGCCACCTTACCTTAGAGCCGGAATACCAGCGTTACTACCCCGCCGGAGAAATTGCATCTCATGTGGTCGGCATTACTGATTTAGACGGCAAGGGTATTGAAGGGCTTGAATCTAATTTTGAAACAAGTTTGCGTGGCCACGCTGGGGCAAAAACCGTATTAAGAGATCGCAAGAAAAATTCAATCCGTGATTTGGATTACCTAAGCTCACCTAGATATGGTGAGGACCTAAATCTAACGATAGATTTACGCCTACAATTTATCGCTTATCGCGAATTGAAGGCAGCCGTGAATAGTCACCAAGCAGTAAGTGGCTCCCTAATCATGCTGGATGCGAAAACTGGCGAAATCTTAGCAATGGTTAATCAACCTTCGTTTAATCCCAATAGTGGCGACAAGCAGCAAAATACAATGCGTAATCGCGCAGTAGTGGACGCCTATGAGCCGGGATCCACCATTAAACCGTTTACCGCTCTTGCGGCATTAGAAAGCGGCCGCTATACGCCAGAAACGATAATTGATACTGCTCCTGGATATTTTAAGGTGGGTAACAAACTGATTGAGGACCCGATAAATAGAAAAAGTCTATCATTGGGTCAGTCTATACAGAAGTCGAGTCAGGTTGCATTTGCCAAGCTTGCGTTAGATTTGGAACAAGATGCCATATTCGATGTGTTAGCGCGTGCGGGCTTGGGGAACTATGTCGGTGTTGAGTTGCCAGGCGAAGCCTATGGGAAATTGTCTAATGCGCAGCTCAAGTATCCGGTTGTCCGCGCAACTCTGGCTTACGGATATGGGCTAAGTGTCTCGCCAATTCAACTTGCGCAAGCCTATCTAACGATAGCCAGCCATGGCTTGCGGCTTCCTATCAGTATTGTCAAAAGTGATGTGCCAGACACTGGTGAAAGAGTGTTTGAAGTGCAAGCGACGAAAGACGTTTTAACAATGATGGAACTTGTGACTGCTCGCGAAGGAACCGCGGCTAAGGCCGCCGTGTCTGGTTATCGCGTGGCAGGTAAAACCGGTACGGCCCGAATGATTGGTGCTAATGGCTACGACGATGAGCGGCATATATCTTGGTTTGCTGGCGTGGCTCCTGTATCTGATCCAAAAGTGGTCATGATAATTGTAATTAACGAAGCCAAGGCCGGTCGCTCTGGCGGCGGTAAGGTTGCAGCGCCAGTATTTGCCAGAGTAGCTGAGCGCAGCTTGCGTTTGCTTGGCGTAAGCCCAGACAAAGTGGATGTTGATTTAGCGCGCGCCCCGACAGAAGCGTCCGCTCCCATTGGATTTGGGGGGCGAGGATGACCATGATTATAGAGGCTGTTGTACAAGATTTAGTTAACGATTCCCCTTCCATGGAGCATCGCGGCAGTTTTGGTCTTTGTGAAAATTCTGCCATGGTGTTAACTGACGATATATTCATTGCAAGTGCCGCGGATCCATCTCAGCGGGAAAAGCACATTGAGCAAGCTTTAGCCGCTGGCGCTGCTGCAGTTATATACGATCGAGACGGAACGCCACCTATTGAGCGCGGCGTTCCTATGTTGGGTGTTGCAGATTTGGCCATTCGTAAAAGCGCGCTTGCCGTTAAATTCTTTGCGTCGCCCAGTGCTAACGTTGAGTGTGTTGGCATCACGGGCACAAATGGTAAGACATCAATTGGTTTCCACGTGGCCAATTTTAGCGATTCGCTGGGTGTGCCTTGTGGGTATTGCGGCACTTTAGGCTGGGGGCGTGTGACGCAATTGGCTGAAGCTGCGTTAACTACACCCAACGCTGTCGAGATGCAGCGACGAATTGCTAGTCTTCGCCAAAACAATGTTACCCGCTTGGCGTTAGAAGTGAGCTCTCATGCGCTGGCTCAGGGCCGCATCGATGATGTGCAGATGGACGTGGCAGTGTTTTCCAACCTTACTCGCGACCACTTAGATTTTCATAAAACAATGGATGACTACGGTCACGCCAAAGCGCGGCTCTTTACTCATTGGCCTCTTAAGCTTGCCGTTATAAATAGTGACGATGCCTTTGGTCGGAGCTTGGCTGTGACCAATCGCGCTCAAGAGGTGATTAGTTATGGTAAAGGCGGTGATGTGAGTTGGCGTGCTTTTTCTGTGAGCAAAGGTATGGATGTGAAGTTTGCTACCCCTTGGGGCAAGGTAAGTTGCGTGTTACCGGTTGCGGCAGATTTTGCCGTTGCCAACATAGCTGCCTCGTTAGCTGTGATGATGGGTATGGGGCATAAATTACCCGATGTCTGCAATGCACTGCAAAACATGCGCGTAGTTCCTGGGCGTATGCAGGTGTTAAATAGCGGCTCAAACAGCCCCAAAGTTGTGGTCGACTATGCGCATACTCCTGACGCAGTGCACAAAGTGCTGGCTGCCATAAGACCCCAGTGTCGCGGCAATGTTATCTGTGTGGTGGGTTGTGGAGGTGATCGAGATCGGGGCAAGCGGCCTGAGATGGCGAAGCTTGCCTTTGCGGGTAGCAACACAGTGTGGCTGACATCTGATAATCCGCGTAGTGAAGATCCTGAGAGCATTATCCAAGACATGTTAGCGGGCGTTCCAAAGGATGCGTCCTGCCAAGTGCATACGCAAGTCGATAGGGCAAAGTGCATTCAGGCGGCTATCGAATCAGCTGGACCTGATGACGTGGTTTTAATTGCGGGAAAAGGGCATGAGAACACCCAAGAAATACTAGGCCAGCACAATCGCTTTAGCGACGTTGACTATGCTGAGGATTTATTAAGGAGTATGCGTTAATGCTGCTGTGGTTAACCGATTATCTATCTGCGTATGTTGGCGGGTTCGTAGTCTTCCAGTATCTGACTCTTCGTACTATGGTCAGCGTGATGACAGCCTTGGCAACGTCGTTGCTGATTGGGCCTTGGATGATCGCAAGGCTCAGTAAGGCGCAGATTGGACAAGTGGTAAGAGATGATGGGCCCGCGTCGCATTTTAGTAAAGCGGGGACGCCTACGATGGGTGGGGCATTGATTTTGGTCATCATCATTATCACCACACTGCTTTGGGGAGACCTAACAAACCGTTATATATGGTTGGTGTTGGGTGTGACCATTACATTCGGCGCTGTCGGTTGGATAGATGACTATCTAAAGATTTCGAAGAAAAACAGTGCAGGCTTGTCGAGCAGGCTAAAGTACTTTTGGCAGTCATTATTCGGTTTGGCTGCTGCAGTCTATTTGTACCAGTCGGCGGAATTGCCGGCGCAAACCATGCTTTACGTACCGTTCTTCAAAAGTGTGGCTATTCCTCTAGGGGTCGGTTTTGTCGCTTTAAGTTATTTGATGATTGTGGGCATGAGTAATGCGGTAAACCTAACGGATGGTTTAGACGGCTTAGCAATTTTACCCTCCGTGATGGTGGGTGCTGCCCTGGGTTTGATTGCCTATTTGGCGGGGAATACAGAATTTTCAAATTACCTGCAAATCCCCTATATCCCTGGCGCTGGAGAATTAGCGATTTTTTGCGGGGCATTGATCGGCGCAGGTTTGGGTTTCCTTTGGTTCAATACTTATCCGGCGCAAATTTTTATGGGCGATGTGGGCGCTTTGGCCCTAGGTGCGGCACTTGGCTTGGTTGCAATTATCGTGCGCCACGAAATAGTGTTGCTCATTATGGGCGGGCTATTTGTGTTAGAGACTGCCAGTGTCATTATTCAGGTAATTTCCTTTCGTCTTACTGGGCGACGAATTTTCCGCATGGCGCCTATTCATCATCATTTCGAATTAAAGGGTTGGCCTGAACCAAAAATTATTGTGCGGTTTTGGATCATAACTTTAGTGTTAGTGATTATTGGCCTTTCCACTTTGAAGTTGAGATAGCTGTAATCGGCATGACGGCGCGTAACGTAATACTAGGTTTCGGTATAACTGGCCAGTCAGTGGCCAGATACCTGCTTTCGCGCGGGGAAACTTCAGTGGTGTTAGATACGCGCCCGGAAAGAACCGTTAATACCGAATTCGCTGGCCTCGAAATTCATTGGCAGTGTGCCTCATGGCCAGAGCAAGTTTTATCGCGGACAGAGACGGTGATTGTTAGCCCAGGCCTGCCTCTGAATACCTGTTTGCTAGAACAAGCCCGATCTGCTGGGCTGTCTATTATGAGCGATATAGATTTATTTTTTGAGAATAATAGTGCGCCAGTGATTGGCGTCACCGGCACCAATGGTAAAAGTACCGTTGTCTCTTTAGTGGGTCATATTCTTAGTAGGGCGAACTTTCGCTGCGCTATTGGCGGTAATCTTGGTGAGGCTGCTCTCGATCTGCTTGATGATGAGATGGACTTTTTTGTTTTGGAACTTTCTAGTTTTCAACTTGAGCACAGTAAAAATTTGCCCTTGGCACGCTCGGTTATTCTCAATATTAATGAAGATCACTTGGATCACCACGGTTCTTGGGATAACTACGTGTCGGCCAAACAAAAAATATTAGCTGATGCGCAGAGTTGGATATATAGTCGCGAGGACGAAAGTACGCGAGGTGCTGATTTAGCCGGTGTCGCGAGTTTTGGGTTTGATCAGCCAAGCGCCCAAGGAGCTTGGGGGTTGGCGATACTCAACCAACAAGAATGGATTTTGCGTGGTGAATTGCCCGTTTGCTCTACTGACAGCTTGCCCCTAGAGGGACGTCATAACTTGCTTAATTGTATGGCCGCCATGGCACTGGTTGAGCCTTGGGTAGAGCCAGTTGCTGCAGCGAACTATATGCGAGATTTTGAAGGCCTTGCCCACAGATTTGAAGCGGTAGCTGCACTAGCTGGCGTGGTCTTTGTGAATGATTCGAAGGCGACTAATGTTGGATCAACAGTGGCGGCGCTAAATGGGTTAGAGCTAAAGGGCAATGTAATTTTGATAGCTGGCGGAGACACGAAGGGCGCAGATTTGAGTCCTTTGGCTGAATATCTAGTAGGCCGG
>CESI01148366.1_pt1 | contig 11056 bp, 11 predicted proteins | sample 356301 | NCBI WGS metagenome assembly CESI01 (sample SAMEA2621423, study PRJEB7988) | marine metagenome | biome: marine biome (ENVO:00000447); feature: deep chlorophyll maximum layer (ENVO:xxxxxxxx); material: "saline water (ENVO:00002010), including plankton (ENVO:xxxxxxxx)" | depth 40 m | reverse complement strand
TGCTGTTATAAGGTTTTCTGAGGCAATTGTTGAAGGTTTAGAAGCAAATGGTTTGCAAAAAGAAGATATAAACATGTTAATTCCCCATCAAGCAAATTTGAGAATAGCACAATTTATTCAGCGTAAATTTCAATTGAATGATGATCAAGTATATAACAATATTATGAACTATGGTAATACCACAGCAGCTTCCGTAATTATTGCATTAACAGAGGCATGGGAGAAAGGTAAAATTAATGATGGTGATTTGGTAGTTTTAGCAGCTTTTGGTAGTGGGTTTACTTGGGGAAGTGTAGTGATTCGATGGTAATTTTTTTAGATGGGAAAAACAACATTAGTTCTTGGTGCCTCGTTAAACGAAGCTAGATATTCAAATATTGTAATTCATAAACTATTAGAAAGCAAGCATCCAGTTAAAGCGATCGGCTTTAAAGAGGGTGTGATTTCTAGCGTAATTGTTAGTACCGAAAAGAAAATATTTAAAAGCATTGATACTGTTACTTTATATTTAAGTCCAGAAAATCAGGTAATTTTTTACACCTATATAGTTCATTTAAAGCCTAACAGAGTAATTTTTAATCCTGGAACAGAGAATATAAAGTTTCAAAATATATTAGAACAGAACGGTATAAAAACTGAAATTGCTTGCACCTTAGTTTTGTTATCAATCAATCAATATTAATATCTTGCAGCTATGAGAAATAGACTTTTAAGAGTTACTGGAGTCACATTAATTATTTATATTTTTTACAACTTTTTTTTTATTGAGAATGTGGTTGATAGCCCGGTCATTAAAAAGATTATTTTAGTTGAAAGTAATAATGTAGAAATTGAAAAAGAAACACTATTACTTGTAAAAGACAGCTTAGTTGTTATAAAGAAAGAGTAAAAAAAACTCTCAAAAAAAGAGTTTGTAAAATACAATTACATAGAGACAGTCTTACCTGTTTCAGCCAGAATTACGTTACTGAAAACCTCTTCAGCTTCTTTTTTAAATAATGTGATGTCTTTATATCGGCTAGAATAGTGCCCTAATATTAATTTTTTAACATCAGCTTTTTTGGCTATTAATGCAGCCTGTTTTGCAGTTGAATGTCTTGTTTTTGTTGCTAAATCTTCTTTGTCAGATAAAAAAGTAGATTCATGATATAATAAATCAGATTTCTTAATAATTTCTACAATATCTGGTTTGTATGAAGTATCACTGCAATAGGCATAACTCATTGGTTTTTTTGGATCTTGTGTAAGTAATGAATTTTGGATAGTTTCTCCTGAAGTAAGTGTAAAGTCTCTTCCTGCTTTTAAATTATTATAATCACAAACTTCAATTTCCTGAAATTTTATTATTTCAGACATGTTTAATTTTCTCGAATTTTCTTTTTCTTTGAAAAGAAAACCATTTGTGTAGACTCTATGATGTAACGGGATTGTTAATACTTCAACTTTTTCATCCTCAAAAATTAGCTCACTTTTTTTAGAGTTGAGTTCATGAAAAATCAAATCATATTTCACATAAGATTTAGAATACTTCAATTGTAAATTAATAACTTCTTTAATTCCTTTAGGTCCAAAAAGATGCAACTCTTTTTCCCTGTTTAAGATGCCTAAGGTAGAGATGAGTCCTATTAAACCAAAGAAATGATCTCCATGTAAATGAGAAATGAAAATATGATTAATTTTAGAAAAACCAACCTTGTATTTTCTCATTTGACGCTGAGTCCCTTCACCACAATCAATTAAGAAATGTCGAGAATTTATTTCTAAATATTGTGCAGTTGGATGTGCATTAACTCTTGGTGTAGCAGAATGACAGCCAAGGATGGTTAATTCTATACTCATGATCTTATAAATTTTTTAAAAGTCAATGGTTTTATTTGTTATTTTACTTTTGGTCTCTAAAAACCTAAATCCCTCTCGATGACTTCCATCTCCAGAATATCTTTAGCTTCTTGAAGTGTTGGAGTGATGTTTAACATTTCAGGAAAATCATCAATATCCCCCCCTTTTTTTATAACTACAAACGATTTGTCTTTTGATTTTAAATTTTGAGCGACTTTTAAAAAAAATGTAATTTTTTCTTCGACAATTATTATATTTTCAGAGAGTTCTAGCAGTAGGTGATTAGAATTTATTTTGGATAACTGTATCATAAGTTTACTAAAAGAAGATTCCTCTACATAGATAAATGTATACTGATCATTCTCTACAATCTTCATGATTATCTTTTTATTTGTTGGGCTAGTAAATAAATTACGGCCATCCTTACTGCAACACCATTTTCTACTTGATTTAATATAATTGATTGATCAGAATCAGCTACATCACTTGTAATTTCAACACCTCTGTTAATAGGTCCAGGGTGCATAATGGTTATCTTCTTTCCAAGATTGTCTAAGATTTCATTATTAATTCCAAATAACTGTGTGTATTCTCTTGTAGATGGGAAATAGTTGATATCCATTCTTTCGTGCTGCACTCTAAGAACGTTCGCAACATCACACCATTCTAGTGCTTTTTTAATATTTGTTTCTACTTCAACACCCAAACTTGAGATATATTTAGGAATTAAAGTTGTTGGACCGCAAACTTTTACTTCAGCTCCTTGTAGTTTGAGAGCAAAAATATTTGAAAGGGCTACTCTAGAGTGTAAAATATCTCCTACAATCACAATTTTTTTTCCTTTTACAGTTCCTAATTTTTCTTTTATGGAGTAGCTATCTAATAAAGCCTGTGTAGGATGTTCATGAGTCCCATCACCAGCATTAATAATTTTAGCATCAACATGTCTAGATAGAAAAACTCCAGCACCAACATTGGGATGTCTCATGACAACAATATCAACTTTCATTGATAATATATTGTTCACAGTATCTATTAAAGTCTCTCCTTTATTCAGCGAAGACTGATTTGCAGAGAAATTGATTACATCAGCTGAGAGTCTTTTCTCAGCTAATTCAAATGATAATTTTGTTCTAGTGCTGTTTTCAAAAAACAAATTAGCTATTGTGATATCTCTTAAAGAAGGTACTTTTTTTATAGGCCTATTAATTACTTCTTTAAAATGATTTGCAGTTTCAAAAATAAGGTCGATATCATTCTTGTTTAGGTATTTAATTCCCAATAAATGTTCTACACTTAACTGCTTCATAATTATTTGTTATCTATGTAAATTGCATCTTTGGAATGTAATTCTTTCCAATGTACAATCACTTTTTCCTGGTTAATTGCATCGACTTGCCTTCCTTTGTAATTTGGTTGTATAGGTAAATGTCTGCTAAACCTTCTGTCTATTAAAACCAGTAATTCCACATTTTTAGGTCTACCATATGATTGTATTGCTGTTAATGCAGCCCTTACGCTTCGTCCAGAGAACAAAACGTCATCTATTAAGACAACATTTTTATTTTCAATTAAAAAGTCTATGTTGGTATTTGTGGCTTCTAAAGGTTCCTCTCTTCTTCGAAAATCATCTCTATAAAAAGTGATATCTAAAAGACCTAAATTTATGTTTTTTATGTTGTAATTATTAGTTAAAATACTTGCCAGTCTTTTTGCTAAAAAACTACCTCTGGGTTGAAGACCAATAAGAACTGTATCTGAAAAATCATTATGGTTTTCGACCAGCTGACAAGCCAATCGGTGAAGTATTATTTCAATTTCTTTTGAGTTTAGTAAAACTTTTTTGCTCATGAGAAACGCATCAATTTAGTTTAAATACTAAAGTTTTGTAAAACTACTATAAAAAAAGGGATGCACAAAATTTATAGCTTTAAATCAAATTTTGTTCAATTGTTAATTAAATTGTTGAAAACAAAAGTTGAATTTTAAACATTAATCTATAAGGAATGGTAAATTTATTAAGTAATTCAAATCCTAAATGCACATGTCATTGTCTAAGTTTGAATCAATGCTAAAAACAAATAGCATTTATTTTTTTGATTTGGTAGAGTTTGAAGAAATTATCGTTCACTATCTTGATTCAGGGAAACATTCTCTTGCAAAAAAAGCCATAAAACTTGGTTTAGAACAACATCCAACATCGGTTGATCTTAAATTACTAGAAGTTGAAATACTAATATTTGATAATAAATTAGAAAAAGCATCTCAGAAATTGAGAAAAATCGAATTGTTAGCTCCTAATAATGATGAAGTATATATTCAAAAAGCAACAATATTTTCAAAAAGTGGAAATCATAATAAAGCGATTGAAAATCTAAAAATTGCCTTAATTCATGCAGAAGATAAAGTAGATATATGGTCTATGATGGGTATGGAATATTTGTATTTAGATAATTTTGAAAATGCACAATTAAGTTTTGCCAAATGTATAGAGATTGATTTTGAAGATTATTCATCTTTATACAACATGATTTATTGCTTTGACATGGAGAAAAACCATGAAAAAGCTGTTATTTTTTTAAATACTTATTTAGACGGTAATCCATACAGTGAAGTAGCATGGCATCAATTAGGACGTCAATATTTTGTATTAAAAAGATTTAAAGAGGCTCTAACTTGTTTCGATTATGCTGTTTTAATTGACGAATCATTTATTGGTGGATATTTAGAAAAAGCAAAAACATACGAGCAACTTGGTGAGTTTGAAGATGCCATAAAAAATTATATGTTAACCTTAGAATTAGATGATCCAACTGCCTTTGCATATGTTAGAATAGGAGAGTGTTATCATCAATTAGGAAATTTAGATGCCGCTATACGTTTTTACAAAAAATCAGTTCATGAGGATCCGTTTTTAGATAAAGGTTGGATTTTATTAACAGAAGCTTATTATGAGCAAAAAGACTATCAAAAAGCATTATATTATATATCTAAAGCTTTAAAAATAGATGAATCTAATGCTTCTTTTTGGAGAAAATATTCTGATATAAATATTAAATTAAATTCCTTTCAAGAAGGAATCAAAGGGTTTGAAAAATGTATGGAATTAAATGATTATTCCATAGAAATTCACCTTGCATTGTCTGATGTATTACTATTTATTGGTGATTTTAACGATGCTATAAAAGTATTAATTTCAGCTCAAAAGATGCATAAAGATTTTGCTGAAATTGAGTACAGATTGTCAGGTTTGTATTTTATTTTAAATAGAGAAAATTCTGCTTTCACACATCTTAAAAACGGAATGAAAATAGATTTTGATCATCATACGATCTTAGAAGATCTTTTCCCTGTTGTTTATGAAAATTTAAAAGTTCAAAAATTACTTATTAACTATAGAAAAGCGTTGGAATAAATTTTGAAGGCACATAAATTCATAAAATAAAAAAAATCGAAAAATAATTTCGGTTTTTTTTATTTATGAGTATAATTTCTCATTTTCGACTATATTCGTCATAGTAAATAAATCAAATATGAAAAGATCATTAAAAGACTATATTATTATTTCTCTCAAAGGAATGGCTATGGGAGCTGCAGATGTTGTTCCCGGTGTTTCTGGAGGAACCATTGCTTTTATTTCAGGAATTTACGAAGAATTATTAGATTCTATTAGTAGTTTTAATTTTGGATTAATTAGAGTTTTAAAAGATAAGGGGCTTACATCTGTTTGGAAAAAAGTAAATGGTAGTTTTTTAGCAGCTCTTCTTATAGGTATTTTTATAAGTATAATTTCTCTTGCCAAACTAATAGAAACTTTATTAGAAAATCATCCCATATTAATTTGGTCTTTTTTTTACGGATTGGTTCTAGCCAGTATTATTTATATTGGTAAACAAATTTCAAAATGGAATATTGGAAGTGTTTTATTTTTAATTTTAGGAGGTATCCTTGCGTTCCATATAACTACTTTAAACCCAATGGTGTCAGAAAACTCTTCTCTTTGGTTTTTGTTTTTAGCAGGTATGATTGCTATTTGTGCTATGATTTTGCCAGGAATATCAGGTTCTTTTATTTTGGTTCTTTTAGGTGCATACAAACCTGTATTAAACGCTCTTAATACTAGAGATTTTATAAGTATTATTGTTTTTATGTTTGGTGCAATTGTAGGTTTATTAACTTTCTCTAGAATTTTAAAATGGTTTTTTTTTACCTATAAAAATTACACTTTAGCGACTTTAACCGGTTTTATAATTGGCTCTTTAAATAAAATTTGGCCATGGAAAAAAACGATTTCCTGGAGAACTAATTCAAAAGGTATAGAGGTTCCATTCAATACCTCTAGTGTATCTCCTTTTTCATTCGAAGGAGATTCTCAATTAATGATGGCTATTTTACTCGCAATAATTGGTTTTGGACTTATCTTATTATTAGAAAAATTAGCAGTTAAAAAAGACTGATGCAAAAAGAAATAACCTTTACAGAAAAATTAACTCTTTTTTTTAAAGGATTAATTATGGGTGCAGCAAATAAAGTTCCAGGTGTTTCTGGAGGTACTGCATCTTTTGTGCTGGGTTTTTATGAAGAATTAATTTATTCATTTCAGAAAATAAATCTAAAAGCTCTCAAGCTCGTCTTGAATGGTAGATTTAGAAGTTTTTTTAACTACATAAATTCACAATTTCTTTTACTAGTGTTTTCTGGAAGTATTTTTAGTTATTTTAGTTTTTCTTTAATTTTAGATTTTTTTTTAAAAAACTATGAACTTTATGTTTGGAGTTGGTTTTTTGGGATGATTATTGGATCTATTTACTACATAGGTAAAGATTTCGGTGATTGGAATTTTAAAAACTTTATTTTTTTAGTTTTTGGTGCAGCTATAGGCATGGGCATAAGTTTTCTTTCACCAGCTGGAGAAAATGATAATCTCTGGTTCGTATTTATTTGTGGAATAATTGGGGTTTCTGGAATGACCTTACCTGGCCTTTCGGGATCATTTATTCTAATTTTATTAGGAAATTATGTACTACTATTGGTAGATTCTATAAATGTTTTATTTGGGGTCATAAAAGATATTTTAATATTCAATTTTGATTTTTTAGGGGATCCATCTAAAATACATTACTTAAAAATAATTGTAGTATTTACTGTAGGTTCAGCCTTTGGGTTGGTCTCTTTATCGCATGTTATAGGCTACGTTTTAAAACGATGGAACCAAATAGTCACTGCCATAATTATTGGTTTTATAACAGGATCTTTAGGGATTGTTTGGCCATGGAAAGAAAAGATTTTTAAACTACAAAACGGACAAATATTAATAGATCAAAACGGAGATCAAGTAATTAAAAATTACCAACGATTCATGCCAGATATTACAGATTCTACTACCTGGTTTGCTATTTTATATATTGTTTTAGGGATTAGCTTAATATTATCAGTAGATTATTATGGAAGGAAAAGAAAAATTAAATAAGGAACTCTTTGGTTTGGTTGGGAAGAATATTTCGTACTCTTTTTCCAAAGGCTATTTTTCAGATAAATTCAGAAACCTTCAATTAATTAATCATGAATATGTGAATTTTGATATTGATAAAATTGAAGACCTTCTTAACATAGTGCATGAATTTAAGACTTCTCTCAAAGGCTTTAATATTACAATTCCTTACAAACAATCTATTTTCAACTACCTAGATGAAGTAGATGTAACGGCTAATGAAATAGGTGCAGTTAATACAGTTAAACTCACAAACAAAGGAAAGTTAATAGGCTATAATTCTGATGTTGTTGGTTTTGAGAAATCTATTTTACCTCTTTTAAAAAAACATCACACAAAAGCTTTAATTTTAGGAACAGGTGGTGCATCTAAAGCTGTTGCTTTTGTGTTAGAAAAACAAAAAATAGAGTTCTATAAAGTTTCTAGAAACCCAACAACAAAAAGAGAAATATCATATTCTGAGATTTCTAAAAAATTATTAAAAGAACATACTATCATCATTAATAGTTCTCCTTTAGGAACTTTTCCAAATATTGATCAAAAGCCTTCGATACCCTATCAATTTTTAACAAACAAACATTTGTTGTACGACCTAATATATAATCCAGCAGAAACGGCATTCTTAATTGAAGGTAAAAAGCAAGGGTCTGAAATTAAAAATGGATTTGAAATGCTAGAATTACAGGCAGAAGAATCTTGGAGAATATGGAATAAATAGTTTTTTGAATCATTATAATAATCTTTTGTTGTTTTGTAAGACATCGTTATCTTTATAGTCGATATTATAGGAACCTTAAACATTGTAGATATGTTAGAATCAAAAGATGATAAAATTAAACCAGTAAAGATAACCAAATCCAAAGATGAGGTTTCTGAAACAACAAATGAAAATGAAGTTATTATAGAAAAGACTATTAAAGAACTAGATAGTCAAGAAGTAATAACAGCTACTGATGTTTCTGAAGTTATTGATAAAGACAAAGCTTCTGAAGATGCTAAAGCTCTTATTGTGGAAGAAATAGTTGATATTGAAAAAACTAACGAAGTTACTGATGCTGTTCAGGTATTAGTAGAAGTTGAATCCATTTCTTTAGAAGAGTTGCCTAAGGTTGAAAATAGTCCAGAAAACACTCATATAGAAAATGCAGCGGTTGATAGTAAAGATGCAGTTCAAGAAAATTCGGAACAAGTAAAACCTACTAAAGAAGTAGAAATTATTGCATATGATAAACTAACTCTAGAAGAACTTACTGATGCTTTAGAAAAGCTAATAAGCACCCAAAAAGTACAGCATGTTAAATCTTCATCTGAAGCAATTAAAAGTGCGTTTAATATAAAGTTTGGAGCATTATTATCAGAAAAAAAAGCAGCTTTTTTAGCAGATGGAGGTAATACAATAGACTTTCAATATTCAAGTCCTATAAAAACCAGATACAATAAGTTACTTTCTGATTATAAAAAAGAAAGAGATTTACACTATTCAAATTTAGAAAAGCAACTAAAAGAGAATCTTGAAAAAAGGGTTCAGGTTATTGAAGATTTGAAATCATTGATAGAAAATGCAGATACCAAGACAATGTATAAGTCTTTTAGAGATATACAAAATACTTGGAGAGCAATTGGACCAGTTCCTAAGACAAAATATAATGACACATGGAAAATTTTTCACCACCATGTAGAGCGTTTCTATGATTTATTACATCTAAGTAATGATTTTAGAGATTTAGACTTTAAGAATAATTTAGAAGAGAAATTAAAATTAATTCAAAAAGCAGAACTTTTATCAGAAGAGCAAGATATTAATGTAGCTTTTAAAGAATTACAGGAATTACACAAAATTTGGAAAGAAGATATTGGTCCTGTAGCCAGAGAAATGAGAGATGATGTTTGGGATAAATTCAGTGCAGCTACAAAAGTAATTCATGATAAGAGACATGATTATTTTAGAGATATGAAATCTCAGTACGGCAAAATTATAGATAAAAAGCTAGTAATTGTTGAAGAAATTGTTAACTATGATTCTTCTAACAACAAGACTCATAATGATTGGCAAAAAAGTATTAAAGACATAGAAGCTTTAAGAAAAAAATATTTTGATGCAGGAAAGTTACCATATTCAAAAAGCGAATCTGTTTGGCAAAAGTTTAAAGATGCTACAAAGCAATTCAATCAAGAAAAAAATAAATTTTATAAACAAGAGAAAAACACTCAACAAGAAAATCTTGAAGCTAAACTTGAGCTTATTAAGTTAGCAGAATCAATAAAAGACAGTGAAGATTGGGAGAATTGCACAAATACTTTTAAGAAAATTCAATCCGATTGGAAAAAGATTGGACATGTGCCGAGAAAGTTTTCAGACGATATATGGAAAAAATTTAAAGCATCTTGTAACCACTATTTTGATCGCTACCACAATCAGAAAAATGCTTTAAGCACAGAACAGAAAGAAGTTTTAGACAGGAAAACAGAGTTTTTAGAAAGTTTAAAAGTTGACGATTACAGCACAAAAGATAGTGTTTCTGACCTCATAAATAATTGGAATCAGTTTGGTTCTACTCCCAAAGGTTCCAAAGCAGTAGATGTGAGGTTTAATAAGATTATTGATACTGTTTTATCTAGTCTTTCTATATCTAAAGACGAAATTGTTTTATTGAAATTTAAAAATATTATAAATGGATATTTAGCAAATAATGATATTAGGAAATTAGATTCAGAACTAATATTTATTAGAAAGAAAATTGATGAAACTGTTCGTGAAATACAACAACTTGAAAATAATTTAAGTTTTTTCTCTAATGCATCAGACGATAATCCTTTAGTGAAAAATGTTCATAAAAGTATAAATGATTTTAAAGATGGATTAGTAATTTGGAAAAATAAATTATCATATTTACGATCTATAGATTACTAATAAGTTTTCTGTAAAAAAAAAAATCGGACTTAAAAGTCCGATTTTTTTTTATTTTTATAATTTAGTTGTTATGCAAATAGATTATCTATTTTTTCTTTTTCTTCAGCTGCTAGGACTGCGTCAATTAAGATTCTACCACTATGTTCATCAATTGTTATTTTTTTTCGATTCGCAATTTCTAATTGAATTTGTGGTGGAATTGTAAAGAAAGATCCTCCGGATGCTCCTCGTTCTATAGATACAACTGCCAAACCATTTTTAACTTTATTTCTAATTCTTGTGTAGGCACTTAATAAATGATTATCAATGGAAGCTGAAAATTCTTTAGACTTATCTAGTAAAATCTTTTCTTCTTTTTCAGTTTCCTTTAAAATAGTATCTAATTCAGCATTTTTATGATCTAAATGTTGCTGTTGTTTGTCTAGTTTTTCTTTTGTGGTTAGAATAACATCGTTCTTTTGCTCGATCTTTACTTGGAATTCTTTTATTCGTTTTTCAGATAATTGAATTTCTAATTCTTGAAATTCAGTTTCTTTAGATAAAGAATCGAACTCTCTGTTATTTCTAACATTTTTTTGTTGTTCCTCGTACTTTTTCATTAAAGTCTTAGATTCTTCAATTGCTAACTTTTTATTATTGATATCTGTTTCTAAATTTGAAACATCTTCAGATAGATTAGAAACTCTAGTGTTTAATCCAGTCACTTCATCTTGTAAATCTTCAACTTCCAAAGGTAATTCACCTCTTACATTTCTAATTTCATCTATCCTAGAATCAATTAATTGTAAGTCATAGAGCGCTCTTAACTTTTCTTC